>Ga0209045_1000420_pt1 | contig 51472 bp, 48 predicted proteins | sample SaaInlLV_10m_DNA_4_FD_184664 | JGI IMG/M metagenome (GOLD analysis project Ga0209045, IMG submission 184664) | Marine microbial communities from expanding oxygen minimum zones in the Saanich Inlet - Saanich Inlet SI072_LV_200m_DNA (SPAdes) (version 2) | ecosystem: Environmental > Aquatic >...
GATAAGCTAAGCTTAAAAACTAAATTTGGAAAATTAATTTGTTCAGAAAACGAATCTAAAAAAACATTAAACATTATTCTTAATGCTCTTAAAAAAGCAGAAAAATCAAATTATTCTATTTTCAAAATTAAACCAGCTGACTACACAGTAGAACTTGTTTATTCTAATAAAGAATATGATACAAAAACAGGTTTGACAAAGACAAAAACTCATAGAGGAGGATATGTTAAGAAAAATAAAATAATAATCATTTCTCCGAACATAAAAAAACTCTTATTCGAACCAAATTCATTTTTCTTTCATGAATTAAATCATATTTTTTATAATACCTTAATTGGTTCATACAATCCTGTGTGGTTTAGTGAAGGCATGGCAACTTATTTAATGAAAACATATAAATTGCCATTAAAACAATGGAAACAACATTTTAAAAAAATGAAAAACCCAGAACAATTTTTGCATTATAGATATATAAAAAAGAAATACTACAAAAACAGACAAAATTTTTATGCGCTAAGCTATATCCTGTACAGATATATTCATTTAAACTATGGTGAGAAAAAAGTGTTATTATTTTTGAAAAAATTTGCTAATAATCCTAATCAGAAAAATTTTAATCTTCATTTTGAAAAAATATTCAAATCTCCAATTAAAACAATACTTAAACAAGCAATAAATTAAATGTTAACTAATTTAAATATTAAAAAAATTAAATGAATTAGAGTTTTATCTTCTTAATTTCTTAACTAAATCTAAATACATACCAGCCCATAGCATATTTCCGTCGGCATGGTAAAATAAACTTGAAAATGCACGTCCGGTTCCTTTTGAATCATAAAGTTCTATAAAATTCTTATACTCTTTAATCTTTACAGCATACAAATCAAGCATTCGCAAAGCTTTCTTTTTATCAACAAAACTTACTAGTTCAATATATTTCATTCCCATCATAGACCATATACTATTACGCTCCCATCCTGGAACAAACCATTCTAAAAAGATCATATTATGTTCTTTATCGTCAAATTTTGAATTATACATAAGAGGTAATGGTTTATCAAGTCCTTTTTTTTCTATAGATTTGATTACAGTTTGCAACATTTTTTTATCTTTATTCTTTCCATCAAATATTTCAAACCAAAACGGATAAATATTTGCATCCCCACAAACAGTATTGTCTCCACTGAGATCATTTAAAAAATAGTTTCCTGTCCAAAAATGTTCATTCAACAATTTTTTATAATTATAATTAGAAAAAGGATTATTCAATGATATTTTTTTGCTAGATTTCTTAAACAATTTATTAATCAAATCAATTTCAGAAAAGAGCAGTCCAATACAACAATTATCATAACAACTACTTTTTCTCAAAGAGTAATCTTTCATTGAACTAAATCTCATATCTTTTCTTACAAGACCTGTTTTAGAGTCTATAAAACCACAACATCTAGTAATCTCGCCTTGAAGAAAATCAAAAAACTCAAGAATCAAATCAACATCGCCAAGCAATCTTAAACTTCTAAAAATATATGCTATTGAATCAATTGAATCATAATTTGGAAAATTAAAAGCGCGACCATTAGGATTTATTGCAACATGTATTCCACCTACTTTTTCAAATACTGACAATGCATATTCAAGACTTTTTCTAACTTTAGATTTATAACTAGCACCCACTCCAAGTAAAGCAGAAGTACACCACCCGAAATCTCGACTATAAAATTCACAATAATGTCCAGAACTTACCATGAAATATCCTTTTTGTTTATTCCAACAACCCTCAACTATTTGTTGGCATATATAATTCACATTTCCATCATATTTTCTTATACCAAACAAACCAACTCTAACTCTGCGTATAAAAAATCGAATTCCTTCTCCAACATGAGTTAGTGTTATCATAAATTTAAGTCACCTATTTATTAAACATAAAACAAACATAAAAATAAAAATATAAACGAGCCTGGGGGGACTTTCGACTTTGAGTAAAGTTGTCTGCCAGGCACCTCTCCTGTCAGTCTTACCCTCAGTATTCGAACCCCCGATCTTCTGCTCTCACCAAAATAAAAACTTAATCTTTATTAAATTATATAATTAGGAGGCAGATGCCCTATTTACTCAACTTTGCGAATGCAATAGTTACCAGGCTAGGCTACAGGCTCTTAGCAAAAAGATAAAAACCTACTGACTTTAAATTATTTGCGATAATTAAACCCTCTTAGCCATACTCCACAATAGTTTAAAGTGTTTTCGTTTAGAATCAGAAATTTCTTTGCTATTTATCAATATCCCAAATGGCTGCGAACCCCAAAGTATGATAGAAATCTTGTTTCCATAAATATTTGTTGAAGAATTAGATGAAAACTCAGGTGGAAGAACTCGTGCTGATGAAAAAGGCAAATTATTAAATTCACTTGCACGTTTTTTTAATTCTGTACTAAATAAAATTTGAAGTTTTATTTTTTTATTAATTCTAATCTTATGAAATTTAGGAAGATTAAATTTTAAGTGATATGCAAATGCTTCTGCAGTAACATCTGATGCTCCAATCGTCAAAATCTCTTTTTTTTCATCCAGCATATCATCAAACAGAGACTTTATCCCTTTAACACCATAAAATAATGTTGCATCCTGCTTCATTTGCACATTTTTTTGTCTTTTAATAAGGTCAGGCAAGATTTCTTTAAACGCGTTTTTCTGTTCAGTAAGCTCAGCTTGTTTATTTTCAAACAAAGTCATAAAATTCCTAGGAGATGCTGCCTTAAAATATTTACGTTTTGCCTGAATAACATATGAAACCAACCCTTTTGTAATTAGTGAATCAAGTGCATCATATACTAACTGTCGATGCAAACCTGATTTTTCAATTATGGGTTTTGCAGAACTTAAATCGAAGTTGAGCAGTGCATCATAAACAATTGATTCATTCTTACTTAATCCTAAATCTTCAAAAGATACCACAAAAATAAAATTATTAAATGAATATTTAAATTTTTCTAAATTATCATCAAAAAATTGATGACAAAAACATAAATAGTTCCACTAAAAAGTAACTAATATGAAATTCGCAAACAAAATACTAAACATAAAACAAAAAGATACTGAAAAAATAAATATTAAGCAAATAGATGTCAAACAAAAAGATATCAAACAAGCAAATATACAACAAAGAAACTCAGATCAAAATACTATGGACAAATTAGCAAGACTTTACATAAATATGAGTAAACCCTCAATACAACTTGACTCATTGACTGAAAAAGAAATGGTTGAATTTAAAAAAAGTTTATTAGATTTGCTAAAAAAAAATCCCAAAAGGACATTTGAACAAATCAAATATGATTATATTAATGACTCATATAACCAAAAAAAATATCATGACCTAAAATTTGTAAAGAAAGCTGCAGATATAGTGCTAGAACAGGATCCCCTACATGCAATAAACGTAGGACAGTTCTTAATTTGGAAAAAGGAATATACAACTTTAAAAAGAAAAGGATTGAAAATTTTAAAAAAAGCAGGACGTATTTTAGCAGATTCTAATAAAATCGAGGATTTATTTGCTGCAAGCTATGCAAATAAAATTATAGCAAAAGAAAGCTGGATTTACAAAAACAACCTAGAACAAAAAGTGTCAGAACAATTATTTTCAGAATACACAAATTTAGAAATATATGAATACATAAAAAAATATTATGCTGATAATTCCAAAAAAGCAGAATACAAATTCGCATACAACAAAACAATTTTAAAAACTGTTGGTTGGAATCTAGTCGAAACACATCCTGAAGAAGCATACTGGTGTGGAAAAACACTTCGAGAAGGAAAACTAACAAAAAAAGCAGCAGTAAACCTTATTGATACAAAACCCGAGTATGCATTTAAGTGTCATCTTCATTTCACAGATAAAAAAATTGCCTACAAAATATGGAAACATTTTAATGATAATGGAAAAACACTAACCGCGCTACAGATAGCAGAAGAATCACAATATGAAAAATTAATAAAATTAACAGAGACAAAGTTGTTAAACGAAAAACCATTCAAAGCATATCACAGAGCACGATCTAAAGACCCTTCTCTACGAAACAGAGCACTAAAAGAAATATCAAAAGAATATGATGTTCCTGAAGCAATACTCCAAAGAGTTTGTTTATAGATAAACACGCATAAACATATAATATTAAAAGACGCTATTAAATGGAATTATTAAAAGCCAATATTAAAAGACCGCATTAAAAAAACGTATTAAAAGATAAATATTCAATTCCCCCATAAATGCCACATAAATTCCAACAAGTTTATAAATAAAAACCATATTTATGTTTATAAAAGATGTCTGATCTTAAAAAGAGGTATAAGGAATCTATTATCATTTCTATTGTGATCTATGTAATTTTATTGTTCTACTTAGGCACCATGACTCAAGCCCCTATTAATAATGTTATTATAGGCACATCACCGATTCTTCTTCAGATCGCATTTATTGCATTATTTTTTAATCATGATTTAAGAACTGAAATTTTTTGGGTTAGTCCAATTATTCTTACACTTTTGTTCTTAGGCGCGTGGAATATTGGTTTGAATAATACTTTAAATCAACTTGAAGCTCCTCAGCTTAGTTTATTAAATCTTATTATTTCATATATAATAACTGGAATTGTATTTTTTATTGCATCAGTAAAACAAAAGAAAATAAAGAAAAAAGAGTTAGTTACAAAAACAAAATATAGAAACTTGTTGGTAGAATATCGTAGAATGGTCGCTGCCAATGAAAGAATCGTATTAGAATTAAAAAAAGAATTAGAAACATTAAGAGTTAATAGTAAACAAGAATATACTAGCATAATTAATGAATATTATGCGCATTATGAGAAACAAAAAAAAGGTATAGAACAACTAAAATCAGAATTGGCGAATTCATCTAATGTTGACATGGATGAATACGAAAAATTATTACATAAATTTCAATCTGCAAAACTTAGTGATAAAAGGAAAATTGCAGAACTTAAAACTAAAATTAGAACAGTCCAACATAAAGAAAAGAAAAATACACTCCAAATTAAACAAGAACACCAATTAGACAAACAAAGAAGCTCTGAAGAAATCAGTCGTTTGAATGAAGAACTCAGAAAAATCAAAGAAGAATTAAACATCACAAAAGGTAATTTTTCCAAAACATTAAGAAGTATTGAAGATAAATGTAAAGCTATTAATTTTGTTATTGGGAGAGTTTATTCTGATAAAAAAGGGGGCAGTCCTGAACTTAGAAAAAAATTAATAATTGATAGAGAATGGTATAATCAATTTTCTAAACTTACTAAAAATTTCAAAGACGATGATGCTCCTGCACTATTAGAAATTCTTTATCTAATAAGAGAACGATTATCACTACATAAAAAAAGAGAAAAACATGTTCTAGGGAATATTAAAGCTGAAAAAATTCCTGTTAAAAGAAATAAAGAAGGTAATGATCCTATTCTCTTAATTCTCGCAAACAACGACGAGGATCCTGTATTATATTATCATGAAGAAGCAAAAGAAATTGCAACAAAATTAATTAAGTATCTTCATGAAACTTATTTTTCCCATAGAATATAATATGATTAGATATTTAACTAGAATATATAACAAAATATATAACCTGATTATAATCGAGAATATTAGTTCTTAAATTTTCTATTAAGTATCTTAACTATATATTTTTTAAACTCAAGCTGTTTTGAAATTGTGTTTTCCAGTTCCATACCAATAACTTTGCTAAATATGCACGCAGGTAATTTTGTCAAATAATTAAATTGATTTTTATTTGTTACAAAATGTAAATCTCTTTTACGACGTTTAGTATATCCATTAAGATGATTTGCATGAAACTTAGTATCTTTCAAATGTCCAACCATATAATCCCATTCCATTTTATGGCGTTCTTTAGCAGAATAAATGTGTGAAAAATCTATGCAAAATCCATTCATTTTATTAGGTTCCAATTTGTTTTCAATCACACCATCATAGTTTAATTCCAATACAAAGTGTTTTCTATATGACTGAAATTTTTTATATAACATATCAAATTCATGTTCATGACAATTAAACAACCGCGTATTAAATCTATTAAAAAAGTAATCCATCTCTTTTTTTGTAAAGTCTTGCCCTCTTATATGAACTAATTTTATTGTTTTAACACAAGATTTTTCAAGTTCTCTATAAACAACTGGACGCTCAGAAGGATTTAGTGTTGTTGGGAAAAAAGAAATCTCTTTAATACCTAATTTATTTATCTCACGTAATTGATCTCTCCAATGTTCTTTTTTTCGGCGAGAAGAAGTGCAAGTTAAACCTACAAATATTCTTTTTTCAAAATCAATCTGTTTATGACCCTTACTAATTTGCTTAATTTTTTTCAAAGCCACAAAATCACCTAAACTCTGTTTTATTTAATATACTATCTGCTTCAATATACACAATCTGCCCAAATGGACTAGATCCTATCTTAACAATCCCTGTTACAGCATAAGGCAGTCCATATTCAAATGTTTGCATAGGTGTTGCTTTTTTAATATACAGGTCAGAACAAGTATTTAATTTCACCCACTCTTTTGTTTGAGTAAAAATAATATCCCCTGATAATTCTACGTGACTGTTATTAAATTTATCAGGGCTTTTAACTATTTTATATGCTAACTTTTCATCAGATGAAACTTTTTTAATAATAATTTCATATTCTCCAAACTGACAACCTGTTAAAAATATAATTGAAAACAAAAAAAATAAACAAAAAAAAATCAAATAAGAATCTCGCTTCATAAAAAAACCTCTGATTAATTTACTTATAGCCTCTTTTTTTCAATATTACAATAACAATCATACTAATCAAAATAAGAAGCACAATAAATATCAACAATAGATGAAGATTTGTGATCATTGGTTTTGATCTAATCACTTGCTCTTCAGGAATTAATCTAAGACCAAAATCATCATTAAATTCTTTATCTCCAAAGTGAGCAATTACGCTTAAAGTATAATTTCCTAAAGGATGCTCTGATGCATCCCAATACAAATTAACAGTTTTATTTTCATAAGGTGCTACGTTAAACGATGCAGATTTAACTAACTCATCAATTAACACACCATCCTTATCAAATACTTTCCCTGTTAAATAAACGTCATTTAGTTGAGCATTCCAATTAGATCCTACTTTTAATTCTAGTTTATTTGTTTGATTGAAAATAACTTGATTATCTGGAAGATAGATTTGAATAGATTCTGTTCCAATCTGAAATTTATCAAAGTGTTCTTCTGTCTCACCGTCGTATGTAACAGTTGATTTAACTTTGTATACTCCATTAGTAAGAAGAAGTCTTTTTATTGCTAATTGATTTTCAACAACATCTCCAGGATTAATTTCAAAAACTTTTTTCTTAAGTGCAATTATTTTTGCATCTGATGATCCAATCATATCTCCTATCACTACATCATGTTCTCCTACTCCTTGTCCTCCTTTGTAGACAGTAAGTATTTTTTTAGGTCCACGATATATTTCAACAGTATTATCTAAATCATCTACAAGCTCAGATCCTTTATTATCAAGAACCGTAGTTATTTTAATAAGATATTCATTATCCATAAATAATAAGAGATCACTTTCTATATACTTATCAGGATAAGGAATAAAAAAATTCAAATCGTGATGTACTGATGCTTTTGCACCAACTGTTCCTGCGCCAACTTTCTCCTCATTAACAATTATTTTTGATTTATGAATTCCAGGTTTTTTTAACTCGCCATTATATGTTAAAACAAAAGTAATTTCTTGTTTGCCTTGAGTTAATATTGGATTTTCTTTAAAACTTATTAGTCCTGCAAGAGGTCCTTCGACTGTAAATGTTAAATAAGTAGGTGAATCTGAAGAAGGCAGTACCTTAAAACTGTCAGTATAAACTCCTGATCCTTTATTTGAAATATCTTTTTCAAATGTTGTTTGTGCAGGAGAAACTCCTAGTGCTAAAACTAAATTAATAGATAAAATAAAAATTACAAAAATTAAAATAAATTTTGTTAGCTTCATGTTGTCTCCACCAAAACTGTCGAATTTCTAATACCTCCTCCATCTGCTTGAGGCGGAGTTATATTAATATCAAGTTCAGCTGTGTCTGATGCAAAACTCCAATTAAGGTTAATTAAAAATTCTGTTTGAGTTATAGGCATTTGAGTAAATGTTGTTGTAGAGGTTCCAGTATTAAAAGATCCTGATTCATTTACACCTGCTGCAAACTGATAATAGTCTGAAGGGTTTGATTGCGATTCCCATAAATTTGTAGCATTTATTGACAAGTTAACAAATATATTTCCATCATTTTCAATCAAGAAGGGTAATGGTGCATTATCAATCGTATCATTAGTTACTAATGCTTCCATTGTTCCAAAGCTTACTGAATCTCTAATTAATACAATTCTTCTCAATGAATCTATTGTGAAATTCCATACATCACTCCACTCACTTGAAACAAGTCCAGAGTATGCTCTAACTCTCCAATAATAAGTTGTATCAACACCAAGATTAGATGTTGGAACATGAATAGTTTCGCCACTTATACTTCCAGTTCCTTCTGAGATTCCATTCGCATTATAATTAATTGATGAAAAAATTGATGAGTCATCAATTTGTATTTCGTAAGTTTGAGCTCCACTTCCACCAGTTGAATTGTACCATTGAAACTGGGGAGTTCTATTAGTAGTTTCATTATTGTCTGGAGGCAGGTGTAAAGTTGGTGCATCAGGAGTATCTCCTGCTACTTGTTCACATTCATCTTTACAAGTATATCCGCCTGCAGTTTGTATATAATCACAGACCCAAATATTTTCTTTGTCTTGTCCATTTGCCCAAGGGTCATCTCCACTAACTGCAGTTTTTCCATTCGAATCTATTGTTGAAACTTTAATAGTATAATATCCTTCTGTTCGACCAGTTAAACTTACTGATCCATTACAATTTCCATTTGTAGATCTTGCAATATTTCCTAGCAATACTCTACTTCCTGAATTTTGATTTTCTGCATATACCATACATCCAGTAGTATTTGCGTCAAAGTCATAATCACTTGTAAAGTTTACTGAAACAACCATTGATTCTGATGTGTTATAATAATCTTTAGTAGGATATGCTGCACTGCAATTACCACTCGGACAATAAAATGCACTTGATTGTTTAGGTATTGTGGTGACTGTTATATTCAAGCTAGTACTTGAACCAACATTTCCAACTCCGTCAACAACACGCGCATAAATTAAATGAGATCCGTCTGCAATACTTGTTGCTTGCGAACAATCATATGCTGATGATTCATTTATCCATCCACTTCCGAAATTAAACTGACATAATTCTACTCCTGAATTCCAAGTTCCTGAATTATCAGTTGCATTAACTCTTACTGTAACAGTATCACTAGATGTTAAACGAGTTACATTATTATCTGATTTTATTAATCTTAATCTGTTTGTTGTATGAACATCATTTGCAGGTGTTGTTTTAACAAACACTGGTGTTGAAGGTTGTTCTGTTTCTAAAATATACTGAGTTACTGTTCCGGATTTTTCTGTTCCTCCAACATTATCTGAAACATAAAATGAGTAACTTGAATTTGTTACTATTCCATCTCCATCAGGTACTTGAACCCAGAAAGTTATATCTAATGCTTGATTAGGATATGCACCATCATATTCAATTAATACTGCTCTATAATAACCTCCTTCTGCTGCACTATATTGCACATTAAAGTTTCCTACATCAGTCCCATATATTCCACTATTCACAGAACTTATATTAAATTCATTAGGCATATATGTTGCACTTGCACTTCCTAAATATATTGCCAATGTTTTTCCATTTACATTTCCTGCAGTATCTGTAAATCTAAATGTGAGATTTTTTGCTCTGTGTTGATATTGAGTATAAGCTAAATCAGGGGTTCCTCCTCCCCAATTATTATTTGAACTTGTTTTTGGTGGTTGATTACTTAAGTAAGCAACATTTCCTGCGTCAGTACATTTTGATCCACATGCTGCACGTGAATTAGTATATGGTGCTGCACAACTTGCATCTGCTGAACAATCTGAATCTTCACAATCTACACTATTATCAAAATCATTATCATACCCATCAGTACATGCAGTTTCAGAAATAAAATTGCTTCCTGCCGATGCATTACAAATACCTTGGTTTCCACCATATAAACCAACATAACCATTACAATCAGAATCTGCACAATCTACTGCATTGTCGTCAAGAGATGCATTAGTATTTGCAGTAGCATAAAGTAAAGTTGCCATGTCTGCATTTTGATATACATATTCGTTATTCAAATTATCCATACATGAATCTATAGTAACATTTTCTGTTTCAGGACATATTCTACATAATCCTTGATGATAACATCCAGTATCATAACAATTTGCAGGTCCATCATTATCATTATCTGCAGCATACAAAGTTACATTATAATCTCCACAAACAGTGTCTGAAAATGGATCAAATTCCATCTCTTCTGATAGCGCACAAAGTAATCCTCCAGGTCCTGGAACTCCATTACAATCTGGATCTGCACAATCAATTCCTGTTGATGAATTTTCTACATAAGCAGTTCCATTCCAATTATAACCATCTAAGTCATTATCAAGTGTATCATTACAAGTTGCTTCTACAATAGATCCTCCTGTTGGATCTTCTGTACAAACATAATCTCCACTTTCCATTACAGCATAGCAATTATAATCATCACAATCAGTTCCATTGTTTCCTCCAGCGTCAACTTCATGCTCTCCTAAATCTTGGTCATTATCTGCACCATCTGTACAATTTAATTCCCATTCAAGTTGGCAAAAGCCCATAGCACCAGAATCATTAATATAAGTATTATTACAATCAGTATCATATCCTGACCATGCACAATCTATTCCTGCACCGTCAGCAGTGTTTAAAGTAAATCCATCTGATAAATATTTATCAAGATCGTTGTCAAATCCGTCGAGACACCAATTTCTTGAAGCATTACATTCTCCTAATTTACATACATCCATTGATTCATTTGTTGGACAATCACTATTACCTGAGCAACTATAATCATCACAATCTGCATCAACTGCATATGTTCCTGATCCAAAATATTCATTGTATACTGCAGAATCCCAGCCTACATTTTGTATTTGACTAATATAATAGTCTTGATCATTATCATAACTATCTGAACAATTTAGTTCATTGATTAATTCACATTTAAGTGATCCACTTATAGCAGTGTTATTACAATCAACATCATATTGGTAGTTGTCATATGCTACTCCATACGGCCAATTCTGATTTGGTTTGTATCCATTAGCATAATAAATACAGTCAACTCCACCAGAACTATTTTCTACTCTATTTGAATCTAGTAAGTAAGCAGTTCGATTATCATTATATCTATCTAAATCATTATCATATCCGTCGAGACACACAGTCCCGGTTTCTGTCACAGGGCATGCTGCATTTCCATGACAATCATAATCATCGCAATCATAACCTCCTGCAGCTGTAAAGTTTCCTCCATCATTATGAGAAGCATCTTGATCATTATCATAATTATCAGTACAATTTCTTTCATAACCAAGTTCACAAGTTTGATTTAATGCAGTCATGTTAACTCCATCACAATCATCATCGGGATAATGGTTTCCATCATAATTAAATCTACAATCCATTCCACCATCATATTGATTATTTGTTGCAGTGTATTGTGTTCCTGACCAACCAGTTATTGACCAATAATCTAAATCATTATCTTTATTATCAGAACATAATGTTGAATTGTCTTCCCAATTAGCTGTTACATTACATGTAGCTTGACAATCATATTCTCCTGTTGCAGTGTTTGATCCGGATGTACTAAATTGATATGTTGGATTTGTTGTTGCTCCTCCTGTTGATGCAGTTACACAATCATATTCTCCATCTCGATCATTATCATAACCATCTATACAACTTGTTTCATAAATTAGTTCACAAGTAAACGTCCCATTATTAGATTGATTACAACCCGTATCATAATTTATCATTCTACAATCCATTCCACCACTACCATAGTAGTCAAGATCATTATCTTTTCCATCATAACATAAATTACTTGTTTCGTTTGCATAACCATTAGCTCGACAGTAAACTCCACAATCATATTCTCCATCAGGTCTATTTGCTGACGAAGATGGATTTCCTCCAGTGTATGTTTGTTTTGGGAATGCAGGTGATGTTGAATATTGAATATTAGCATAAGATTCTACTTGTTCTGTTGCACAATCATATGCTCGATCTCGATCATTATCAAAATCATCAGTACAAGTAGTTTCAGTTCCTAATTGACAAATACCTGTTGCATTTCCAATGTTTGTTAATGTATCCCATGATGCATTAATTATATTAGTAGTATTACAATCAGTGTCCCAAGTTCCACTACTCCAATGACAATCTGTATCTCCATCTGCATCATTATCAAAATTATCAATACAGGTATTATTACTTGCAGCATATGTACTTTCAGTTTGATATTCACAAATAGGATATGTTGAATCAGGATTTGGAGTTGTTGATCCAGCATATGTATCACAGTCTGCATCTAAACAATCTGAACTATAATCTAAATCATTATCATAACTATCTGCGCAAGAAATATCATGTTCTTGATCAACACCCTCATCAGTAATGTTAATATTAAATTTGAAATTTGATGATGAACCATCAAAAATTCTATTAAGAACTAAACCATATAAATTTCTATAATCATTAGTTATGTCCATTTTTGCTTTCATAACTACATCTAATTGACTATTTGTAAATGCGATTGGATCTCCAGGAAAATCTCCTGATTGTACAATTAAAGAAGTTGATGTTTGCCCCATTCCATCACCATTAAAACCAGTACTTGACGACTCATTTATTACAATGAAATCTCCTGCTGCATTTTGCCAAAGTGAGGAATTGAATTGCCATACTTTAAAGTAAACAGTTGTACCACTTACGCCTGAATTTTGTTCAAGTCTAACACTCATGTTAGCGCCAGGTTTTATTCTTCTTGCAAAAGTTACAGTTGTATCTTCACTACTTCCAGTACAAAGATTTGAAGCGCATAAATCATCACAAGCTCCTCCTCCAACACAGGTTACTGATGCTAAATCTCCTGCACCAATAGGAGGATCATCTCTCCATCCAAGTTGAGTTTTATTACAAATCCATCCAGGAGTATATCCTTTGTTCTCATTTGATCCGCCTACTATATAATACTCCCCGTAAACAATAGAAGCGCAATCTGCATCATCACAATCTACTTTTCCATCTCCATCATTATCTTCACTATCCGTGCAAGATGATTCAATTACATCAGGAGTATTTTTCTTTTTGATTGAAAAGTCTACATCTTTTGCTCCATAATAATATGATTGATCTGCAGTATTATAAAAAACACTAGAACAAGTATTATCTTCTAAAAAGTAATTTGATCCCGGTGCTCCCGCAGCACAGTTTGATGCTCGAGTAACATATCCCACATACCACGCATCACTACTATCTGGATCTCCATTATATAATGGGAGTTGTATTGTTTGATTAAGAACATCTGAAGTTAAAGTTACATTACAAATTCTATGGCAATCCTCTCCAACAGGACAACTTGAATCATCATTGTTTTGCCAGTTCGTAACTGAGTTACCTAAACTTATAGTATATTCAACAGAATAATTAAAATGTGTTTGATTGTTTCCTAATGCAGTTACTGTTTCTGCACTTGTTGAATATGCAGAATCCATACATGAAAAATTTGCTTTCAATAAATTAGCAACACCATCTGCAAGAACTATTAAACTAATTTTAGAACCATCTTCATAAAAAACTCTATTTTTATATGCAGAAACATTTGTTGCTTTTTGAGTAAGTTGTAAATTAACCTGACCAGAATCTCCTGCAAATCCTGTTAAAAAATTTTCAAATCCTCCTTTTACTCCTCCATAAACACCAGGATAAGGTAAGAACGAAGTTAGAATAAGTATTCCTGCTAATACAACCACCACAATATCTAGTTTTCTAGAGCCCAATAATCCATCCCCTTTTTTTAACAATTTTAAATATAATGAAAAGTTTTTATTTATAAAACTTGTTGTTTTTTTAACGTTATCGAACAATAAACAACAAAAAAGTAAACAAAACAAACAAAATAAATTTTCCAATAACTATTCATACGTAAAAACAAACCAAAACATTTAAAAAAACCATGCTCATAATTAAACTTAAAATGCTCGAAGAAACATTACAAAAAACAAAAGCAACTAACTACTTAATAGATTTACATCCATCTGCAAATAGACTTTTTAAAACAGATAATAATTTTGAAAAAAAATATTTTGGATATTCTAAACAAATAAAATATAAAGCAGAATTAAATAAAATCAGCCCGTTTATGAAAGACAAAGCTAAGCTTATTGGTGGAAAATTTGTTCATCCAATAGCATATACAGTATATGGTAGTGCGGAATTTATATCTCGAACGTCAGAAACAATTTGTAGAGGTATTAGCAGAAGCATAAAATATCTCGCAGGAAAAGTTTATAATTCTTTTGATAAAGAAGAAAAAACAAATTTTAAAAAAAAAGTCAAAAGGGAAAAAAAAGTTCTTTTTGCAATGGGAGATAATTTAATAGATTCATTTACGTACAATAAACAAAGTAAAGAATCTAAAAGAAAGGTCAAAGATGTTTTTGTTGTTGGAATTTCGATTTACGCAACATTAATTGGTTTAAGTTATATTATCCCGACGCCAGAAAAACCAAACAAAAATGATGTAGCAGTTACAGAACAAGTAAAAACTGCAGATAATAATATTGAAGAAAAAATAGAATAAAAACAATTCAAAACTTAAAAAAAACAAAAAAATCAGATTTCTTTCTCAGTTAATACTTCAATTCCATTTTCTTTAAGCAACTTTGCCAAAACACCATCTCCTTTAATTAATTTATCAGAAAAAGATCCATCATAAACTAAATTTGAACCACACGAAGGAGATTTTGATTTAAGAATTGCTTTTTTACAATCAACAAGCTTAGCAAGTTTCAAAACTTCTTGCGCGCCACGATTAAACTCTAAACTAACATTAGTTCCGTCTTTTGTAACTACTAATTTATCTCTTTGTTCTACAGGACTTCTTGGAGTGCTCAATCCACCTAACTGTTCAGGACATAGGGGAATTGCTTTTCCTTCTTTTACTAATTGAATTACTTTATCACAAGACCTTGCCTTTCCATCCCATGCACATTTCATTCCTGCTAAACAAGCACTAACAATTATCATGAATTAAAAATAAAAAGAACTCACATAAAAAACTTACTAAAAAAAAAAAACTATTCAAAAAAGCTAATCAAAAAAAATTAAAATTCATAACCTAAAGTTGCTTCTGCAGCAGGTCCGTGCATTTCGTAATCAATTGATGTTTCAACAATACTAGGCACTCCATCAAAGTCTCTATTTTCAGTCATTGTAAAATCAGGGAACCACATGAATCTATACCCTCCCTTAAGGTCAATTCGAAATCCTTTCAAATCAAATTTCAAACCCCCCATCAAATCTAAAAAACCACCATCACCAACACTTTCTGTTACAGTTCTTGTTTTTTTGTAAAGACCTAATAAATTTGCATTTTCAACACCGCCTAAATTATTAAAAACAGTATCGTTTAAAACCTCTCCTTCTAAGATACTTTCTCCTCGGTGCCATGCAAATCCTCCTCTAGCAAGAAGCACTAATCCTCCAGAACAATCGCGACCAAAATCTAAATTATAAGGATTATAGAGCAAATCAATACCCAGTCTACCTGCATGTTTTAATTCTTGAGACCAAGTCATTGGTGAATCTCCTAGTTCTAATCCAAAATCTTGAATTACTGTTTGAAAAACTTGACTTCTTTCTTTACCGCCAAATATTGCAGATGATGTAAATGCAAAGTAAAGTCCCATTTCAAATTCATCTTTTGAATGGATATGCCCTTGCGGATTTACTAAAACTTCTAATGATAGCGATGGCATTTGTGGAAAGTTTTCAAAAAAATTTGCAAAGCCTGCTCTAGCCGGATCGATTTCATCTCTATATACATCCATGTAATCAGTCATTTCTCCTCTTTCTTTTACATGTTGATATTGAAAACCAATCATAGGCGTTACAGTTACTTTTGCTTTCTTCGTTGAAATAGAATCTTCAGTAGTTTTAGGCGATTTAGCCAAGGTTTCTCCAGCACCTGCTGTAAGCATACCTAATGCAGTTAGTAATGTTATTGTTTTTTTCATTTTAGCTAAATTATAGCAATAGTATTTAAAAAGACTTATAGTGTGGAATATTTAGTATTTAAACTCCGATATTGGAAAGTAAATGTGTTATTAGATAGATTATAAAATATATTAAAAAATAAGAATTAAAAAGTATAATTATCTATTAATAATTAATATAATAATAATTAATTAATTATTAACATAATTATTTATCAATATAAAATACATGCCCGTAATACACACATAAACAATAACCTGAACATAATATTTGTAATAAGCCAAAAATGTGCGACATTTATGTCTTTATGATTAAAAAGTCTCAGTTAGATACTCTCAAGACCAATTTTATTTAAAAAGCAAAGAGTCATTTCTAGATATAGTATTAATTAATTGTTAAAATTAATAGATATTATGAAATTAATTGAAAATTTAATTTGAAAATGGTATGCGGACCTCATCAAGGAGTATTGAATTCAATTGCAACAGGTTACTCGCGAGTTTTTGCAGAATCATATTCTGCACAAGAAAAATTAAAAACAAGTTTTCAAGCTGCAACAATTGCTAATGCAATATACAAAGAACAAGAAGATCAACAAGCAGAATATAATATGACTCAAGATAGAGTGTATGAAGCTAACCAAGAAACAAAACAACAATATGCTCCTCAAGATACTTATTTATCAACAGGAGTTCAAATAAAATTAGTTAATAGCAGTCCTGCAAAATCTAACGTAGAAAATAATACTCATGTTTCATCAGAAGATCAAACTAAATTTGAAGGTATAGAATCAAAATTATCTAAATCTCAACCAATAACAATTAATATTCCCACTGCAGATCCCTCAAATTATAATTGGGAATATAATCCACATTCAACTCAAAGTGATACTCAAATTACTGATGGTGACTCAAGATCAGACCTTTCAAAAAGAATACAAGTTGAGCTAAACAAAATAAAAGGAACAGATTCATCAACTAATAATCAAGAAACAAGACTGAGATTAAGACAACAAATAAGAGATGAAATGACAGTAGAAAATCTATTACCTTATCATGCAAATTAAAAATCAAGTGATTACAAAAAAACATAAAACAAACAAAAAACAAAACGGTAAAACTCAATGTGCAACACAAAAGATGCAAAGCGATATGTAGAACTCGCAAAACTAAATGAAAGAGATGAAGAATATGAAGAAGCTAGAAAAAATTACCTCGAAGCTGCAAGCATATATGTTTTGGAAGCAGAAGTTCGAAGAGATGATTCCATCCTCAAAAAAGCAAATTATTGTTACAAAAAATCAAAAGAAGTTATTGGAGAAACATTTGATCGCGAGTTAACAAAACAAGAACTTGCAATGAGAACTTTAACTGAATTAAATGAAGAAAATAAACAAAATAAATCAATAAATAAACAAGATAATAAAACAAATGATCAAGGTGAAAAGAAAATGTGTGGAGAAAAAAGTATTAAGACATTAATTGAAATTGGGAAAAAAATAGAAAAATCAGATCCTCAAGAAGCAGCAAAAAATTATTTAGAAGCTGCAGATCTATTATTAAAAGAATCTTATGATGATCCGTCTCGAGAAGATGAATATATTGCAGTCGCTAATAAAATTTATCTTAAAGCTAAAGAATTAAAACAACAAAAAACAAAAATAACTCAGATAGATTCATCTCATTCAGATCTTTTATCAAAAAAAGATAATAAAATTAAATTTTCAGATATTGGCGGTCTCGAGGAATTAAAAGACGAAATTAAGTTTAAAATCATTGAACCATTTCAAAAACCAGATTTATTCAAGTACTATGGAAAATCTGTAGGCGGAGGAATATTAATGTATGGTCCTCCAGGTTGTGGAAAAAGTTTGATTGCAAAAGCAACTGCAAATGAAGCTAATGCAAATTTCATTCATGTTAAAAGTTCTGATCTAAAAAGTAAATTTGTCGGAGAGACTGAAAAAAATATTGCAGAACTTTTTGAAAACGCAAGAAAATCCCAACCAACAATTATTTTCTTTGATGAATTTGAAGCACTAGGCGGAGATAGAACTGACGGGTTAGCTCACGAAAAAAGTTCAGTGGCTCAGCTTCTTACTGAAATGGATGGTATGGACTCCGAGGATCAACAAATTCTTTTGCTTGCAGCAACTAATGAACCTTGGTCTATTGATCCTGCTCTTCGTCGAGAAGGACGATTTGGAAAAACTTTATTTATACCCCAGCCAGACTCAGAAGCCAGAAAAGAAATTTTCAAAATTAGTTTAAAAAATAGACCTATTGGAAAAGTAGATTTTAATAAGTTAGTAAAACTTTCAAAAGGATTTTCAGGAGCAGACATAAAAAGTGTTTGTGAACTTGCAACAGATATTCCTTTAAGAGAAAGTATAGTTACAAATAATAAAAGAAACATAGAATTAATTGACTTATTAGAAGGTATTGAAAAAACTAAAACCCAATCCATACTAAATCAATGGTTTAAAAAAGCAAGTAAGCAAGTAACAAAAAGAAAGCTTGAGGACTCATTCAAAGAATTAGTTGATGCCTCGGCTAAAATTTCTATCTCGCAAACATAATTTAGCAAAAAAGAAAAAATTATAAACTTCCATTTATTCTTTTTGATTTAATGACTTACACAATTATAGATATAGAAACAACAGGTCTTTCTAAACACAGACACAATATTACAGAAATTGCTGCTGCAAGAATGCATAAGGGTAAAATTGTTGATAAATTTCAAACATTAGTAAATCCACAAGTAAAAATTCCTAGATTTATTACACGACTTACTGGAATCGATAATGAACTAGTCAAGGATGCACCTAAAATTTGTGAAGCACTTCCAGATTTCATAAAATTTTTAGGAGATAATGTTTTTGTTGCACATAATGCTACATTTGATTATGGTTTTTTACATCACAATTGCAAAACACATCATGATCACACTCTTCTTAATGAAAAAGTTTGCACTCGAAAAATTGCAACGAGACTTCTTCCAGATCTCCATAGAAAAAGACTTGGTGATTTATGTGAATATTTTGACGTAACTAATGTACAAGCGCACCGTGCAATGGCAGATGTCGAGGCTACTGCAGAAGTATTCAAACATATGTTAACAAAACTTGATGATGCAGGCATAAAAGACCCTGAAGAGATAATCAAATTTCAAGTATTACCTGTAAGAAAGGCAATGAGTCTTATTGGTGTTGAAAGAATTTAAAAAAACAAGTAAAAAAACAAAAAATTAAAAAATTAATTCTATTTTAAAGAATATCTCAATTCTTTGAGCTTAGGTTTTGCAATTTCTCTCGCAGATTCAAGATTTATCTTTTTTTTCATTTTATCAAATAAAAATAATAACTCTTCTTTGGTTTTTGTTTTTCTGCAATGTTCTTGCCATACATCATCAAATAAAATTGCAAGTGCGTCACTGCATTGAATTACTTTTACTTCTATCTCATTATCTTCATGAGAATATCGCCCACTATGTTTTAACATACATTTTAGAATTAACTCTTTTTGTTTAGTAGAAAATTCAAGAGAGTCAATAAAATCTTTTGATAATTCACAGCTTTTTTGCGCATGTCCTTCTCGACCATTTATTTTCCCAATGTCATGAAGAAGTGCTGCAATTTCTAAAACTTCTAAATCACAATTCTCTATTTTGCCAAGTTCAAGAGCATATTTTCTAACAAGTCGAATGTGGTGTGCCCATATCCACCTATTAAGAGAAGAGTCTAAATAATATTTTTTTGCAAACAACTCTGTTTTATCAATTTTTTCTGAAGACATACAATAAAGAAAACAATTGAAATATTTAAAATAATACTATCAATATTAACTAATCAGCATCTTGATTTCTCATTACTACAAATCCACCAACTGCTAAAACAAGTAGTAACATTATTGCATAGTCTGAAAATTCAGGTACGCCTGCAGAAGGAGGATCTCCACCTTCAGCTACAGTTATATTTTCTACAGTTGCAACATCACCAAACATAGGTGGACCCTCGCCTGTAGCATAATTTCCCTCAGCACCTAAAACATAAGCTACATCTCTTACATAATAGTTAGCTTGAAGTTGGGGTGAGTCTCCCTCTGCCATCGCAGTAGAATCATCTCCTTCAAAAACAAGAACCCATTGTGTTTCACCAGTATAATAGTATACTACATAATCATGATCTCCCGACTCTATTTTACGCCACCAATTATGACCATTATCATTAGTTCCTACATAAGTATAATTTCCATTAGCATTAGCATAGTCTTCAGTAGAATCAACTCCTGAAACAGAAATATTTGGCACTGCAGAAACTGTAAACGATAATGCTAAAGATAACACAACCAACATAGCTAAGAATATAATTAATTTTTTCACCATCTTTAACAAGTAGAACATACATTTAGTTAATAAACTTTTTGGTAAATTAAAATAAAAACATAGTTATACTTAGTTTACCTAAAATCCTTCAAACTCAACTTCTTTTATTTTCCAGAATTCTTTTGTTACTTCTACTGCTTTTTCTTCATCAAAGTCTTTACAAGTATAAATTATCAAACTTAAAAATTTTGAATTTGTCCAAACATAAAGAGATATTCCAGAATCAATTAATGGAACAAATGCATCATATCCTTGATTCTCATCTTTACCATCTCCTCCAGGAGAAAAAATAATTGGTTCGTCATACATTCGAAGATTAAGTGCAGAAGTAACTGCTCTAAAATAATCTTCAATAACGTTCTTATCTGCTTCAAGATCATAAAATCATTCAATAAGCAATCTTTGACGTTTGATATTTGGTGCAATATTTTTCATAATAAAATAAACATAAATTTAGAATATATAAAAGTTACGGGAAAATAAAATATATTTACAACACTGATTTAATAAAAGCATCCAAGCCCTGTTGATTTATTTTTCTTATATTAACTAGAAACTGATTAGTTAAAAGATTACATTTTTCAAAACAGTTGCATTCCCAACAACCTGCAATAGTTTTACTTCGACAACACAATCTAATTTTACAAGTATCACTCCCGCCAAAAGCTTTACAAAAATTAATACACTTAAGCTTAACTAATTTGTCCAATTCATCTAAGAATTCATTTGAAGATTTGTTCTTAGAATCACAAATATGAGTATTATTCAATGCTTTTTTTAAATTATCTGCTGCTTCAGAAACAACCATCTTATAACACTTAGGACAGTACAGTCCACAATAAGCAACTAAATCTTTATTTTCAGACGTCATTAATAAAATAAAACTTAAACAGTTATAAAAATGTTTTGTTAAATATAAACATTGAATAAAAACTCACTCAAAACATTCATTAATTTTATATACATCTAAAATAAATTAAATCGTATGATCAAAGAAATTACTTAATAAAAACATTTACACCCAATCATTTATTTTCTAATTTACGTTTAGATTTAAAATGAATTTCTTTTGCATTTTTTTTAGTAACAACACACTCACCTAATTTATTTTCTATATCTTTTCTAGCATTTCCTGCAACGATTCCTCCTTTTTTTGCAATTTTTTTACTGTGCGAAAATGTTTTCGGATCTTCTTTTTTAGAAAATTCTTTTGTTGTTGCTTCAGCAAGCATATTAAGAACCAATTCTAAATTAGTCATATTATCTTTTAAATTTTCTTTTTTTAATTGTTTAAGTATTTTATATTCTTTAACTGTTTTACCAGACCATGCTTTTGTAATTTCATTTGTTAATATTGCGTAATCAGTCTGTTTATTAATCCCCACTCTAAACCATTCATCAGTTAATTCTTTCCTTACTTCAATTGTTTTTAATCTTTGATTAATCCATTCCTTTGAATAACCTTTTTTAAGATATGTGTTCATAGCTCTATCAAATGCAAGTTCAGGATCTTCTGTTTCATCGATTCGATCACTACCGACTTTAGCCAACCATAACTTAAATGGCTCTGCTTTTTTTGAGGGAATTGATTGAATTAATCTTAATAATTGCTCTGTATCTGCAACATCTGTATTATAATATTTACCATCAGAAGATCGCATTTTCAGTTGACTACAATTTGTAGTCAACTTACTCCCTTCCTGTTTTAACCGCATTTTTAAAACACTCCAATATTTTCTTGGATTTAAACTCTTAGTCAAAACTGCAATTACATCAACTATAGAAAAATACCAGTTTTCTTTATTTTCATCCCACTTAACACGTATTTTTTCATTTTGAAAAAGTTTCATTTCTTTTTTCATAATTAATATAATAAACCTAATTCATTTATATACCTTACGTACACAAGTCCAGTGTCCAATGCTTCTCGACGAAAAATCTTTCAAAAAAATCGAAAATATTTCACTAATTATCGCTAATCTAAATTGTTTAATTATTTTCTAATCTCCATTAATTTTATATACATCTAAAATAAATTAATACTAAAATGATCAAAGAAATTACAGAATTAGTAAAAACTGCTTGTAAAAAAGAAACTAATTATTTTGGATATGGTATTTGGAAATATCATATTATTAATGTAGTTAAGTATGCAAAATTAATGGCTAAAAAAACTAATGCTAATGAAGAAGTTGTTGAAATTGCAGCACTGCTTCATGATTATGCAAGCATAATTAATTATGATTATTACAAAGATCACCACATTCATGGCGCAGTCGAAGCAGAAAAAATTCTAAGTCAATTTGATTATCCTCAAGACAAAATTGATTTAGTAAAAGAATGCATTATTTCTCACCGAGGAAGCAAAGTTGAACAAAAGCAAAGTAAAGAAGCTTTATGTGTTGCAGACGCTGACGCAATGGCTCATTTTGATTCAATAGGATCACTTTATTACTTAGCATTTTTCAGCCACAAACTAAACATTGACGAATCAAACAAATGGCTAATTGAAAAACTAGAACGTAGCTGGAATAAATTAAGTCCAAACGGAAAAAGCATAATCAAAGATAAGTACGAAGCAAGTAAGTTAATTCTAGGTTAAATTTAAATTGCAATTATCATACTAAAATTCAAGACAATTATATTTTACAGTCTTTGCAATCATCTGCTTTACTTCTTTAGAATTTGGCCACTCCAATAATGTTTTTAAGTCATGTTCGACAGCATACATATCTAATCTCTTATCTAAATTTTCAAAATTAAATAATTCTGGATAAAACTCCCTAAACCAATCTAACAAATGTTCATAATCCTCTTTTTTAGCAAATTTTTCCTGTTCTTCAGACATATATTTTTTAGGGTACTCGACCATTCTTTTTATTATATCCAATGAAAAATCAACAGATGCTAATTCTGTTCTTTCAAAATCAAGGATTCCAACAAGTTGATTATTCTGAACTAAAATATTATCAAAATGAGCATCCCAATAAACCAAAGCAAGTTTTTGATCGACTAAAACTTGATGATTATTCGTTACAAATTTTTTAATAGTTTGAATAAAATTAGTTGATAGAAGTTTCTTTTCTTCAATTTGTTTCAAAGAATTCTGAATTTTATTAATTATTTTGTCATGCCAATTGTATGTTTGTTTAATTTTAAACTTTGTTGTAAATTCTTCATATGAAAACGTATTAATTTTTTTTAGAATATTACAAAGTTGTTTGATAACTTTCTTTCGTTCAATATCAGCCATTAAATGCCATTTCGAATACAAAGTATCTCCTTGAATTTTATAATAAATCATGAAAATTTGATCATACATTTTTTTAGATTCATCAAAAACAATAACATCAGGAACAGGAATTTCATTCTTAAAAAAATCATAAAAGAATACTTCTTTTTTAAAGTTTTCTTCATTATCTAAATTTCCACAAATTTTCAGAATAAATTTATCATTAATAGAATAAATTTGATTTGTAAAACCAATCTCGATCTTTTTAATTGACCTAGGTTCTTCTAAATTATGATTAGAAAATATTTGTTTAATAATTGAATTATCCATATCAACCTATACGAGATATTTCGGTTTAAATAATTATTGGTTTTTGGAAAAAATACTCAATTCATTCGCATGCTCATTAAGAATTAAAGTAAAATTAAAAGAAAAAAGCCTCCGGCGAGAGTTGAACTCGCGACCTGCTGATTGCCTGACTACAATTTGTAGCTACAAGTTACGGTTAGATAATCAATAAGATTGTCTATCAGCCGCTATAGCCACTAAGCCACGGAGGCGTTGAAAATATTTGTTCTGTTTTATGCCTTTTTCGTACAATAAGCTCTAGACACTTCCTCTTAGGATTTTGAAGTCGTTTATAAAGTTTTTGGAGTCAATAAGAAATATTTATAAACCCCCTCAAATCCAAAACAGTCATGAAAGACGAATATAATAAAATTCAAAAGAAGTTTAAACTCCCTGATTTTGATGATCTAAACAAAGATTTTGAAATATCAAGTGTTGAAACAGAGCCGTTTCTTTTAAGAAATATCAGAAATAAATTATTTGAAAATATTGAGCACGTAACTGCAATTTTAGATGATTTAGTTCATCCAGATAAATTTACTAGTTTGACTGAAAGTGCAGTTCTTACAGAGCAAGATAAAGAAATGATAATAACATTATACAAACAATTAATGTATTACAGTAGACTTGCATTAGAAATTAGTGTTGAGGATAGTGATGATCTTAATGCTAATTTCATTAATGAATTTTATTTGTTTTGGAATGAATCAAAAAAGATTTTATTGATAATTACTAAAAAAATGAAAGACTGTTGGACAAATAATACTGTTGAAAAAAGTGACATAGCATATTTTGGTTAAAAAAAACATTTGAGGTGATTTAAAAAATGAAATTAATTTTCTTTGGTCCTCCTGGCGCAGGAAAAGGAACTATAGCACAACAAATTTTGAACAAATATAAAATTATTCAGATTTCTACAGGGGATATGTTTCGTGAAAATATTAAAAACCAAACAGAAATTGGAGTAACTGCAAAAGAATACATTGACAAAGGAGAACTTGTTCCTGATGAAGTCACAATCACCATGTTAAAAAATAGAATAGAAAATGATGACTGCAAAAATGGTTTTATTCTAGACGGTTTTCCTCGAAATATTCCTCAAGCACAAGCTTTAGACAATTCAGATGTAGAAATTGATAGAGTTATTTATTTCACAGTTCCCGCCGATTTAATCATCCATCGATTATCTGGTAGACGTAGCTGTAAGCAATGCAATAAAGTATACAATATTAATCCTGATGGTTTTCCAAATCCAAAAGTTGAAAACAAATGTGATGTTTGCAATATAGATTTGTTTCAAAGAGCTGACGACATACCTGCTACAATAAAAGACAGATTAGATATTTACAGAGAACAAACAGAACCGCTTGCAGAGTATTACGAAAAACAGGGTAAACTAAAAAAAGTTAATGCTGATGGCGAAATTCAAAGAATTATTGATGACACAATTAATGCTATTGAAAACTAATTTTTTATTTTTTTCTTAAAATTATCCAAACAATTTCTTAACAATCATTGTGGCATATGCACCTTTATTCAAAAAGAATTTCAAAACACATTTTTTCTTGTCATTATTGCGCTCATCATCTAAAAACTCAAAAGAAAAATCTTTAACTTCAATAAATGCATCTCGTTCATCTCCAACAACAGATAATTCAGGCATTGATCGTATTGCAAAACTAGTTTGTTTTATTCCCATTTCATTTAAAATCTCGCAAGCATGATCTTTAACATCAGAATCTAAATATTCTGTTGCAAATCCTACTAATGGCAACTTAAAATTTTCGATTTTCTCGTCTGAAAAAATAAATTTTCCAAAAGAGTAATCAACTTCCTTAGAATGTTCGTTATCAGAAATTATTCTAGCTAATAATTTATTAAATATCAAACTTTGCACCGAGTGAATATAAATTAATCTTGTTTTCAAAGGTATTTTTTTAAATGCTCCTACAAAATCTGTCGGATTTTTTTTCAACGCGTTATTGATACAATGTTCATTCGCAATCTCACAAGCTAATTTAAAATCTTTTTTTAAAATTGCTAGTCCTACATCGGGATTTTTTGTCGAAAATCTTTGTTCATCAAAATAATTTTCAACAAGTTTTAAATCCAAAACAGAAATATCTGATTCTAAATTTCTAACAACAACAGTAAATCTATTTCCTAACAAATCTCCTAATGAAATAGGATTTTCTAATTCACCAACTAATTCTAATTCTATTAATTCAGATTTAAATTGTGAAACTTCAAACAAAATCCTAGCATATGATTTTTTTATAGATATAAACTGAGTTGTTATTCCATGCTTATCTTTTAATCCTGCAAATCCTAAAAACTTTAATGGAATTCTAAGATATTTTGCAATTTCTTGTAGTGCTTGAATAGTATTGCAATTTTTCTTCTTCAGCTCATATATTAAAAAATTGCCTTGAGGTACTAAATCTAACTTAGATACTTCATCCACAACAAAGTCTGCAGTAATTTGTTTTATATTGTACATAAACGAGTCATAATTTCCAGTCATATTTAAACTTTATTTAAAGTTCGGCTAATATGAAATCCTCTAGGTCCCTGAGCAAACGCCTTGGAGTGCTTGCGTAAGAACGCCCGATTTATGCAGGGCGTTCGTCGTGATTTTTTTGACCATAGGTCAAAATGAGTCTCCGCCTTTGCTCAGATTTCTAAGGATTTCATATTAGCCTTAAAGTTCATTTAAAACCAATCCATTAATCTTACGACTCTATATTCCAACCTATAAATAATACTATAACAATCCTTTTTAACTAAGACTTATTCCAAAAAGGTATAAACGATATTATAATCTTGAGGTGATTTATTTGGAAAATTTACGAATTGGTGTTTGTGGCAATATTGGCGTTGGAAAGTCTACTTTAACTAAGTCTTTAACAGAAGATCCACTTGATAAAATTTTACTTAGTGTATTTCCTAAGCCTAATGGCGAGAAAGTTTATTGTTTTCCTGAAAAATTTGATGATACTGTTTTAGAAGAATTTTATCAAGATCCTATTAGTACTGCTTTTTTTTCTCAGATTGAATTCTTTAATGGAAGACTTGAAAGGCAATTAAGAATTGAAGAAGCTAGAGGTATTGTTTTAGAAGATCGTACACTTCAAGAAGACTATCATATTTTTGGTAAAGCTCAACGAATTCTTGGACATATGACTCCTGGAGAATTTGCAGCATATCAAAGAACTTATAATTTAATGACTGAAAAAATTGATGAACCTGATTTAGTTGTTTATCTTAGAGCTACTGTAGATACATTAATGGAACGAATTCAAACAAGAGGTAGACCTGAAGAAAAAAGTATTCCTAGAAAATATCTCGAATTATTAAATCATCTTTATGAAGAATTTATTGATAAGCATGTTAAATGTCCTATTTTAGTTATTGATGCAAATGATGATGCTCCGTTAGATCCTTATCTTAATATGGTTGTGAATAAAATTAAAGATAAAATTGAGACTTTAGATCTTAAGATAACTACTCCAGGAATTAGTGATTGGGTTTCACTACCTGAAACCAAAGCAACTATTAGATCTATTGCTGCAGAAAAAGTTTTAGAGGATTATTTACAAAAAAATCCTAGTTTGATTGCAGTTGCTGCAAATGTTGGTTTAGGAAAATCTACTTTTACTGAAATTGCTGAACGTAGTTTAAACATTCAAGGATTATATGAAGATCCTGATCAAAATCCTTTGTTAAAAGATTTTTTAGGTAATAAAAGAAAATATTGTTATGATTTACAAATGTTTTTTCTTGATATGAGAACAAAACAGAGAGTTAGGGGAAAAAGCGGAGATAAAAGTTATGTTAAAGATCGTAGTTTTGCAGAGGATCTTGTGTTCTGTGATTTATTTTATCAACAAGGTCATCTAACTAAAAATCAGCTTGATCAAATCAATACTGAATTTAGGAAAGCACTCAATAATTTACCGTCGGCAGATTTGATTGTTCATTTGCGCGGTCCTTCTGAACTTGCATGGAGACGTATTCAACAACGTGGTCGTGAAATGGAAATAGAGGGTGGTTGGAGTTATGAGGAAATTCGCGAATTGAATAGACTTTACAAAAATTATACTAATGATGTTAGACGACATGGTTTACATAATGGAGAACTTTTAGAAATTGATGTGTCAAAAATTGATTTAACCAATAGAATTCATATGGGTTATGTTTTTGAACAAATTTATGAAAGTTTATCTGGGGAAAAAATTGATTTTGATATGATTTTAGAGAATGATAAAAAGTAATAAATAACGCGATAACAAAATTGATTTAAATTTCTTTTTTCATAATTTTATTATTTTTCCTTCTTCTAACAATTTTATTTTTGAGCCACTACGATCAAAATGATCTGGACAATGTATTAAATACATTTTATCTCTAATCTCAGAAGGTAAACTATTTAGTTCATAATATCCTGTGTGTATTCCTGGCAATGTTCCATTGCACTCATGAATTATTAAATCACAATCGCTCATAAACTTAATTAATTTAGGATCAAAACTTGTATCTGCACTATAGCCTATACTCCTCCCTTCATATTTTGCAATAAATCCAAATGATTTCATTTCATGATGTTTTGTTTTGTATATTTTTAATTCTAAATTATTTATTTTTGTAATACCCTTGTTTTCAATTTCATTTTTATTTTTAATTTCATTTAATTTTCCAATATTAAAATAATCTGTAATTTGTTTTTGTTCTGGTTTTTGTGTGAATGGATTTACAAGTGTTCCCATTGATCCTGAGAATCTATTCCACAATCCTTCAATATCAAGAGTATAAATTGTTGGAAAATTTAGTTTAGTTCCAAAGTGTTTATTTTTGTAGTTTTCAAATCCAAAGCTTTCTATTCCATGACAATGGTCTCCATGAATATGAGTTATTATAATATCCTCAATATTCTGCAATACTACCTTATTCCCTGATTTAATTGAACTTTCACGCAGTATTTTTTGTATAGGATCTGGACAATCTACCAATGTATATTTTCCGCCTGCATTTATTAAAAAACTACTTCTATAATACAGTGCAGATCCTGAATTTCCAATACCTAATACTTGTACAAAAAAGTCAGTATTACTAGAATTAGTAAGTTTGGTTTTATTGGCTTTTGTCATACTTATAATTATACCATATAAGTATCTAAACATACTCATTAAACTCTTTAAAGATCCATTAAGAAAAAGAATAACAAAAAGTTAAACTGCAAATTAAGCAGTTGGAAACTTATATGGATGAAATGGCTTACCAGTATATTCATGTAAGAATGCTTTAAGTTCTAAGTATTGTTTCATTGCACTTTGTAATCTATATGCATCTTTATACAACTCTTCTGCTTTTTTATCAATTGAACGTTTATATGCTTTATTCAACCACCATTTTGAAACTAGAGGATTACTAAGAAAAAAGTGGTCATCCCATTCTCCTTTAGGATCAAATTGTAAGAATGCATAAAATTCTACATCAACTTCGCCAACATCTGTTTTCATTTTTTTCCCTTCATGCATTATCTCAGATGGTTGCATATTTAGTAAGTGAAAATCGACATTAAGAATAAATTTGAAATTTCCGTCAACTTCTTTTGATGTTCGCCACCAAATCCAAATTTCTTTTCCACCATTAGCACCGATTCGTTCTACATATAAATTTTCTATCCATTTATCAGTACTATCCAAACCACAATATCCTTCTTCAGCCAACCATTGACGTAAAACTTTGTATAATCCTTTAACACTAAATACATCTTTATAAGTTACTCTAAGTTTAATAACTTGTTGAGGCTTGGCCATATTATAATACTATATAAAGAATTATTTATAAACGTTTCGTTGAATATTCCTAATCATCCTAAATCCATCATCCAAAACCATCCTCCCAAGAACTAGTGCTATTTTATGTTTTGGAAAAGGTCGAGTAATCAATTTTATTTTATCTAATTTATTTTTCTTAAAAACGCCAATAATAGAATCAATGTTTTTATCGCAATCTAAATTAGTAAATGTATAATCCATTTGCATTAATGTATGTGCATCTGATGTTCCCAATAATGGAATTTTGTTCCGAGCAGCAACGCAAGAAGCTTTTTTATTAAAATTTATCATATTAAAATAAAAATGAGAATATTCTATTGCATCAAATAATTTTATATTTTCAACTAATCGATTGCCAAGAGTATTCCCTCCTGGAAAAAATGGGTGTGGAGCAGTAATTAATATTTGATCTCCAATTTTTTCTTTCAAACTAACAAGAGAATCAAATGTTGGTTTTTTGATAATTTTATCAAAATTCTTTTTATCAATATTATGAACAAGCACATGCTTACCTTCAATTGTAAACTCAACTCCTGGAATTAATAAAATCCCTTTTTTCTTTGCATACCCTACCAAATCAGAATTATAAAAAAGTCCATCATGATTAGTAACACTTAATACATCAAATTTTTTCTTTGCTGCAAATTTAATCAAATCTTTTGCAGAGTGACTAATAAATCCATCAAACAAATCTTCCTTTGTATGTATGTGTAAGTCTGTTTTAAGCATAATTAGTCCTCCAAACATGCCCAAGGATGAAAAGATTTATAAAAATTATCATAATTCAACAAAGATTATGTTTATTGGAATTGTAGGAAAACCTAGTTGTGGAAAAAGTACGTTTTTTAAGTCTGCTACTTTAGCAGAAGTAGATATTGCTAATTATCCATTTACAACTATTAAGCCGAATCATGCAGTAGGTTTTGTGAAAATTGATTGTGTTGATACATTTTTTGAAAAGCAATGTCATCCTAGAACTGGTTTTTGTGTAAACCATAAACGTTTTGTTCCAATTGATCTTGTGGATGTGGCAGGACTTGTTCCTGGAGCTCACGAAGGTCTTGGAATGGGCAATCAATTTCTTGATGATTTAAGACAAGCTGATGCTTTGGTTCATGTTATTGATGTTTCTGGCAGTGTTAATGAAAAAGGTGAACCCGTTGAAACATTAAGTTATGATCCTGCTAATGATATTAAATTTCTTGAAACTGAACTTGATCAATGGTATTTAGGAATTTTAAAAAAAGGTTGGGCAAAATTTGCAAGACAAGTTATGCAAGAAAAAAGCAATATTGCAAAAGCTCTGGGTAAACAATTATCTGCTCTTAAAATTACAGAGGAAATGGTTGCAGGGGGTATTAAAAAACTTAATTTGAATTCTGAAAAACCTAGTGAATGGTCTGATGAAAGTCTTTTGAGCCTCTCAACTGAACTTAGAAAAATTACAAAGCCTATGGTTATTGCTGCAAATAAAATTGATGTTCCGGGTGCGCAAAAAAACTTTGAGCGTCTAAAAACACAGTTTCCTGATTATTTTATTATTCCTTGTAGTGCAGAAAGTGAACTTGCTCTAAGAGAAGCTGCAAAACATGAACTTATTAAATACATTCCTGGAGAAGATAGTTTTGAAATTACAGATTTAGGAAATGAAAAACTTAATGATAAACAAAAGACTGCATTGAATTTTATAAAAACTAATGTGCTTGAAAAGTTTAATACTGCAGGAGTTCAAGATGCTCTTAACAAAGCAGTTTTTGAAATGCTTGATTATATTGCAATATATCCTGGCGGTGTTAATAATCTTGAGGATCAATATGGTAATTGTCTTCCAGACTGCTTCTTATTAAAAAATGGATCTACAGCACTTGATTTTGCATTCAAACTCCATACTGATTTTGGTAAAAAGTTCATTCGAGCAATAGATGTAAAAACCAAGCGTACTGTCGGAAAAGAACATCTTCTTAAACATCTTGATGTTGTTGAAATTATTTCTGATAAATAATAAAACATGAATATTACCTCAAAATCTTAATCTATCCTATTCCGCCACCAACTACATTTCCTGCAATCATATTAAATGCAAACATGACGCCTAGTGCAATAACACTATATAATATTGTTCCTCGAGTTAAATTTGCTCCAATCATGTATCTTTCATTTAGTGGGTCTGCTCCATTTTGAATTCCATTAACCATTATTGTCATAATATAAATTAACTGAACAACATAAAATCCTACAATTATTTGAAAGTAAAATGTTGGCATTCCTTGACCAAAAAGTCCGGAGAGTGCCATTCCTTGTCCTGCTCCTGATGTTGCTCCTTCTTGTTGTATTTTAGCTAATTGAACTGTAAGTTTTGTAAGTATTGTTGTAACCATAGATGTTATTCCAATCACTATTCCTGATATTGTTGGTGCTAAAAAACTTATTTGTGATTTTAAACTACTTACAGTATCTGCCATTAAATCTTGCAATCTCTCGTCGACTCTATGCATTTCTTTTATGTAATTTGATACATTTATTACTGCTTGTGCAGCAATTAAAGGTCCTTTTTTTCCACTTTCAATCAAAACTTTCATACTTGTTTCAATTAAGTCTGAAGGGTATTGATTTATTGATCCTGCACGTTCATCAAATATTGCTTGCTCTACACTCATCCCAAGTCTAGTTATATTATTTGATGTTGTTCCAAAAAAATCTCCACTTATAGATCCATCCATTGATTGTGCTACTCTTTGAAACGCTAGTTCTGCAGGTAGTCCATCTCCAAGTCTATTACCTAATTGAAATAATGCTGAAGCAAATTCATCTTCTAATTTTTTTGTTTGAGTTCTTATTTTTCTAACATTTTTAGTGCGCAGTTTGTAATATAATCCTACAGGTACACCTACAGACAAAGGCAAAAATACACTGATTAATGCACTTCCTAAACCATATGGTCCAACAATAACATCAGAATTTGTTTGACTTTCCATATATCCTAAAAAATAAAACTTTGCTTGATCGTGTTGATACACTCCAGGACTTAAAAATTCTATAAATCCATCTCTAGTAAATATCATATCCCATCCAGGATTTAATATATGAATTATTATTGGTAAAAATGCAATAAATAAAAAGAACAATCCTAAAATTATACAAAAATATAGAGGAGTTATTTCTCGTCCAAATATTTTTATTTTTGTAAATGATTGTAATGCAGGATTTTTTGATATATCTACATCTCCATAACCAGTAGGTCTTGTTGATAAAATAGATTTTCCTAAATAATAAACAGATGCAGGCAATACAACATTATACAATGTTGCTATGTGATACCACCCAACTCCTTCCATAAAACTTACCGCCAATGGCAATATTACAAGACCTAGTACAGGGAGTATAATTCCCAGCATATGAAGCATGGTTATTGGTCCTTTTAGATTATGTGCAAAGTGAAGCATTTTTTCAAATGTCTCCTCGAGAATCACATTAAGTGATTTATCCAGCATTCCAATTCTTGCTTCTTCTGCACTTTCTAAAAGACTTCCTTCTATCAAATTAACTGATTCTATAAACTCAGGATTATGATCTTTCCATGCTACTAAATAATCATCCATGCTTTCTTTTATTGATTCAAATTTTTCTGTTTCTATATTCCATAAAACCCGTTTGAAATCTAAACTCAATGGAGCTGCTAAGTATGATCCTGCAAAATCTACTGCAAGTTCTAAATTAGATGTGTGCCTCATATAAGTCACCAGATAAAAAACAGCCATCACCATTTGATTGGATGCTTTCATTCGCCAAGAGTTTGCCATTACATGAGGTGCTTTTCCTAAAGGTCCCATTAAAACACCGCCTGTGATTAAAAAAAAGAATGGAAAAAATAATCCTTGAGTTATTGCAAATGATAATAAAAATCCTACAAATGCAATTGTTAATGGTGCAATAAGTGAAAGAGAATAAACTCCTGTAGGAGTTATATTAAGATGACATATTTTTATTGATTCTTCTAATTTTTTTGCAGCTTTTGGAGTTGGTGCAATCTTAAATAATTTTTCAGAATAATTACATGCTTTTTCATACCAATTCATATGTTTTGGCATATATTCTGCTCTAAATTGTTGGTATGCTCGAGTTCTAACTACTTTAACCTCTTCTCCACCTCCAGTTCCTAATTCTTCAGTAACTGGAGTTAATTTTTCACCTAACTGGGATTTATATTTTCCCAGTATTTTCTTTAGTTCCTCTTCAGGAATTTCTTTTGTCAAATTATTTTACCTCTATTTCCCCAACAGTTGCCAATACTTTTCTGCACCATGCAAAATTATTACACCCCTATATTTTTCTCTATTTTGTTTTAATTCATCTATTGTTATTACGTCTCTTAGTTTAAATGTTTTAAAATCAAAATCTAGAATTTTTTTAGGTTTTACTATGATAATTTTATTTTTGTAGTATAATATGCAATGAATATCATCAGTTAAATCTGATAACCCTGATTTAGTTTTAATTTTGTCATATATTCTTTGTGCCCAAGGATTTTCGTTTAACCATTTTTTTGTTTTATTGTATTCAATCAAAGCAAGATATCCAAAAATTGCTTGATCTTCAAAATTTAATTGAACAACACTAACTCTTCCTAATTTTTTGATCTTCAAAACTCCTTCTGCATTCATTTCTTGTACAAATTTATGTGCGTGGCTATATGCTACTTTAAGTCTTTTAGATATTTCAGAAATTGTAATTAGTTCATCTAGCTCAGAAGCTAATAATTCAATTATTCTAAATCTTAATGTGCGAGTCAAAGATAATTCTAATATAAACACATTCATTTATAAACTTATCTATAATAAAGATAGAAAAATCTCAAATAACAACTATAAAACTAAAAAACAAATACAATTATCTATAAAATAGATAAATAATACATAACAAAAACATAACATAAACAAAAACCAAATGTTTATTTACAGTATTGAAAATAAATAGTAATTAATATAAACAATAAAATATATCCTAACAATAATATGTCAGAAAAGCAAAAAAAACAAGGTAGACCAATTGGAAGTCTAATAAGACAAAACATAGTAGAAATTCTATTTTTCTTAGGAGAAGGATATGCATATGATATCTATAAAACATATCATGAAATTTTTCCAAAAACAACAATGAGATCTATTTATTATCATCTAAAAAAAGGAACCTCAACAGGTGAATTCAAAATAAAAGCAATAAAACAAGAACACGGCAATTTTAGTTGGGGTCCAATATCTGAAAAAACATATTACTGTCTAGGAAGTTTTGCAAGTCCAACATTAAATCCTACTGTCGAAAAATACTTTAAAGAACAAAAAAATAAAAAAGTAAAAAAGTAACTTCTAAACTAATTCTCATAATAATAAAAATATACCACACTAAATTTTATATACTTCTATCATTTCTATTAAACAATGAAACGGATATTCCTTCTTTCGGGTGAAAATCTGGATATGGCCCAAGCAGAAATACAAGCTTTATGTCCTGAAAAACCAAAATCATTCAAACGAGTAGATAATGTTGTCATTTGCGATACAGATTTTATGTTCCCACGTCTTGCTTTAACTAAAAAGGTGTATGATTTCTTATTTGAAGCAACATCTAAAAACTTAAATGAAAAAATGAAAAAGTTTGACTGGAACGAAATTTATGATAAAAATTTTTCATTAAAAATAACAAATGCAGGCAGTATCAAATTTTATGAAAAAGAAGCAACACTTGCAAAACATATTTGGAATCAAGTTCATGAACCTAGAGTAGATTTAAAATTTGCGCAAACAAAAATTGAAATAATTCTAACTGAAAAAAAAATATTTGTAGGAAAATTAATTTATGAAACAATTACTAATTTTAGAATGCGTAGATCTCATTTAAGACCTGCACCACATCCAACATCTATTCATCCTAAACTTGCAAGAGCATGTATTAATTTAACTGGACTTCCAAGAGGAAAAATATTGTGCGATCCTTTTTGTGGCAGCGGAGGAATTCTTCTTGAAGCAGGACTTATGAGATTTAAAACAGTTGGTTTTGATATTGATGATGGCCTGCTCGAACTTGCTGAAAAAAATCTTGACGCATTCAAAGCTAAGGGTTTTCGTCTTGAAAAACATGATTCTACAAAACTTCCTGAAGATGTTGATTATGTAACAACAGATCTTCCTTATGGTAGAAGTAGTAAAATTACTAAAAAATTAAAACTTCTTTATACTGATTTTTTAAAATCACTAGAACAAAATTTAAAATACAAAGCAGTTATTATCTTTCCAGATTTCATCGATCATAAACCATTAATTGCAAAAACAAATTTTAAAATTGAAAAAGAATTTAGTTGGTATATTCATAAATCTTTAACAAGAAACATAGTTCTATTAAGTAAAAAATAAATAAACCTCGAATTTATAAACCCCTCTTCTCAACCAAATAAAAGCTTATAAAGCACAAAACCATTTCTAACAATATCAAAATAAATAAATAAATAAATACAGCTTATTAAAAGCTTAGGGGGTTTTATAAAATGAATAATTGTCCTATGTGTGAACGAAAATTTAAAAAACTAGATGACTTCCCACAAGTTTACTTGGAGAACTTTGAACGAAACAAACTGCCACCAGACTTAGTATTGCCCTATAATAACATGAATGAAATTTTTGTTAGTCAGGGAACAAATTTAGGAAACCCTATTGCTCCGCAAGAGGTGGTAGAATCATTAAAAAATAATCAGGATATAGAATATGACGGATGGATTTGGCGTATAGATGAACAAATATCAAAAAATTCATATTCGTATCTTCGCAGGAAAAAAAATAATATTGATTCTGTACTCAAAGAAATAGACCCTTACTTAACTAAATTAAAAAATATGGTTGGTAGGCAAGTAAAAAGCATAGAGTTATTACCTGAAATTAAAAAACATTGGCATGACGATACTAGCTTTGAAATTCCAAATACAACACACAACTTACATTTTATTTATGAAAACCCGGAAGAAAATTCTAATGATGAAGAAAAGTTAAGAAAAGCAACAATTTACATCAGCGGTACTAATCTTCCCCCTGTAATTAATGATTGCCCTATTATAGGAACCTTGTTTTATTATGGAAGATTAAATGAAATGTAAAAAAAAACATAAAAACTAAATTAAAATAATTAACTGATTAAAAATAGTTGGAGGTTTTAAAATGTTAGAAAAAATTCTTAGAGGAGTAAGTAATGCAACTAAATCTTTTGCAAATGTGGTGGAACTTAGTAATCCAAACCATAGGAAAATCATCAGAGAATATCACAAAGTTGATTTTCAAAAATATGACCAAGCAGTTTTACAACCCTTAGAAAAAAAATATAGATCATTAAAGCACTTAGCAAATACTATAAGAAAAAATAAAGATCCTGCTGCATTGATTCAAAAAGTTTATGCTATTAACGCAGTTACTCAATTAGGTCAAGGAGTAATGGATGCTCTTGAAATAAATATGCAAGATATAGCAAATAAAGATGCTGATGAAAAAGAAAAAACAGAAATGAAAACTATTATTGATGAAATAAAAGAATATTATAATTTATTAAAAAATATTTCTCAAGATAGAAAAGAATTTTATGAAAGAGTTGTGAAAACAACAGTAGAAATTCAAGATCATAATAAATTTGAGTTAAATATTATTTTTGAAAACCAAGGTTTTTATAATCATATAGCTGCAAGCGGATTTCAAAGTGCTTCTTGTGCAAGATCGATGTATGATAATGAAATGGAGTTAACAGAAGCGTGGATTAACAAAGTTAGAAAAAATGAGAAACATATGAAAACCATAAAACAAAAACATAGTGATTTGTTTAAGCTTCTTGATGATGATTCTTTTGAATCAAAAAAAATGCCTACAAAAAAAGCATTTGAAGCATTTAAAACAGAATCAATAAAATACCAAAATTCTCAAATAGATATGATTTATTCAAAATAAGAATTGCTGCACGGGTATTTAATTGAACACATTTGTATTCAATTTTTTCAACGCAAATGTTTTATTAAATTTAGTACTGAATTTTATAAAATACTAATTTGAAACAGAAAAATAAACCACCTAATATCATTTACAGCAGTACTTCAAAACAAAAACTCATTCTATTTTTCTAACTTCACAATTTTCAGAATTAAAATTTACTAAATCTCCATCTCTAAAATTATCTGTCAATCCAGAATGTCCAATAACACAAGGTATTCCTAGATCTTTACAAACAATTGCACCAACACAATTTTCATCGTTCTCCTCAGTAACTAACCCTGCAGCTCTACTTATTGCAACAACCATATCAAGTTTTGTTTTAGATGCTAAAATTATATCTCCTTGTTTTACTTTACTTAGTTCTGTCAAGTCATGAACTATTTTTGCTTTTCCTTGAACTTCTCCACTTACTAAACATTGTGAAGAGTTTAATGTAGTTAATTCATTTTTTGAATCATCTACATTTGTTAAAGATGTGCCCTCCGAAACTACCATCTCATTTTGCGCTTGAGTTGCCAGCTCGCTTTGCATTATATAATTCCACCCAGGTTGCCAAGCTTTGCTCAGTCGCCAATCCTCCTTTCTGGCTTGTTCCCAAGTTTTATGCTTGAGTAACACATCTATTGCCAGTTGTGTATACCTATGTGCAACTATCGCTATGCGCTTTCCCTTACACTGTTTGTACGCGTCATTCAAAAAGGAAAGTATTCTTTGCTCGACCTCTTTAAAGCACTCGCCCTTAGGATATTGATCATATATTGGATTGTGTCCTTCTTCCTCATATTCTTTAAATCGCTCCTCGCTATCTTGGGTTAAATCTCCAAAATCACATTCTCTAAGTCTAGGGTCTATATTTATTTTAATATTAAAATCAGCAAAAGCAAGTTTCGCAGAATCTACTGCTCGTTTTAAATCTGAACAAAAAACAGCATCAAAGATAGTCAAATCAGTTTTATTTCTTAATTCGTTTGACTGTTGTATTCCAAGTTCTGATAATTCTATAGGATTATGTCCAGACATTAATCCTTTTTCGTTATCATATGTTGTTCCATGTACAAAGTAAATTATTTCCATATCATTTTCAGGAATAAGTTCACTCTCGACAGAATCAAGTTTATCAAGTTTAGATTCTTGTTCCAAATTCAAATTTTCATTCACTGCTTGTGCAATTTCATGTGCCACAACACATTTTTCAAAAGCACCTCCAACTTCTTCATTTGCTTTTTCTTGTCTCTCTTCACCAACTGCGATCACAGGTTTGGTCTCTTTTTCTTCAATTGAATTTTCAGTAACTTCTTTTATCTCAGAACTAATTTCTTTTTTAATTTCTTTTTCAGGTTCCATTGAATTTGACTGTAAAATTTTAATCTCATCATTTTCTGTTGTCCATTCAAATTCTTGAGCTGCTCCAAAATGTTTTTCTAACTTGTTTGAAAATTGAACTAATGATTTTATTGTTAACTCATCCAGTATTTGAGCAGATTGTTTATCTGGAGAAATAATACTAGTTACATTTTTCCCATCAGATCCTCTGAAAATTCCAAATTCTTTTCTTCTCACATCTTTTTCTACAATTTCTAATGAGTGTTTGTCAATATGATATAAATCAGGATCTGATTTTTTTTGTTTTATTCCTTCACCCAAACCATAAACTGCAGCGACGAGACATTGATCAGATGATTTATTTATTAAATTAATTCCAAAAGTTTTGCCACTAACTTCACCATCTACCATTTTTTGAACAATTACGGCCATTGAATAATCATCGCAATTTAAATCTCCTGCATCCAACCTATATTTCAATGCAATCGAAGTAAAAAGAGATGCCCAACAACCTTTTACTGCCTGAATTAATTCTTCAGATCCTTTTATGTTTGTAAACGCGACATGCACCCCTGCAAAAGTTTCATTAATGAGTTTAGGACAAACAGGACTTGGTCTAACTGCAACAAAAATTTCTTTATCATCTAAGAGTTCTCCAGATGTATTATTTTCAGAATCAATATTTGCATCAATTAGAGAATAACTTGCAATTATTTCATCTTTTAGTTCTTCAGATAATTCGGAAAGAATTATTAATTTTTGAATTTCATTTGCTTTTTGTTGAATTATTTCGTCTGAATCAGAATTAGATATAGAATTTAAAATTTCATATATTTTATTTTTTATATTTGCTTGTTCAATAAATTCAAAATATAATCTCGAAAGTATTACAAATCCGTCAGGCACTGGAAAATCAGCATTAAACAAATCTCCTAGTTTAGCTGCTTTGATTCCCGCATCTACTCTAGTAGAATTATCCACGTCACTAAATCGTAATATTTTCTTAAACATTAAGTGGCTCACCTCTTTGAGTAGGAAAGTAAAACTTTAAAAAAAATAAAAAGCACAAAAACTAAAATTATGGACTCTTTTTTACCTCCCACTAATAGAAATTAAGATTAAGTTATTTAAAAATTTCCTTTTTGTTCTTAAATAATATGAAAAAAAATTAAAAAAAGTTAAAAATACCGAAATTAATGCGTATTAGTAACTCAATAAAAACCAATTTTCTCGACTTAAATTCCATCTAGAGGAACCTTATCTCCAGTTCTTTCTGGCTCTGATAATTTTCCTGCTTCTTCTCGTAATAATTCTGCTTTATCGGTCTTTTCCCATGTAAAATCAGGATCATTTCGTCCAAAGTGTCCATAACTTGCAGTTTTTTCATATATTGGTTTTCGTAAATCAAATTCGCGAAGAATGTCTGCAGGTTTTAGTGGAAAATGTTTCTGAACTAGTTCAGATATTTTCTCTTCAGAAATTCTATTTGTTCCAAAGCAGTGTGTTAAAACAGATACTGGTTCTGCAACACCTATTGCATATGCAAGCTGTACTTCACATTTATCTGCAAGTTTTGCAGCTACAATATTTTTTGCAATATATCTTGCAGCATATGCAGCGCTTCGATCTACTTTAGTTGGATCCTTTCCTGAAAATGCTCCGCCTCCATGACTTCCATGTCCACCATATGTATCAACAATTATTTTTCTTCCTGTTAATCCACAATCGCCTACAGGTCCACCAACTATAAATGCTCCTGTTGGATTTACAAAATATTTTGTCTCAGAATCAAGCCAATCTGAACAAATCGGTTTTATTAATTTATCAGTTATGTCTGATTGAATTTTTGAGTGTTCAACATCACTAGAATGTTGTGTTGAAACAACTACTGCATCAATTCTAACTGGTTTGCCCCCATTATATTCTACAGTTACTTGACTTTTACTATCAGGTCGAAGGTAAGGCATATCTCCTGATCGTCTTATTTCTGCTAATCGAACCAATAATTTGTGTGCGAGTACTATTGGAAGTGGCATGAGTTCGGGTGTTTCATTTGATGCATATCCAAACATTATTCCTTGATCTCCTGCACCTTGTTCAGAAAACAATCCTTTTCCTGCAGTTACTCCTTGAGAAATATCTGGACTTTGTTTGCTTACATGAACTTGAATTTCACAAGTATCCGGATCAAATCCTGTATCAGGAGTATAACCAATTCTTCGAATTACTTTTCTTGTTACTGCATCAAAATCGACATCTGCAGTGGTCGTAATTTCTCCACCAATAAAGACTTTGTTATCTTTTATCATGGTTTCACACGCTACTCTTGAAAATGGATCAGAAGCGTAACATTCATCAAGTATTGCATCACTTATTTGATCGCATACTTTATCTGGATGACCTTCAGAAACAGATTCGCTTGTAAATAGATATTTTCCTTGTTTCATTTTTTAATTACCTCGTATTATTTATTTATATGAATCTTACCTCAAAAATTATCCATATATTTGTTTAAATAGCGTTAACTATATTCACAGATTATTCTCAAAAAAATTGGAAATGTTTTTATATTATCTTGAAAAAATTATTCTTATAGGAATATTTATATAATAATTATAATTCCCAATATAAATGATTGATGTCACTAACATAGGAAAACTTAGAAAAACGCTAGGAATTACACAAATCAACTTAGCAAAAGCAGCAGGAGTTTCTCAAAGTTTAATTGCGAAAATTGAATCCCAAAAACTTGATCCTACTTTTTCTAAAGTAAAAAAAATTTCTAATGCGTTAGAAGCTCTTTCGAAAAAACAAGAGTTAAAAGCTAGTGCTATAATGGTTAAGTCAATATTATTTGCAAGTCCTACAGATAAAATTGTCGACGTGATTACAATCATGAATAAAAAAGGAATTTCTCAAGTACCAATCATAAAAAATAATAATATTATAGGAATATTAAACGATAAAAATATTTTAAATCACATCACCAATCCAGATTTCAAAAAATTAAAGACCTCTGAAATCATGTCAGAGCCTCCTCCCATTGTTTCAGAGTCAACACCTATTTCTGCAATTGAGCAATTATTAAAACATTATTCTGTTGTTTTGGTTAGAAAAACGTCAGGAGGGTATGGCATCATATCTACTTCAGATATAATTAAAAAAATCATTTAATGATTATCTACAAGCTTATCAAACTCATTTAAAAAAGAATCCAAAATATATAAATATACTAAAAAAATCTAAATCAAAATAAAACCTAATAAAGAAAAAAAACATAAATTAAGGGGATTAATTAATGGAATCATATACTCAGTTCATTCAATCAGCAATTAATAAAAATGAAACTATTGTTTTTAGTTGTAATTGTGAAGTTGAATATTCTGGCAGAGCAGAAGCATTTCTTCCTGCAGGTGATCGAATTGTTATTATCAAAGCAGATAATACTCTTTTAATTCATCAACCAGAAGGTACTGCGCCTGTAAATTACATGAAACCTCAAACAGCACATAGAATAACTGTAACTGATGAAGAATTTTTTCTTAAAAGTCAAAACCTTGCATTAAAAGAATATTTAACAATTAAACTTAATGATATTTATTTTGTGAATTCTCATAGCCTTAGTGATGGACAAAAACTTCAGCTTTCAGGAAGTGAAAAAGATATGGCAGAAATGATTTACAAAAATCCTGAATTGATCGAAAAAGGTTTCAAACCATTAAGCATGGAAGAACACACTACTTATGGTTTTATTGATGTGTTTGGTCATGATTCTAATGGAACTCTTATGATTGTTGAATGTAAACGATATGTTGCAGATCTCTCTGCAGTCACTCAACTAAGGCGTTATGTAGAAAGAATTAAAGATCTCAAAGGCATCGACGATGTAAGAGGAATAATTGCAGCTCCAAAAATCAGCCCTAATTCTGAAAAAATGCTCAATGATTGGGGTTTTAAGTTTGTTGCAGTAGAACCTCCTAAGTTTCGAGAAAAATTTAATAAAAATCAAACTAATCTTGGCGACTTTTCTACAATACAATAATACTATAAAAATAAATGAAACATGAAAAACAACCAAAACAAAAAAGTAAAAAAAAATAAATTAAAAAAATCTAAAAAAATTAATTCTTAATCCTTACTCCAAATTTCATTCGGCTCAACATGATAATGTGTTGCGGCATCTTCTTTGCCATCATAAACTATGGTCATCTTTCCAAACAATTCTACATTTGCAACGCCATTGTTTTCCATTATTTTTTGGTTAAGTAGTTTTGCAAGTTTTTTACTTTCATCAAGCTTTGGACTTTCTTTGTAAAACATTTCTCGCTCGTAATCTTTTTGACGTTTATGAGGTCCTACTTCTAGCCCTACTGCATCCATATCATATTTATTTCCGACATCATTATCTGCAAAGAGTCCATTGAATACATCTCTCGCTAAATAAGCCAGTCCTACTTTCGCTTCTTGTGGAGCTTTTTCTTTATATGCTTCAATTTTATTTTGCAGTCGAGTTATATACTGTTCACAATCTTTGATTTCTGATTCAATACTTTCCAGTTTTTCTCGTTTATTAACAGAATTAATGTCTCTTGCAGATTCAATAAATTCCTTATCTTTAACAAGTTTATTTTTATACTTAGTTCTATCTCTAACATCATGATTAATGTCTTTTTTTACTGAGTTGTATAGTTCAGTTGCAAGACTTTCTACCATTACTTCACAACTAACATCATAAGTCATAGGGGATCTATCTTGATTATTTAGTCTTCTCTGCACCTTTGTCATCACTACATTTTCCCATTCTGTTTTTCTTGCTCGTCTAAATGCTTCACGAGTATAAGATAATCCTTGTGCAACTACGGGAGCTGCTAAAATTCCAGGACCTAATGCCACAGTTGCAAATCCATACGCAACAACTGATCCTGCACCTACAAATAGTCCACTTGCAATTGCCCATCCTCGAGAATCTACACTTAACTTCCCATCTCGATGCTGACGAACCCATGTCGGAATTCCATGCAGTGCAAAAAGACCCATTTTCGCTCCTTTGTAAACAGGATCAATATCATCTTTCATATTTTGCACTCCTCTTTTTGCAATTCGTCTCCATGAAAATTTTACTTGTGCTTCTAAATCTCCATCTCCTCCAGGTCCATCACGACCTCCATCATCACCTGCTCTTTTTTCCACAACAACTTGTTCCATTTCCATAACTTTTGCATCTGCCATTTTTCCTTCCTCCTGTTAATTACAATATTATTTATTATAGCTCACGCTATTTTATTACACCTCAAAAAATATAAATTAAAAAAATTAAATTAATCTAATGGTAATGGTGCTATTTGCTCAATAGTTTTTTCTAACTCTGAACTCGCAGGAACATACAACACATGTCTATGAGGTAAAAGTAAACTCTCGGGTCGAATATTAAATGAATTAAAAAAGAATGACGAAAATCCAATAATTTCTCGATGACGTTCTAAACTATAATCAATTACAAAAACGGAGTTACTTAATGATGGAATCTTCGAATTAATTTTATTTTCTCCACACAAATAGTTCAAATATTTTTCTATATTAAATATTTTTGAGATTATTCTCGGTTGTAATTCATCTCCCCCATATGAACTACTGAATTGAGAAGATAACCTTGCAACAGTTCCAACATAATTTGTATCAGAACTTAAACAATCTAAATCCAAACGTAATTTACTAAAATCAAAAGAAGATTCATAATTCACAGGAGATACTCCTAATAAAACAGAACCGATAAATTTAGGATTTAGTAAATATAAAGGACGCGAAATTGCACGACAATAAAACATAGATAATTCTTGTTTTAACGAAAAATCAGTACATACAAATTTATTTGTTTTTGATTGTTTTAATAAATTAATATAATCAGATAATTCAGAATAGTTTTTAATAGATGTTTCTGAATTTTTTTTAAACCCCTCAAACTTCTTAATCTCAAATCCTCTAGTATTAAGCAAAGTTATTGCGGCGCGATATGATTTAATATCTTCCTCCTGAGTAAAAAGCATTCCTCCTACATTCCCTTGACATTCATAAAACCTATAATTACCCTCATAAGTTCGCAAATCCAAGGATACTTTCACAGGAACTTCTTTCTCTTCATTAACAATCTTATTAGCACGCAGCACAGGACATTTTCTTTTTTCTTTTCCAAAAATTAAAATCTGATCTGTATCATAAACTCTTACGTCAAGATCTCCTTCTTCAATTTTCATTACAAGTCTTGAATCAAATTCATCATAGTCTGCTTTGTTTAGTTCATATGTCATAGTTATTCCTCCAGCATTAAGTTTACATAACAAACTTTAATTCACCTTAACATACATCTTAGCTACACCACCACAATACTTAAATATTTGCTACAACCCTGAGTTGTAATATGAAAGAAAATTTAATAGATTTGTCTGAATATGGTCTAACAAAATATGAAAACAAAGCATATCAAGCACTCTTATTAGAGAATTCTGCTATTGCAACTAAAATATCTCATTTATCTGGAGTTCCACACGGCAAGATATATCCCACACTTTACAGCCTAGAAAAAAAAGGTTTTATTCTAAAAACTCCTGAAAAACCAATTAGATTTATTGCAGTTCCTCCAGAAAAAGCTATAAAAACGGCTATATCAAATAAAGAAAAAGAAGTAGTTGAATTCGAAAAAGATGTTAATAACATCACAAAAAATCTTGGAAAACTTGCAGGCAGAAGAGAAGCAGAACCTTTAGAAAAAATTAGAGTAATTAAAGGATACAAAAAGTACAGGGAACTCGTACACATCATCCAACAAAGCGCTAAAAAAGAATTCTTATCAATTACAAGACTTCCAAATTATGAACCTTACATTAAAGATTTCAAAAAAGGAATTGGTTTAGGCATGGACATAAAGCTCATTGTTAGCACACCTCAAATTGATGAAGAAAAAATAAATGTTTGGAAAAGTCTTAAAGCAAATATTAGAAAGACAAAATTTATGCAAACAAGATTTACTGTGATTGATGGTAAACAAGTTATGATTCGTTTCTCTGGAAAAAATCAGTACTTAGGACTTTGGATTCAAAATGAATCGCTAGCAAAAAGTATGAGATCATATTTTTATAAATTATGGGAAGGTGCTAAAAAAATATGACTGTAAATTTTGATTTTAAAAAATTAGGCTTGAATAAATATGAAGAAAAAGTTTACATTACATTAGTTAGAGAAGGTTTGTCAACAATTCTAACAATTTCAAAAAAGTCAGGAGTTCCGCATGCAAAAACATACACAGTTCTAGGCGCATTAGAACAAAAACAATTTGTAAAAAAATATGCAGGAATTCCTAAAAGATATATTGCAGTAGAGCCGCACATAGTGACTGAAATAGCACTAAAAAAAAAGTCAAACGAATTAAAAAATATCAAACAAAAATCATCAAATATAATTAAACAATTATCAAAAATAAAAAAACCTAAAACACAAGAAGAAGATATTGAAATTATTGAAGGCTATAAAAATTATCTTAATGTTTCTGTAGATCTTCATAAATTAACCCAAAGCGAATGGTGCTCAACATCTCGGCTTTCAACATACAAACCCCATATTGATTCATATAAAACGAGTATAAAACGAGGAGTGAAAATAAGAATGATAACAAGTTTGAGTAGTACAACGTCTGAAAAAATAAAAATATGGAAAAACGCAGGTGTTGAAATTAGAACATTAGATATTATCCCGACAAAGTTTAGCATCTCCGATGACAAAATAACAACATTAAGATTTACTGGAGAGCAAAAATACGTTTCGTTAATAATTAAAAATAAATCACTTGCAGAAAGCATGAAAGAATATTTCAATATGCTTTGGAAAGAAGGAAAAAAGATATGAAAAAATCAAGTAATTTAATATTTTAAAAAACTATAAAATATTAATTATAACTGCTACAGTAATGCAAAAAGAAAAAATTTTAAAAAAAAGAAATCAAACTAAAAAAAAATTAAGAATAACGAAAAATTACCACCCAACAGCCGCTATAGCATCTCTTGCTAATTCTTTATTTACTTCACATAATAAATCAGACGGCTCTTCATAAGTCAACCTTTCCCTCAAACATTCTGCACCTATTCTAGAATCTTTCGGCGACCAATTCGGATCATAGTTACACAAACCAAGCAGTCCTTGATTGCAAACATAATTTGCAAAAACTCCAAATAGTCCTCCTTCAATTTTGTATGATCCAACCCTCATAATTTTCTCATCTGCATTCCAATTACATTCAAATGACTCCCCCCATTCCGAATCAACAAAAACTTTTTCAACGCCATTAGCTAATTGTTCAAGCATTGAACAAAAATCAACAACAAGCATTGAATCATCCTCGATCTCAAGTTCATTTTCTGCACAATTCTCAACACAAGAATACTTAATTTCAACTTCTCCTAAATTTTTTGTTGGTAAACAATATGTCATTTTTTATTCCTCCAATTAAAGCATTATTATTTCAATTTATTTTGCTTTATTTCAATTCAAATATTCAGTTTTGCCTTCTTTTGCAAGTTCTAATTGTAGACCTAAATCTCCATTTTGATCTATCAAATAGTTTCTTGCGTCTCTCAACATATTTTCTAAAAATTTGTCGTCATGAGTTGGATCATGATGAGCAAGTACTAATTTCTTAACTCCTGCTTCGAGTGCACGATCAATATTTACTTTATAATGTGCGTGTCCCCAACCAACTTTCGACATTCCCTTTAAATTATATTTTGCAGGATTGTATTCTTCGGGCGTATATGCACTATCAATTACAACTAAATCTGAGTTTTCGATAAACTTAATTATTTTTTTATCAAAAGCTCCAAATTTTTTCCCATCTACTTCTCCGTCATGCTCATTATCAAGCACATAACACAGCGATACAATTCCACTTTCGGTTTCTTCTTCAATACGATATGCAAAGCATTTTTGCGGATGTTTTGAATAACAATGACTTAATGCCATTCCATTTTCTAATTTTTCACCTTCTCGAAGCTGGCGAAAACTAATATCTGCTGCCATTTGTTCGAGTTGTATTGGAAACTTTGGTATAGATTGTCTATCACTCATTACTTCAGATAAAGGAAGATCGAGTGCTCCGCTAATAATTTCAAACTTATTACTTGGAATATACGCAGGTCCGAAAAATGGAAAACCTTCAATATGATCATGGTGTTCATGACCAATTATGATTTTTGCCTTGCCTTCTTGTCCAGGTGCAAATCCTCGCCCGAATAATTCTTGTCCAAGCAGTCTAAGTCCACTACCTGCATCAAAAATATACAAGTCACCCTTTTCGCTCATCACTTCAACACAAGACGTATTTCCTCCATATTTTACTGTGTCAAATCCTTCAAATGAAGGAGTCGCTATACTTCCACGGGTTCCCCAATATTTTACTTTCATTTGTATTCACCTTCCGCCTTATGGCGCATTTGGTTTATTTGGTTTTATTTGTTTAATTTACAGGATTTTAAGACCCTGTTGCTCACCTCTTTGATCTACTAATGTATATAGTGCTGCCTATCTATTAATTTAAGCTTTTAAATTAGAAATAAAGCAATTTTAAAGCCATTTAAAGAATTTATTCTGCTGAAAAAGATTTCGCGTAGAGATAAAACTTTTTCGCAAAGCTTTTATACTGGAGTGCTATAATTAAATACAGTGACCTAAATGGTACAAGACATAGTAAAGCAAATCAAAAAAGCTTTAAAAAAAGCAGAGAGTTATCTTATTAATAGTCAGAATTCTGATGGATCTTGGAGTAAAAACCCTAGAGAAGAAGTCAAAGGTCCTGAATTTTACCAATCACCCATAATTCTTACATCTCAAGGAATTAGATCATTAATTTTGTTAAAACTAAAAGATAATACTCCAATTAATAAAGCGATTTTTTACTTATTTTCTAAAGAATTGGATGATACTAATTTAGTTGATTTATTTGCTGCGCAAATTAATGGAATAAAATTTTCTAATGCAGATATAATAAAAAAGAAACAAAATGAGATACTAAATATAATAATCAACAAACAAAACAAAGATGGATTTTGGCCTTCGTTTCCTAAATCTTCTAACTTAACTAATTATACAACAGTTTCTGCAATTAAAGATCTACCTTGCAACCAAAGTCTTAGTCGTATGCGAGAATGGTTAATTAATAACAAAGCAAAAGATGGCACAGGGTGGGGTCTTAATCAAGAATCTGAAAAAACACAAGTTTCATTTACTGCAAATTCAATATTAAGTCTTATTTATTGTGGAGAACCTCAATCATCAACACATATAAAAAAGGCAATTGGGTTTCTTAAATCAAAGCAAACTACTGACGGTGGCTGGCCAAGTTCTGATTTAACATATCCTGTAAATCCAACAACTTACGGCACTGCACTAGTTCTTCTTTCATTGATTGCTTGCGAAGAAAACCCTCTTAACGAACAAATAAACAAAGGAATTCAATTTTTATTAGATATACAACTCAGCGACGGAGGATGGCCTTTGAAAAAAGGAGATGCGAGTCAAAATTATACAACCTGTTATGCGATTAAAGTTTTAGTTCAATACTTATACATATTAACCGAATTTGAAAAACCAGACATAAAAGAATTAATTGAATTAACAAATGTTTCAACTCCCGCTATAACAAGATATCTTTTTCATAAACTAAGAACTGAATTAAAAGAAAATTATCAAACTGCTTACAAAAATGTTTTGGTAGAACGAGCAATAGCCACAACTGAAAATGCTGCAGATAGAAGATTTCATATTTTATCAATTCTTGACCAAAAAGGCGCGCTTGATACTGCTCAAATCATCGACGAATTAAAGGCAAATCCAGAATTCAGACACTTACATAAAAGATCTCATCTTGCACAAATAAAAAATGACATGAGTTCTATGGAAAAATTAGGATTGATAGAAGAAAATCATCGCAAGTATTATCTCGTCGTAAAAATAAAATAAAAAGAAAAAAAACAAACAAAAAAAATAAAAAATTCTTAAACTTACTTATCCGCTAATAGTTTTACAGCTTTGAATGATACAACAACTGCTGCAGGTGCGACAAAAACTTTAATAAAAGTTAACATTGCACTAAGTGTTGAACCAAGCGGATCAAAGATCGTATTTAGCACGATTAAGTTTGCAGATCCTGCTGCGATTAACGCAATTACTGCAACTAAGAATGCTGTCATATCTTTTGCACGTATATTAAGAATACCTACAATTATTCCTAGCACAACTAAAACTAGCACTACCCAAGAACTTGTTATTTGGAACAATGCTGCAATAATTGCTAGAATAAGTCCTGCAATAAATGCATAATGTCCATGCTTATGATGTACAACCATTACTTACCACCTCTCTTTTTTTTATGAAAAATTAAATGAATATGAAAAAATAATAAATTAAAAATTGTCAAGTCTATTTTCTAACTCTTTGAGTTGTTGATCAATTGCATCAATATCCGAATTAATATTTGCTACATGATCTCCACTAGGTTTTTTGCTAAAAGGACTTCTATAAATGTTAGGTTTGCTCGTTCCAGAAAACAAAGTTGAAGCTGCTCTTGCAACATTAGTAATAAGCATAGCACTTAATAGAAAAATCATCAATGCTAACATTATAGACCCTGCTGCTTCAGGTCCTTGAACGTGTTGTGTGGGTGCCATCCCTGTAATTAAATTTCCAGAATCTTGAAAACCAACCATAATTGCACCAAGCATGGCTATTAAGAAAATACCAGTCATTACGACAGCTCTTAGGAATTCAGCTCTTTTATTTTTAATCAATATATGCACCCCTTTATACATTTCAACTTAAATTAATATTTAAATGTTACTATTTTTTAGGCTAATATGAAATCCTCTATGTCCCTGAGCAAACGCCTTGGAGTGCTTGCGTAAGAACGCCCGATTGCTCTCAAATTCAAAGAATTTGTGAGACCTCGCAAATTTTTAAT
>Ga0209045_1000424_pt1 | contig 51233 bp, 24 predicted proteins | sample SaaInlLV_10m_DNA_4_FD_184664 | JGI IMG/M metagenome (GOLD analysis project Ga0209045, IMG submission 184664) | Marine microbial communities from expanding oxygen minimum zones in the Saanich Inlet - Saanich Inlet SI072_LV_200m_DNA (SPAdes) (version 2) | ecosystem: Environmental > Aquatic >...
CCTCCGCTGTCAGGGCAAAGGCGGCGGTTTCTCTGGGATAGACACCGCCCCGCAGCACGACGGCTACTCCGCCCTTCGGGAGCGGGCCGGCCTGTTTCAGCTGCCGTATCGCGTCACGGGCTCCCTCTAACGTCTGGAAGGGCTTCGCTTCGGTGCCGGGATTGGTGTCGGCACCCGTGGGTGAGACAAAAAGCGTCCGGCCGGGATGGGTGATTCGGTCGATCCGGCGTTGACGCGAACTGCGCAACGCCTCACCGTCGACCAGCGTCTCGATTTCTCGCAAGCGCTCGATCGCGTCCACTCGGAACGCTTCATGTTTGGCGACGAAGAACTCGCGTGTTTTTTCGTATTGCTGGCGGGCCGCCGTGTACTTCTTCCGGTCCCGGAACAGATCCCCTATAGCCAGCATGGCCCGAGCCCGGCGATGAAGGGGAGCTGTTCCGTCGTTGGCCAGGGCAATGTAGCCCGTGCGCGCATCGTTGAATCGTCCTTCGCGGCGGAAGCTCTCGGCCACACGCCACCGGGCCATGGCGGCGGCGGTTCGGAACACCTGCGAGTCCTCACAACCGGTCAACCCGAGCAGTGGACCGAACTGCTGACGGTAGTTGGGCTCTTCGGTGACCTCGTCGGGCGCGGGGGTTAGCTGGGTCACGGCACGAGTGATCACTCGTTTGAACTCTCGATCAGGATCCCCGAGATCCATAAGCGTTTCGGCGGGCAGGACATCGCTGAAAAACGCCACGTCCGCAATGTCGAAGTCAAGCACACCGACCCCGCTGTCACACTCGCCGATTCGGAACCACTTTGCCGTCGGCTCCCCGTGGTAGGCCGTCGTTGCGACTGTTTCGGCTCGGAGTGTGCCGTCGATCCACATGGCCAGTGTCTCGTGGTCCCAGGTAACCGCCACATGGTGCCACGTTCCGCTGGTCAGATAGCCCGTGCTTGCGAGACGTCGCGACCCGATCTCAGGGCGCCCGAGCCCGAAGGAGAGTGCCGAGCTCCCCGGATTGACGGACAAGCGCCAGCCGTTGTAATAGCCGCTCCCGACGGCCATCACACCCCCGGCCAAGCGTTTGTGACCGAGCCTGTCGACCTTCTGCAGATCATTGACCCGCAACCAACAGCAGAGGGTGAAGCCGGAGTCGGGGATGTGAATCGCCTCCCGCATGAGCTTCCCCAGGAAGACCCCGGTGGCCTCCTGTCCCGGCCAGCGTCCCGGCTTGGGGGTCAGCACCCCTTTGTCCGGACCGGGGATGAAGCGTAGCTTCTGAGCCGTCGGGTCTCTCATGTCGTACCAGACCAGGCAGTCAGGCCGGGCCTTGAGTTTGGCGATGACGGCTTCCTGCGTCTTCTGAATATCAGGAAGCTCAATCGCGTGCACGGCGGCCACGGTGCAGAGCCCGATCAGCGTACGCCCAATGCCCTGGTGGAACCTGAAGCCCATGGCGACCTCTCCTCAATCCGCGGTTCGGTTCAGCATCTCCGGGACGTAATGGTCCCGGTTCTTGCCCGCAACTATCAAGCGGGGCGGTGTTCTGTCAAGGAACGCGGCCGCGGAAGCGGGGCGTTCGTCCGACGGCAGGCAGAGGGGGGCTGAACCGAGCCGAGCACAACGTAAGCGGTCCCCTCCCGTTGGTCAGGGCTCTGCCGGACGGGGGCCTCTGGGCCGAGCTGCGCACAGCGTAAGCGGGCCGTTTCGTCGCGGCTCTGTCGGACAGAAGGCATTCTCCCACGCTCTCACGCTTTCACACTCTCACTGCTACCCCCTCCTCCTGCCGCGTTTGACTTCGTCTTGCTCTGCGCCGACATTCTCTCTATAGGCGACTACTGGTACGACGGTCGCCCGTGATCCCCGGGAGAGGATCCGGGCGGAATGGCACGACGAAGGAGGCACCCATGGCTGACCGAATCATCCGTGTGAATATGAAGACTCTTGAGATCACGGAAGAAGGGGTCCCTTCGCGATGGGCGGGGTTCGGCGGTCGGGCCATGACGTCCGCGATCGTGGCTGAGGAAGTGCCCCCAACCTGTACTCCGCTGGGACGCTCCAATAAGCTGGTGTTTGCGCCTGGGCTGCTGGGAGGGAGCGCCGCACCGACGTCCGGCCGGATCTCTCTTGGCGCCAAGAGCCCCCTGACCGGAGGAATCAAGGAGTCGAATTCCGGTGGGCAGGCTGGGCAGGTCCTGGGGCGGCTGGGCATTCGGGCGTTGATCGTCGAAGACAAGCCCGAGGACAAGACCAAACGCTACTTGCTTGAGATCCGCAAGGGTGGGGTCACGGTCGTTGAGTGTGCGGAGCTGGCCGGCCTGGGCAACTACGACACTGTCGCCAAACTGGTGGGGCGCTACGGTGAGAAGAAGTCTGCCTTCATGTCGATCGGGATGGCCGGTGAATGGGGCATGACTGCGGCTTCGGTTGCAGTCACTGACCGCGAACTGCGGCCGACCCGGCACGCCGGACGCGGCGGGCTCGGGGCCGTGATGGGGTCGAAGGGGCTCAAAGCGATTTACTGTGATGATTCCGAAGTGTCCATCCGGAAGCCCGTTGACAAGGCGGCCTTCAAGGCAGCCGGCCGGAGACTTGCCAAAGCGTTGGCCGAGCATCCTGTCACCGGCGAAGGCCTGCCGACCTACGGCACGAACGTCCTCCAGAACGTCCTCAATGAAGCAGGTGGTCTGCCGACTAGGAATTTCCGGGAAGGGAGCTTTGCAGGTGCGGACAAGATCTCCGGGGAAACGCAACGTGACACGATTCTTGCCCGGGGAGGGAAGGTGCGCCACGGCTGTCACTCCGGTTGCACGATCCAGTGCTCCCGGATCTACATGGATGCGAACGGTGAGTATTTGACCAAGGGACCCGAGTACGAGACGATCTGGTCACACGGCACCAACTGCTGCATCGATGATCTGGATGCGATCGCCCGGATGGACCGTATGGATGACGACATTGGGGTGGACACGATCGAGATGGGCGCCACGATCGGGGTGGCCATGGAGGCGGGACTCGCTGCCTTTGGTGATGCCGCCGGTGCGATCGAGCTGCTTGAGCAGGTTCAACAGGGAACACCTCTGGGCCGGATCCTGGGCTGCGGCGCCAAAGTGACGGGGCAGTGCTTCGGGGTAGATCATGTACCGGTCGTCAAAGGGCAGGCGATGCCGGCCTACGATCCGCGGGCTGTGCAGGGCATCGGGGTTACCTACGCCACCTCCACCATGGGAGCCGATCACACTGCTGGTTACACGATCGCACCGAACATTCTGAAGGTTGGCGGCTTTGTCGATCCCTTGAAACCGGACGGCCAGGTCGACATCTCACGTGGGTTGCAGATTGCTACCGCGGCCCTGGACTCGACCGGCATGTGCCTCTTTGTTGCCTTTGCCATTCTCGACAACTCCGACACGCTCCCGGCCATCACGGATTTGATCAACGCCCTATATGGCCTCGAGTTGACCCTGGATGACGTGACGAGCCTTGGACAGACGGTCCTCAGCATGGAACGGAAGTTCAACCAAGCAGCCGGATTCACCGCAGCCGACGACCGGTTGCCCGACTGGATGCGGACCGAACCTCTGGCTCCCCACAACACCGTCTTCACCGTTCCCGAGGAAGACCTCGACCAGGTCTTCAACTTTGTCGAGTGACCCGACTATGACGGTCTATTTGCGCTTTTTCGCCAGTCTGGGGCAGTTGCTGCCGGCCGAGCCTGTTCCCTACCCGGCCGAGGTGTCCAACCCCGCGACGGTTGGGGATGTGCTGGGCTGCTTCCAGGTCCCGGAATCCCTGGCTCGTCTCGTTCTGCTCAACGGACGACACGTGGCGTGGTCCGACCCCGTGAGTGATGGAGACAAGCTGAGCGTCTTCCCTCCAATCGGGGGAGGGTAGGCCCCGCTGAGTCAGTAGTCGAGGTTTGCGCCGAATTGGGGTGTTTGGCCCTCGTTCACGGCTTTGGTCCAGGTCGCGATCCGATCCGCGCCCATTCTCCAAAACGTGGCACACCGCTCAAAGTAGATGAGAACGACATCCTTCTCGCCTTTGGCCAGAAGATCCTCTGCCAGCTGCATATTGGGACCGAAAGAGTTCATCTGTGGTGACCCTTTGCTGTCGGCAGAGGCGAGGAGCCGCTTCTTGGCTTCTTCGACATCCCCCTCCGCCAGTGCGATCCGCCCGAGCACCTGGTTTGCATCTTGAATCGCGTTTCCGTAGTTCCAGTCGTTCTTGTGCTTCGGGGCGAGGCCTTCCAGTTCGGTCGCAAGCTTCCGGGCGTCCTCCGTCTTACCGGCCTTCAAGGCCTTCTTTGCCGCCTTACCCAGGGCGTAGAAGCGTTCGGTTTCGTTCGTGGCCGCGCTCAGATCGCCCTGGACGAGTCTCATCGTGCGCTTCTGTTCGGCAGGCGGTGGAGCTTTGATGGCCGGCACGGGGCCCCCGCCTTTCGGTGAGGGTGAGTTGAGGAGCATGAAGCGCAATGAGGAGACGTTCCCGGTGGGATTGGGCAATTTCATTCTGTTGACCATGAATTTGATCGTGTCGCCCACAGCGAAGGCACTCCGGGCCAGCGGGTCACCCACAATGACCTCTGAGTCCTTCCACTTGACCAGGTAGGCGACAAAACGGTGACCTTGATCCTCTGCTGAAAACACCTTCAGCACCTGGGTCTCCTCAATGTCGTAGCTGGTCTCCGCCCCCGGGGGAAGTCTAGGGCCTTGGGCGGATGCCCGCTGCCCCGCGAGTACCATCATGCTTGCCAGCACGACAGCGGCGATCATTGGCCATGATTTCCTGATCATCTTCTGCATCCTCCTGTTTACCGATTCACGTGGAAGGGCCTTCTCGACGGGAGTCAGCCGCTGTAGCGCTGAAGGGCGATCTCCTCTGCGTTCCCCACCTGGAACACCCCCCGACCATTTCGGTGTATGCTAATGGCGAATGGCGCCAAGACAAGGGGCAATCGGGGCATCGCAGCCCTCGCACATTGACCGCCGTTGATCTCAGTGTGGGAGGCGGTGCCACCCGGCGACCTCTTACGAGCGGCATTCTCAGGAGCTCGCCTTAGCGCCATCTGCCACGTTAGCCGCCGTTGACTTCAGTGTGGGAGGCGGTGCCACCCGGCGACCTCCTACGAGCGGCATTCTCAGGAGCTCATCTTAGCGCCATTTGCCGGCAGAGCGGTCGCCGGAAGGGCTTCGCGGTATAGATTCAGGACCTGTCCTGGCTTGAGTGCGTTGAGCAGCGATCCGTCGTCGCCGATGGAGGAAAGACTATGTCACTGCGTCGTTACCGACTCCGGCGCACGCTTGGTGTGTGTGCCCTTCTGATTGGGACTCTGACCGAAGCCGAGACCGTTGTCCTCGACACGATGGATGCCGATCAGGCGGCCTGGGGACCGGGGAGGGCGGAGATGACCCACGTTCAGGAGGGGAAGGGAGCTCTGAAATGGGCGCCGTCGGAAGGCGTGCTCCAGCGGGACGACCTCTGTGTTGACCTCGGTTCGTTTAACTCCCTCCGGCTCTGGATTCATGCAAAGGCCGCTACGTTCGCTCGGATCAAGCTGACGGTACCTGTCCGCGACGGTCGGACATTTTCCACGGTGTTCAGAATCGATTGGCGGGGCTGGAACCGGATGGAGCTGCCGGAGTGGCGCCTGGCTGTCAGCGGGGGGAACCGTGCAGCCGGATGGAAGAACACACAGGGCATTCGTTTCGAGCTTGTGCAACCGGGATTCGAGCCGACGGAGTTGGTCCTGGATGGTCTCGAGCAGTCAACGGAGTGGGCCCGGATACCGATCAACGACCACGAGGTACTGATCGACTGGATGTACTTTGGGGCCCGAGGACGCCATCTCTGGCAGCCGACGGCCGAGACACGACAGCAACCTGCCGGCTCCTATGGGCTGGACCCTTTCTGGTCCTGGGGGACGATGTGGGTTAGAGAGGACGCCAGGAAGCGGGATGTGTGTGCCTATGAACGCCGATTCGACACGCCCGTTGCCGATTGGGGCGTGGTTGAGGTGCGCGTTTCGAACGATTCGGCGGGGGCCATCTCCATAGGATTGCAGGTAGATGGTGTCTGGACGACGCCAGTTCAGCATCGACCGGGACGCGGGCGCTTCGATGCCATCGAGATCCCGCTTGCCCTGGGAGCAAAGGTACTCAATGCGGTGCGCCTGGATCTCTCGGAGCCCCCTGATGCCATCGACGGTCCGCACAACCGACAGCTCAAGTGCAACGTACATTGGGTCCTGCTCCGGAAGCGTGGTGCCCCGCGTGGCGAACCGCCGGTTGGGATGGTCCCGATCGCGCCCGTCCCGCTTGCGTCGTCGCTGGAGGAAGGTGGTTTGCCGGGCGCGGTCTATTTCGGTCGCGAAGACCTGCCCCGGATTCGGGCGCTCTTCACCGAGGGGCTGGGTAAGCCTCTGTGGCAGAAGCTCAAGGGTCGGGCAGAGGGGCTCCTGAACGCCAGTCCCGAGCGTTTCGTCGGGGTGTATAATCCCGGGGCCAACTGGGTTATGACTCGGATTGGAAAGGCATCTGGGGATGTGTCGCGGAGGGCGAGAGACTGCGCCCTGGCCTATGTCATTTCAGGCGATAAACGGTACGCCGACCACGCTCGGCGGGCGCTCCTGTCTCTCTGCCGGATCGAGCAGTGGACGGACGGTCCGTTCGCGCGCTATCCATTGGGGTGGGGCGGCTACGGCAACCCCTTTACCGAGGCCAGCGTGACCTACGACGCCGGCCTGGCCCTCGACTGGATCTACAACGCCCTTCCTCCGGCGGAGCGCAAGGAGGTCAGCCAGGCCATTCTGCGCAAGGGGGTTTGGTGGACTTTCGATCGGCTCAAGTCCAGTCCGGGCATGCTCAAGATGAATCAGGGGGTGGTTTTTGACTCCGAGATTGGCTGCGCCATGATCGTGCTTGCCGCGTTGGATCCGACGCTGGAAGCGATGCGGCGGCAGACCGAGGAGTGGATCTGGCAGGGAATCGAGGCCTATTCGCTACGGGACGGCGCATCGACCGAGGGAGTCGGCTACTGGAATTACACGTGGAACACGGCCGTCAAACTGCTGGCTGCACTGGCGGCGCGGGATCCGGCCGATTTCCGCGACCGTTGTCCCGGGAACGTCCGGCGCAGTATGGACTGGATCGTGCACATGAAGAGCAACGGAGCCGCAGGCTTCGTTCCTCTGGCCATCTGTGACTCACGCGGGAGCATGCCCGGCGATGCGGTATCGGCCTTGTTCGCCAAGTACCTGCAGAACCCAACGGCAGCATGGTTCCAGGACAAGCACGGCTCACCAAAGTCCGAACTGGCCGCCTTCATGTGGGCCCATGGTACGGTCGCGGCTGAACCGCCGATGGCTCCCGCGCGCTACTTCCGCGGGGCAGGCTATGTGTTCCTTCGCGAGGGCTTCCGGCACGGAGATTTCCTCTTCGGGCTACTCGGTCAACCCCGCTTGGCCGGGCACTGGCAGAGCGATCGTTCCGCCTTCATGCTCGAAGCATTCGGGGAGTATTTGGCCATGGATCCGGGCATGATGTCATACTCGAACCCCATCCACCGAGCAATGGCCAACACACGTCTGCATAACGCAATCACGATTGACGGTGGGAACAGTACCCATGCTGATGCGACTGTCACAGCGTTCTTCAGCAGTCCCGCTATGGACTATGCCGCCGTGGATGCGACTGCCGCCTATCCCAAGGCGAGTTCGCTCACGCGTCACGCATTCTACATCCGCCCGGACCACGTGGTTCTGTTCGACACTGTGGCGCTGAGACAGCCAGGCCGGATTGAGTGGAACTTCAACAGCGCGGGTCAACTCTCATTCAACGCTCATCGCCTGCTCGCGTCAGGCAAGAAGGGCACCCTCGTAGCCGATGTCTTCAACGGCTCAACGGAGGTCCCACTGCATGTGGAGATGGAGGATTGGCCGTGCGGGTATCCCGGTCTCACAAACCACCACGCCACCCTCCACGTCGGTCCGCAGAAAGGACAGACCTTCCTCACCAGCCTTTGGCCCGTGCGGAAGGGGACGGAGGGAACGGTACAGACCGAACGTCTGGAAGGAAAGGGCTTCCGGGGCGTCCGACTCAGACGTGGTTCGAGCGAAGAGTACGTTGTCGTGCGAACCGGCCCCGACGAAGTGGTGTGTAACGGCGTTGCCAGTGATGCGGTGTTCGCATTCGTGCGGCTCGAAGGGGGACAGCCCACCGCCGCCGCATTCGTGGACGGGACATGGGTCGGCTGGCGAGATCAGCACCTGCTCGATACAACAGCACGCGCCACAGCTTCCTGGGACAGCCGCGGAGCCTGGGCGGCGTTTGGTGTCCAGGCTCCGGCAGGGACCGGGGTCATGTTCGCCTCTTTCCATGGCGCAGGCGTCCCTGTTGCCAGAATCGGGTCGGTCGCCGGGCAGTGGCAAGCCGCCAACGTGGAGGCCGAGGGCGCGAGGGCCGTGTTTCGTGTGCCCGATGGTGTTGCCCCGCAGGGCGGCTGGTGGCTCATCGCCGGTCAGAACGAGGCGGCTTTGGACGCTGCGGTTGCGCGGGTCGCCATTGAGGAGACGTCTGCTATCGCGGACGGGGAGGTCCTGGCTGGGAGCACCGTTCCTTCAAACACGATTCCCCACGCGCTGCAGCTTCGCCTGACGCTCAGTACGGACGCTCCTCGACTCCGCCGATGGGGCATCTATCTCAACGGGCGGGATGTCCCCGCCGGACAGTACACGATCCGGCGCACTAACGGACGCGAGGTAACCATCGATCTGGCCCCAGCCGACCTCCTCACTGACGAGGAGAGGGAACCCGAGTTCCTCGCGACCCACGTGATCGAGGTGGAGACTCGAGCGGACAACCTGTTGCGCACGCGTCTTTCAGCCAACTGTCGGTTCACCATTCCTCCGGTCGTTCATGCCGACGCCGTTTTCCTGAGCGACCTCGGTGTCATCAAGGAATTTGCCCATACGCCGCCGATCAAACAGATGGTGCACGGCGGAATCATCCGCGACCAGGCGTACACCCGGGACCGTCTCCGCTTGGTCGGAGTTGAGTTCCCCAAAGGGCTCACGACGCACCCGGAGACAACAGGGGCTCAGAGCCATGCCGAGGTCATCTACGACATGACCCCATTCCAAGGCAAACGCACAACCTTCAAAGCGACCGTGGGCGTGCAACAGGGAAGCCCGGGAAGCGTCACGTTCCACGTGTTTGTGCGCAAAGCGAACGAGGAGTGGCGAGAGGCGTTCAAGACCGGCGTCATGGCCGAGGACATGACCCCGCGGAACGTCTCGATCCCAATCACCGGTGTCGACCAGCTGCGCCTCTATGTGACCGATGGCAATGACGGTATCAACAGCGATCATGCCGTTTGGGCCATGGCCAGGCTGGAGTAGGGGCCCCGAGCGCGGCCCGGTGGGGCAGGGGGCCTCCGAACCGGGCCGCGCACAACGTAAGCGGTCCGCTCTTGTGAGCCTGTCCGCCATAGCACCCTTGGGGCGACGGTGGATCGCGGCTCTGCCGGACACGGCCACGTGTCACGGTTTCCCGGACCTTAAGTCAACGCCATTCGGTACGAGACCTGTCCCAGTGAGCTCCGCACACAGGCTCGTGGGCCGTAGGGGGAGCAACGCCGTCGTGTGGAGGTGCTTGAGAAGCGCGTTCAGACCGTTACCTTCCTCCCCGGGAGCGGATGTCGCTAAGACGGCACCGCTCACGCGAAGAGAATTCCGCAGCAGGGAGGAACCGTGATGCGAGCGTGGAGAAGTTCCCGGACCACAAGACTTATCGTTGGCGCTGTCCTGGGGATGGCGTGGGCGACGGAAAGGCCAAGCCGAGGGCAGGAGAAGGACCCGAGCCTGGTGGGGGCCTGGTCGTTCTCCCAAGGCAGCGGAGCAGTGGCCAAGGACGCATCGGGGCACGGACACGATGGTGCCATCAACGAGGGAACGTGGGTCACCGGAGACTTCGGCACAGCGCTCCACTTCAACGGTGAGAGCACCTACGTGACCATTCCCGCCATCCCTGCTCTCGACGGTTCCGACCAGATGACCGTTTCCGTCTGGGTGTTCTGGGAAGGCGTTGGGCGGTACCCGAACATTCTGACCGGTGGAGCCTGGAACCCCGGTGGCTTCCTCATTTTTGTCGGTGACGACCGCTGTTCCTTTCGACTCGGGAGACCTGGGAAGGAAGCATGGGAACTGGGCAAAGACTGGCAGGAAACGCAAGCCGTCCTGCTGCAGCCAATCCGGCCCGGCCGCTGGGTCCACCTGGCAGCCACCGTTAAGCGTCCCGACATGACCACGTATGTAAACGGTGAACCGGTGGGGGCTGTACGCTGGAACCACCCGGTCGGGCAGACCGGTGAGATCATCGTGGGGAGATGGAATCTGGATCAAGGGGAAACACAGTCCCACTACGGGATGATCGATGAACTCCGACTCCACAGTCGGGCCCTGAGTCCAGCGGAGATCCGGGCGGAATTCGGGCGCACACGTCAGGGCCGACAATAGGGCGGGAGAAACAGCATGCGGCGTTTGAGCTGGTTTTGCGGATTGGTCGTGGCTCTGGGGATGGCCCTGGGTGCCCAACAGGCATCCGGACAGGAGGAGGGTCTGGTTGCCCGGTGGAAGCTTGACGATGGCTGGGGGGATCTTGCGGCCGACCACGCCCCCCATGGCCTGGACGGCGAGATCCAGGGAGGGGAGTGGGTCGGCGGAACATTCGGGACCGCCCTTCGGCTGAATGGCCGGAGTGAACACATTGCCATTCCTGAGATTCCCGGGCTCGACGGGGCCGACGCCATGACCATCCAGGCGTGGGTCTATTGGGAAGGGACCGGGCGTTACCCGAATGTCATCACGCTCGGACGCTGGTGCCCGGGTGGCGTACTCATATTCGTGGTGGATGGATCATGCCACTTCCGTTTGGGGCGACCCAAATTCGAGGGCTGGGACAGGGCCCGGGACTGGCAGGAAGCTTCCGCCCAGCTGATTCCCAAGATCGAGTTCGGGCGCTGGTACCATCTCGTCGCCACCTTCGATCGTCCGACCATGCGTGCCTACCTCGATGGCCAGCTCATAAGCGAGCGGAGCTGGGACTACCCCATCGGATGCGAAGGGGGGGGAATGATCGGTAAATGGAGTGGAGACACCGGGCACCAGGGGCTGATTGACGATGTCCGGATCTACACACGAGCCCTCTCGTCGGCAGAGATCCAGGCTGATTACAGCGTTGGGAAGGAAGGGAGGAGCAGCGGAGCGCTCCCAGGCTATAGGGTGCTGCCCGACCGAGGCGCCGATACGCCCCCGGCACTGGTCCTCGAGAACCGGGTGGCCAGGCTCACGTTTACGGACAGTCTCCGTCTCATTGGGGCGGTGGAACTGGGGAGCGGACGCAATCTGCTGACCCGCTCGTCAGCCTGGATGAGTATCAAGACAAGCCAACGCAGTGCCCGTCCGTCCTCCTTCTCCTATGAGAACGGTATTCTCGACGTGCGCTTCGACCGCGTCAACGCCACAGCAAAGGTCCAGGTGACCGTACATGACGAGTACTTCGTGTTCGAGGTGCTTTCCGTGACCGGGGGCGGCGTTGAGGAGCTGGCCTTCCTGAACCTGCTCGTGGAACCGGCCGACGTGGTCCACTCAATGTCCGGGCTGGCCGCCGATTCGACCCACGCCGTGTGTCTGCGCTGCTTGAATCTGCAGGCACGCCCCACCATCAGGGGCAGGCAACCCGTTCTGAAGGCGAGCTGCATCGCGGAACACGGATTTGAGGGCGCCCGCGCGGCCCTGGTCGTCTGCCCTCGAAAGGCGCTTGAACAAACGCTGAGAGTGGTGGCCCGGGAAGAAGGTGGCCCCCATTCGCTGCTCGGAGGAGCCTACGCGAGCGCTGCCCCCCAGAACCGCGCCTCCTACATGTTCTGCAGTGGACTCTCGGAGGCAAATGTCGACGAATGGATCGACATGGCTCAGCTCGCGTGCATCCCTTACATCCACTTCACGGGGTGGTACCAGAGCCAGGGCCACTACGAACCCAGACCAAGCCTCTTCCCCGACGGCACAGATAGTCTCAAGGCGACCGTGGACCGGATTCACGCGGCCGGTCTGCTCGCCGGCATGCACACGTTGACCGGCTGCATCCAGCCACGCGATCCCTTCGCCAGCCCAACCCCGAATCTCCACCTCTCCAGAGACAGAACATTCACTCTCAGCAGGGGCGTTGGGCCCACGGGAACCGAGATTCCACTCGACCAGACTCCCCGCGGCTTGAATGTCGTCTGGAACTACTCCAGTCGCGGCAATGTCGTACAGATCGGCCAGGAACTCGTGCAGTTCCGGGGGATGCGGACGGAACCGCCGTATGCCCTCACGAACTGCAAGCGCGGGGTGTGGGGCTCAACCGCGGCTGCCCATGCAAAGGGCACATCAGCGGACCATCTCTTTGTTCGCTACGGCGCGTTCCAGCCGGACGAGCACTCCCCCCTTGTGGACGAGGTAGCCCAGTGCATCGCCGACAAAGTCAATGCATGCGGATTCGATCTGATCTACCATGACGGTGCGGAGGGGATGCCGGCGCGCCAGTACGGTGCGGCGCGCATGCGTACGGCGATCTTCGAGCGCATCACTCACCCCATTCGGGTTGAGTCCAGCTACAGCGGCCTGCACCACGGCTGGCCCTATCACTCATGCGTCGGTGCCTGGGATCACCCCCTTTGGGGCCTCAAACGCTGCATTGACGAACACGTCAAGCGTAACCTGCCCTACGAGAAGCAGAGCCTGATGCCCTCGCAGCTCGGCTGGTGGGCCATCTTCGGCCCCAAGGACATTCACGACGCCGAGTGGCCTGACGAGATCGAGTACCTGTGCGTGAAGTCACTGGCCCACGACATGTCCATGTCCTTCCAGACGCTCACCCCCGCCTCCAACCCGTGGAATGCCCGTCAAGGCGAGTACCTCAAGACGATCGGTCGCTACGAGAAGCTCCGCTTGAGCGGCTACTTCTCCGAAGACGTCAAGACAAGACTGCGGGAGGAACGTGCCGAGTTCCGCCTTACGCAGGCCCGGGGCGGCGAGTGGCAGTTCACCCCCGTCGACTATCTCACCAGGGAAGTCGTGGCCTCGGAAGATGAACGTCGCGCCTGGACGGTCACCAACCGGTTCACCGCACAGCCCGCGGCCCTCCGGCTGCAGGCGCTCTATTCTGCCGCCCCCTATGAGACTGACGAGGGAAAACAGCTTGCGGACTTCGTTGAGGAGGGAGAATTCACCTTGAGCCGCAGGGCCTCGGGTGTCAAGGCTGAGTGGAGCATCTCGACCGACGTTGTGAAGGTCGGCAATTCCAGCGCGTGTTTCAGGGCCACAAACGAAAGCGCGGAGCCGGCCAAGTCGTGGGTCAAAGCCGGAAAGACCTTTGCCCCGGACATCAGCCTGGGGGTCTGCAAAGCGCTCGGCGTCTGGGTGCACGGGGACGGCAAAGGCGAGGTCCTCAATGTCCAGCTGCGAAGTCCGCAACTCTACCACGGGGCCTTTGACGAGCACATCATCACCATCGACTTCGTGGGCTGGCGCTATTTTGAGCTTCTCCTGCGCGAACGCACCTCGGGCAAGCACTACGACCACGACTGGCCATACGGCTGGGCTATGAGCATCTGCCGATCGTGGTTGACTACGGACCACGTGAACGAGATCAACATCTGGTACAACGGCATCCCCCGCGGTGAGTCTGTAGAGTGCTACATCAGCCCGATCAGAGCCCTTCCTGTGGTGTCGACTACACTGACCAACCCTCGCGTCACCATTGGTGACCAGCGCCTCCTCTTCCCCACTACCCTCGGAAGCGGCCAGTATGTCGAGCTCGACAGGGACCTGACGTGTCGAATCCGCGACGAAGCGGGGGCTCTCCTCGGCAGACTCACACCGAGGCGGGAGACTAACACCTTCCGGTTGCAGAAGGGCGCAAACGAACTGGCCTTCGCCTGCGATGCCCCGGCAAATCCGCGCCCGCGGGTTCGCGTGACGGTGATCCCCAGCGGTCAGCCATTCGGGGGAGTTGCCAAGGGCAAGGAACCGCTGAAACGCCAGCTGAGCAGGTTGGACGATTACACCCTCACCCTCGGGCGTACCGGCGACATCGCATTCCTGCGCCGGGACATGCGCGAAGTGACGCGCCTTGATGGGAAGAACAATGTCTGGACCCTGAGCAATGACACCGCGAAGGCGGAAGAACTGCTCGAACTGCGCCTCCGGATCGGTCAGGAAATCCCGGGAGCTGAATATGAGAAAGCCGTCTCGATCGAGGAGTTCGCGGACGCTGGATCGTGCCTAGGGCAGTCTGCGGCAGAAGAGTATGCGCAGGGCCCCGGGAAGGCGGGACTGGCCAAGAAGGGCGTGGGCGTGTCCTTCGAGTACCAGGCGAACGGCGGCCCCGGTGGCCGGCCCTGCGCTCTCCTGCAAGGCGACAGCTCACTGCCGGACATGTCCGGCTGGGGAGCGGGAATCCGCACGCTCGCTGTCCCCCGGGATCTTTCTGCGGCTCAGTCTCTCGGCGTCTGGGTAAGAGGAGATGGCAGCAGGGCCCACCTGAAGCTCCAGCTCCACGACACACAAGGGCAGACGGCAGACTACTACATCCCCCTCAAGCAGAACGCCTGGAAATATCATGAACTCCCGAAGCCGGCGTTCGGGACAGTCGATCACACGCGTGTTGCTGCGGTTGCGTTCTACCTCATCGCCATCCCGCGGAAAGGGTCGGCAATGTGCAGAATCGCCGGTCTACGCGCTCTGCGGGAAACTCGGGAGCGGGAGGTGGTTAATCCCACAATCACGATCGGGGACACCCAACTTCGCTTCCCAGTGACGGTCCGGCAAGGCGACACCGTCACGCTTAGTGCGGCGGGGACGTGTCTGCTCGCCCGGGCTGATGGCACACGCAGGGAGAACATCCAGGTTGGGGCAAAGCTCCCAAAACTGCAGGCTGGGGACACACAAACCCGTTTTGCCTGCGACGGCGGGTTGAGCAATACCGTCCGGATCGGTCTCACCCGGAAGTGAAGCGACTACAACGGCAGAATGGTGGGGGTGACGTCGGTGCCGTCCACTTCGAGGACACCAATCGAGTATGGATGGGACCGGATACTGCCTGGGTTCATGAAGAGGACGCCATCCTCGGTATCGGTTGCCGCTTTGTGCGTGTGGCCATAGACCACCACGCTCACACCGGCGGCTACGGGGTCGATGTCCAGGTCTCGTGGGCGATGAACGAGATAGATGAGTGCGTCCTCAACTTGGACGGTCTCCCGGAGAGGAAGAGTCCGTGCCCAGGGGTCGGTGTCGGTGTTGCCGCGGACGGCCGTCACCGGGGCAAGAGTTCGTAGGGACGAGAGAATCCGGTCACCACCTATGTCGCCGGCATGAAGGATACAGTCCACCCCCCTGAAGGCTCTGAAGACAGCCGCGTGCAGTGTCCCGTGCGTGTCCGAGATGATCCCGATTCGTTTCACCGTTCGTTCCCGTTTTTCTGCGATTAGGAGACGACGTGGGCCGCTGCAACGGCGGCTCTTCGACCAGCCGGCAGGCGACGGAACACGACGCGACCATAGTCGAAGCGCTCCCACGATGCCAGTGGCGACGGGCAGGAACTCGATGTTCAGGAAGCCGTGGGATGGGAGACGGTGGAGGGCTCAAGCGTAACGGTGCGCCGAAACGGACGCCCGATGAAGGGCAAAGCCGCTATGCCTGGCCCGGACGTAACCGCGACCCGACAGGTGGGGAGAGACGCACTGAAGTCGGAGGCGAGACGTTCAGGATCGTCACTCACGGGACACGAAACGACTGTCACCTCGCCGCCGTCTTCCAGCGCTCCTGCCAGCGTCTTGGTGATGGCCACGCTCCCGACCGAAGGCTCACCAGTACGGGAGTCCACGTGCGTGTCTGCCAGCGTGATCTCCGCGCCATCAGTCTTGAGAATGAGTCTGTAAGTCGGGTCATTCCGAAGCAGTAACCCCTCGGCAATGAGGGGCGCCTCGATCACCATGCACCTGAACGTTCTTCCCTCCCTCAGGGCGTCCGTCAACTGCCATACGAGTGCTCCTCGGTCGGGGTTCTCCAGCACGGTGGCCACGCCGTCCGGATCTATGAGCAGAATCCGGCTTGGGCGCGTCATGGCGATGAAGACGAGCAGGAAAAGAGCTCCGGCAAAGGAGGGAAGGGAGACCTTCCTGGCCACCTTCAGGACCCGCTGCACCACCTGTCTGAGAGAAGTGGTCGCGCCCGAGGAGTCCGGCTCGGCCCGACTCAAGGTAACCGCCGGTTCCGCCGCTCGAGCGGCGTTCGAGTCGACGTGCCGATCAGGCTGGTTAGGGCTCCCTTGAGTGCCATCAAACCGCCCTTCGGGTGGTCTACTCACGCCTGAAGCAGTGGCGATTGGGACGTTCGGGGACGGTACGTCTCTCCCATTGGTAGAAGTCGACGGCGAAACCGCAGTACGTTCTCTTGGGGAGGACACACGACGGCTGGTGGAGCCGGTTTGTCTGTCCCGCCGCCGCGGCGGAGTGGCTGAACGCCGCGCTACCGTTTTCGGCGGCGAGGCAACATTGGTCAGTGTTGGGCGGGCCGTAGGTGTTGGGATAGCGTCTCGACGCACCGATGGGGGGACAGACGGCTGCGAGTCTGCTCTGCCAGAAAACGTCACTGGATCATCCGACTCACCTGCGTCGTCTGATGACCACACTTGGGACGGGTCCTCTCGGTCGGTGGTGGTGCTCGGTGGAGAAGTTGTGTAGTAGATACCGCCACTCCCGCCGCCGGCCCGGAGCTTGAGGGTGATGGCTGTGCTTCGCTCGTTCCCCGCCACGTCCGTTGCTCCGACCGTGACCAGGTACTCGCCCGGCGTGCTCAGCGTCAGACCGGATCCGGCGGTCCTCACCCCGTCACCGATGCGGTACCAACGGGCCGAAACGCCGCTGCCCGAGTCGTTCGCGCCGATCCGGACCGTGGCCGGCACGGTCGTCCACTCGTCGACGTGGGCATAGTCATGGGTGACCGTGGGAGCGGTCTTGTCGATGCGCACGGTCAGGCTCTGGTCAGGCTCTACGTTGCCTGCGTTGTCCGTGCTCCGAAATGTGATCGTGTGCGTGCCTTCACCGGTCAGCTGAATCGTGCCGCCGACCGTGGTCGCGCCGTTGAGGGTCCAGCTCGTCTGATCCACACCCGAGCCGACATCTTCGGCCGCCAGCGTGAGGGTGACATCACCATTCGTCCACTCGGAGGCAGGGGCACCAGTTGCCGCAGTCGTCGGTGGCGAGGCATCGATCCGAAGCGTCATGGTGGTGGTGCTGGTGTTCCCGGCCGTATCCGTGGCTCGCAGAAGGAGTTCATGCGTGCCGGCGCCCGTGACCGTGATCGGCTCTGTGATTGCGGACTCCGCACCCCCGTCCAGGGCGTAGACGAGGGCAGCCAGGCCGCTCGCGGAGTCCGCACCCGTGGCAGTGACCGTGACCGGGTCGCTCTGCCAAGTGGCCGCATCCGGGGCATCATGCCCGATCGTGGGAGCGGTCGTGTCGATGCGCACGGTCAGACCCTGATCCGGCTCCACGTTGCCGGCGTTGTCCATGCTCCGAAACGTGATCGTGTGCGTGCCTTCATCAGTCAGCTGAATCGAGCTACCAACTGTCGTCACGCCGTTGAGCGTCCAACTCGTTTGGTCGACCCCCGAGCCGACGTCTTCCGCCGCCAGCGTGAGGGTGACATCACCATTCGTCCACTCGGAGGCAGGGGCACCGGTCACCGTAGTCGTCGGTGGCGAGGCATCGATCCGAAGCGTCGTGGTGGTCGTGCTGGTGTTCCCGGCTGTATCCGTGGCCCGCAGAAGAAGTTCATGCGTGCCGGCACCCGTGACCGTGATCGGCTCTGTGATTGCGGACTCCGCACCCCCGTCGAGGGCGTAGACGAGGGTAGCCAGGCCGCTTGCGGTGTCCGCAGCTGTGGCAGTGATCGTGACTGGGTCGCTCTGCCAAGCGGCCGCATCCGGGGCATCATGCCCGATCGTGGGAGCGGTCGTGTCGATGCGCACGGTCAGGTTCTGGTCCGGCTCCATGTTGCCGGCGTTGTCCATGCTCCGGAACGTGACCGTGTGTGTGCCTTCACCGGTCAGCTGAATCGAGCTGCCGACCGTGGTCACGCCGTTGAGCGTCCAGCTCGTTTGGTCGACACCCGAACCAGCGTCTTCCGCCGCCAGCGCGAGGGTGACATCACCATTCGTCCACTCGGAGGCAGGGGCACCGGTCACCGTAGTCGTCGGTGGCGAGGCATCGATCCGAAGCGTCGTGGTGGTGCTGCTGGTGTTCCCGGCGGCATCCGTGGCTCGCAGAAGAAGTTCATGCGTGCCGGCGCCCGTGACCGTGATCGGCTCTGTGATTGCGGAGTCCGCACCCCCGTCTAGGGCGTAGACGAGGGCAGCCAGGCCGCTCGCGGAGTCCGCACCCGTGGCAGTGACCGTGACCGGGTCGCTCTGCCAAGCGGCCGCATCCGGGGCATCATGCCCGATCGTGGGAGCGGTTTTGTCGATGCCCACGATCAGGCTCTGGTCCGTCTCCACGTTGCCGGCGTTGTCCATGCTCCGAAACGTGACCGTGTGCGTGCCTTCACCGGTCAGCTGAATCGTTCCGCCGACCGTGGTCACACCGTTGAGGGTCCAGCTCGTTTGATCGACCCCCGAGCCAACGTCTTCCGCCGCCAGTGTGAGGGTGACATCGCCATTCGTCCACTCGGAGGCAGGGGCACCGGTCACTGTCGTGGTGGGGGCGACCGTATCCACGATACGGACCGTGGTCACGGCTGCGGTTTGGGGGTCAGCCCGGCTGCTGCCTGCGATGGTCTGGAGGAGTACATAGAACTCCCCCAGCCCCAGGCTCTTGCTTCCCTGGAACGCCCACTGGCCGGACACGTCGGCGGCGGGATCCAGAGAAGGCACAGTTTCCCGGTCTCCAAGAGGAGCAGGTGTACCGTCCATCACTTCATCGGTCCGCAAAACGGTGGCTTGGACGCTGAGACCGGTCACCCGGGCGTTCCCAGCGTTGCGGAGCGACCAAGACAGATCGAACGCTTCAGAGATCTCGACCACGTCAGGCTCAACGAGCAGTTGCCCCGCAATCCCTTCGTTGAGCGACAGGCTTGGCACGACCTCAAACTCGCGAGTCGTCTCGATCGGGGGGCCACCAGCCGCCTGGACGGTCTGGACGACGCGATAGTCACCGGGAATGGCCAAGCCGGTGTCCCAGGTGAACGATGCTGGGACGGAACGACCAGGAGACACGTCCCCAATCTGTGTCTCGAACTCGCCTCCCGGCTGCACGTTCCCGCTCTCGTCGGTAACACACACGCGCAACGTGACCCCTTCGAGAACCGTGTAGCGATACGTACTCCGGACCAGCGAATCCATGACGACTGGCTCCCTTGCCGTAGCCACTCGCCGCGAGAGGTCGAGGCGTGAAACAAGTCCCCCGGATTCGTCGGCGTCCTCAACGGCAAACGACACTTCCGTCCGCGTGACTGCCACCCCGCCGAGGCACAACGACGCGGTGAGTCGATGTTCGCCCGGCTGGGTTCGCTGGAGAAGCCACTCCCGGGATCGGTCGACTCGTTGGCCGTGGTCGGCATCCCGGAGTGCGACGGTCGGCAAAGCCGCCACGCCCATGCCGCGTTCATCCGTGACCTCAAGCGAAATCGTGACCGGCTGGGTGTTATAGAAGACGTCGATTCCCTGGAGCGCGGGAGCAACCCCCGCCGCGTTGGGGACGATGGCCACGTCAAGCTCAAGTACACGCCCAGGCTCACAGTCCAGTCCACCCGCGAGACCGGAAACGCTTTGACCGAAAACGGCATTGGTCAACGATGGCCGAGAAGGAGCCGTACGCCCCCGGAGGACCAGAGGCGATTCGACGCCGACAGAAGCACCACCGTTCACCAGCGTAGCGACAAAGGAGGTCCAGACTGCGATTGCGTCCGGATCGGGAGCTTCCAGGACATGCCGGCCCTCACCCGGTTCATCGATGCCAAGGTAGTGTTGTCCAGGGGGGAGATCGACGGTGATGACGAAGACCGCACGTTCACCCAAGCGGTACGTCGGACTGCCGACGGCCGCGCTGATCTCATAGTCGAGTGACTCTACATCAAGGGCCAGAGGACCCGCCACCATGTTCACGCGGGATGCCCCGTGCACATCGTAGGAGACGCCAAGATGCTCCTCCAACACGCGGCTCTCCCCGCCCACAAGCCGGGATACGTCCTGCTCAAAGGTCAAGTCCACGGTTTCGGATGGCGTGAGCCTGTCGATGGTCCAACGCAGTTCCCACGCTTCAGTCGTTTCGGTGACCGTCGGAGTCAGCCCGTGGAACGCGGTTGGGATCGCGTTTCCACCGTCGTGTTTGGGGACGGTGCAAACGACATCGACGGCGCGCACTGCCGGCGGCATGCCGACGACGCCTTTGGAGAGGCAGAGTGTCTGCCAGGCCGTTTCCATCGGGAGGGTGTAGAAAAGGGGGTCATACTGCGTGAAGGGCCAATCTCCATCCGCGTTCTGCGTACGGACCAGGTAGGGCCAGAAGCCTTCGTCGGGAGCATTGGGGGCGGTGATATGTCGCTGCCAGTCGAATGGACCATTCGTGCCGATGAGGTGCGTCAGCTTGGCCATTCGCAGCCCACGTACTGCCGTCCACATCTCATAGGCATTACCATGTGGACGGCCCATGAGGTCCGGGGCGCCGGGGCTGGAGGGTGCCCAATTCGTGCCGATGCAGCTGACGTTCTGGACCAACATCTTTCCGGCCTCGGGTATTCCGCTTCCTCGTCCCTGATCGGTGACAACGGTCAGACCGATGAGTCCGGCACATGTGGTGCCCATCCACACCATGGAGTATGGATCGTATTGGAAGGAGCCATTCGCCTTGTAGTTTTCCGTCAAGAGCGGTTCACAGGCTGAGCGACTCCAGTCCGGCAGCGTTGCCCCAAACTCCTCCGCGGCTTCGAGGCCAACATAGTTCCAGCTGGCGATGGAGAGATCCGCGTAGGTGTTCTGGTCGGTGCGGTATCCCCACCCTCCTTTCGTGTTGTTCCCCAGGCACCAGGCGACGGCATCCGCCGCATCCTGAACGATGTCGATGTAAGCCGTTCCGGCCCCACCGTTTTCAAATGGGCCGTTCACGGTCGTCCTGACGGCAGAGCCGGCCGCACACACGGCGGCGAGACAGATTCCGCGCACGTAGCCCGCATACGTAGCGCTGGGCGTTCCCGGTTCCTCCCCGAGCAGAACACCCAGACCATTCCCATCCATATCGGGGTTACCTGCCGGGGTGACCCCGATCGCGGTGTATGAAGAGTGTTCGAACAGGAATTCGAGGCCACCGACGACGATTGGCTGATAAATGCTCCCACTCGCCTCGACGGTGTACCCATGGTTGGCATAGGCCCAAACGGCAAGGGCAGTCGAGGCAAGCGCATCCCCGATCTGGTGTGCGCCATCCGTCCGATCCCAGCTCCCGTCGGTGTTGCGCTGCCGGTAGAGGGAGTAGAGCGCCTTCTCGGCCGCGATCTCGCGGTCTATCTCGAGAGCGTCAAGGGGATCGCTGCTTGATGCATCGGTTTCCCCAATGAGCGTGACTGTGGTGGTGGTCTGTTGCTCGGTAGCCCCTTGCCGCACGTACAGCGTGGCGAGCACATCGGCTCGCGTCACCCCGGTGAGTTGGAACACGACGTCCAGCCTGACATTCCCGGGCGTACTGAGTGGACCGGACAGTGAGCCGTTCTGAACGGTATAGGAGACGGAAGTCGGGTGGTCGATGATCCACTCAAAGGCCATGCCGGTCGGGTCTGTCGGCCACGCCGCGTTGATGTTGCCCCAGAGAGCGACAGCGGCCCCCGGACGTGCCAACCGATCGGGCATGGCTTGGGCTTGTTGGAGGATGGTGAGAGGAGCATCCGCGCCAGCCGCCAAGGGAAGCAGAGGAAGCCATGCCAGCAACACCGCGGAAAGGTAAGCGAGGGGCGCTGGGAAGGTGCACAAGTAGGGAGATCCGTGTGTGTGTGGCACCGAGCGTTTGGCGGCGTGACACCCCGCCCCCGGATCCGGACAACACGCAGGTTGTTCTCTCGGTCGGTTCACGGACCTCCCTCCATCCCCGACCCGGACATGTCGGGATCGGGGTTCACTCCGATCAACTGCAACTCCTGGTGCCCGATCTCCCGTCCCAGTGCTCCCGCAGCGCCATTCGTGCACTGCAGGAAACGCAGGACCAGCACGGAAGAGGAACCGACGATCAGTGCATCCCCCGCAGGTGTGTAACTCGCCGTGATGGCCCCATCGTCCGTCACGAACAGGCGCAACTTCGTACTCCCGCCGATCGGGAGTGGTGTGCCACCGGTGAGGGTCCCGTATGGCGCATGAAGCGCGATGAAAGTGCCGTCGGGAACGGCTTCACCAAGTCCATTCACGATTCCCTCAGCTCGGAGGGTAACAGTGGCATCCGCGGCGTCTCGAAGCGAAGAGGAAGGTGAGACCACGACCGCTCCTATAGCTGCGGGAAGTGCAACCGCGCCTGATGTGTCCACGGCCGTCAGTCGAAGCTCGGTAGTGATCCGGGCCACGCTCACGGGCTCCGTGCGCGCGGGGTACAGCCTGTTAGCCAGCTGCAGTCGCAGCCCGGGCTCAACCGCGAGCAGGGCCTCGCCCGTGACCCCTGGCTCGGTATCATGCCGGGCGGTGACCACGACCCGATACGAACCCGGGAGTTCGACGGTCCCGGTCAACGGCTCGTCCAGCGAGACCATACGTGTCATCTGGGTTGCGGGGAGAACGGTGCTCTGTTCTTGCGCGGACGCTGCCACGACCATCCCGGCAGGTGAGACAATGGCCCAACCAAGATGCCATTCAGCATCTGTGTTGCCGCCATTCTGAAGGATGACAGTCACGCTGACCGGGTCCAGCTCTCCGGGCTCCATGCTGGTCCGGGAAAGCAGGACGCGTGGTGGGGCCCTCATGGCCACCCGCGGGAGCACGCCAACCGTCTCCGCCAGGGCCATGAGAACGGCCCCCGTTGTCGCGGAAGCGAGGGTCGCTGCCACGGTGTAGTCTCCGGGGGGCTGGTTGGCGATGCTCCACTGGAAGTCCCCCGGTGTACTGAGAGGGACGGGAGCGATGCTCACAGCTTCCCCGTTGACCCCCCGAACGCTGACCGTGGTCACGGCAGCGGCGTGGGCGCTGCTGACGGAGATCCGGGCAGTGTCGTAAGGGAAGAAAGGTGGGGCAAGAGCAGCGCCGTCGACCAGGCGTTGGACTGAAAGACTGGAAACCGGCATGGTAACGTCCACCGATGCGGAACCCGCGTTGTTCGTTTCGTCCAGTTCCGGGATTGCGTCCTGTGGATCAAGCGTAACGTCCAGGGCATGAGTACCGGACTGAGGGCGCCAGAGGAACGTCCAGGAGCCAGCCCCATTGGGGAGCACGCTCGGGACAGCTCCTCTCCCTACCAGCACCCCTCCATCTCGGACCTCCACAGCGACATCAGTTGCGGCCACTGTTCCTGTGTTTGCCAGGCCGATCCCTATGAGTACGGTGCGTGATTCGCTGAGTGAGATGGGCGTCTCAGGGCTCTGCCCGTTGACCGTTATCCCGGCAAGCCCCAGGCACAGGTCGACCCCTTCAGGGGAAGGCTGCACAGATACCCCCTCGATCTCCATCCGGCACAAGGCCACGTTGTTGGTCTCATCTGCTTCAGGCACGAGGTTTGCGGGATCCGCGGCGACTCCGATCAGGGGGGACTCAGAGAATCCCGCGGTGTCGACACTGGTGGACAACAGGGCGGACGTGCCGGGCTGGAGTCCGGGCAGCGAGACATCGGCCACGATCGAGTCGACACCTGCTCGCGGATCACCCAGGGCGAACCGAAGGCTCGTGGCCGCTGAAGGACTGTCTCCGCGGTTGAACACCAAGGCCTGAATCCGGACCACGTCCGCCGGGCGTGGCGCTGCGGGCGCAAACGAAATCCCGGCGCGGACAACCGCCAGGTCAGGCAGCGTGGGCAGCGCAGGGAGAGCAAGATCTTTCAACAGATCCACCATGACAGCCGTCACATAGACAGCGGTGTCCGGGAGATCTCCCTCGCGCCAACCCCCGTCCAACTGCTGCCGGGAAAGGAGAAAGCGCAGGGAATCGGCATGGGTTCCAGGAGGATCGATACGGCAGAGCGCGCGGAGCACGGCGGCTGTAGCGTGCACCGAACTGACCGGGACCTCGCCCTCGAAAGGCGGAGCGAAGCCGCCGTCCGACTGTCGCTGCCGGAGGACAAGATCTCGCGTGTCGGCGATCAGAGAAGGGAGAGAGGCGTGCTGGGCCCCAGATGCTTGGAGTCCAATCAGGCCGCGTAACACGCGGGCGGTCATGAGCAGAGCTCCCGGGGCGGGTTCATCGGTCAATCCCCACCAGCCATCGGGACTGCGAGACCGGTCAAGGAAGATAATGGTCTGGCTCCACCCCGGTTCCGGGCTCTGACCAATCTCGACCAACAGATCCACCACATTGACCGTATCAATTGGGTTGCTGACGTGACCCGGGACGCCACCCCAGCCACCGTCTGCATTCATCGCACCCAAGAGATCCGACAGGCGTGCGGAGGAGAGTAGCCTGAGTTCAGCAAGAGAATCACGAACATGCCGGGGGGAATCGGGTAGCGCGGCCAGGAGAGCGGCCCGGCCCTGCAAGAGCCCCCCAAGCGCTCGGTCATCGGACAAACCCTCGAGTGCCGCGAGGACGGCCTCACTGTCAACCCGCCAACGCTCCGTCCCCAAACTCCATAGTCCGGCGGCCCCCTGGGCCTCGACGAGGAACTCGACTGCCCTGTCACGGCAGGTCGATGTCCAGGCGGAAACGGGGCGCCACAGGCACACCGAAATCACTACGGCCAAGCGAAACGTGTGCAGACCGCGACATAGACACCCGATTGCCTTCGCGTCCCTTCTCAAGACGCCGTCCTCCCACGGCGCGGGACCGGATTAGGTTCCCGGCCCCGCCATGTTCCCGTCTGGATGATTCCCCCGTTCGCGCCACGGCGTTGAGCTGGGAAGCGAGTCCCAGCCCGTTGATCCCTGCCGCCGACACGAACAGTACACCTCAACATGGCGGAACGTGAGACGCATGTCAAGTGCACAGGTTGCAGGGCCTCAAGGAGTCAGTTTCGTGAAGCGGCTCGACGGAGTCTCTCCCTCCATTGAGCACAGATGGCCCAGGGAGTCCCTGGAGGGAGAGACTCCGTCGAGCCATCTTGGAGTCTTCCCTCACGTTACTGAGGCGTTACGCAGGGCTGTGCCCCCTCAGTTGCGTGGAATCATCCATACGCTGCACATGGTTGCCCCAGCCGCCGGCACACGGTAGAGTCTGCGGGGAGATTCAGTGGACACCGGGGGGGGCCTGTTCTGTCGGGCGGTTCCGTGTGCAACACGCCTCCCAGGGAACAGTCACGCGTTGCGAGGACGACGAGGATGGTTCAGACACGCCATCGACGCCTGTTGACAAGCATCGGGGGCATCGGTGTGGCTGTCGCAGTGGCGGCTGCGGCGGGCCTCCTGGTGTTCTTTCTTGTTCGGTCTTCCTCCCCGCCGACATTCCACGCCACAGGGACGTTCAGGTTCCTGGAAGTGACCGCTCATATCGTCTCTGACGAATCCCTTCAGGTCCTCGGCTACGAGTGGAAATCGCTCCCGAAAGAAGGCAACGCGATCTGGGGTGTCATCGCGGCCCACAACGCGATGACGGTAATCCCTTGCGCGCTCGGGGGCGAGGGACCGGAAGGCTCCTTGACTTACCCTCATGAAGGCTCCTTTGCCGATGCCTGCAAGAAGGCCCGACAGTCCGGGGTCTGGGAAAGCGAAAATGGTGAGCTTGACCACTGGTTGACATCAAACACCGAACCGTTGGCGCTCTTTCAGAAGGCCGTCCGCAAGCCGGGTTTCCAGTTCTCGGTCAATGCCCCAAGGGCGGGTGGTCCTTGGCCTGGATTCTACGGGGGACTGGAGTTCCCGATCGGCGGCTACTTGCTGCTCGGGGACGTGGCGCTGCTCGAAGCGGCCCGAAGCTTGACAGGTGGCGAGGTCGATCAGGCAATCGATCTGGCGGAGTCCTGTCTGTTGCTGGCCGCGCATCTGAGTGGGAACGGTGAAGAGCCGGATCGCGCCTACGAGACATGTGCCGGCCTGATCCTCTGGGGCCGAGGCCTGGGTTTCCTCCGATCCGTACTGCAATCTCGCTCCTTCGAGGTGAAACACCTGAACGAACTCCAGCGCCGCTTAGTGGACCTCCTGCCACGCCTGCCATCCTACGCACCGCTTCTGGCCGCGGAGAGACGCGAGACGCGTCACGCTCTGCTCGATGCGGAGTTGGGATGCGGACAAGCCAGGCCCGGTTTGGTCAGCTGGCGTGGCGTCAGTGGACCTTTCCGTACGTCTGGAGCGCGGGGCCGGATCGACCGCTTCTTTGACCTCGCCGGTGAGCTCCCGGCGATGTCACCAGCCGAGGCCTTCAGTGAAGGCACGCGAACTCACCTCAACAATGCAGCCGTTGAGGCCGACCCGAATGGTGACTTCCGGCTGAACCGGAATATCGTGAGCTACTACCGGAATGTCCTCGGCACGCGGACGGCTCTCGACGAACTGCGGGTTGCGATCGGTTGCCTCACCTTCCGCAAGAGGGAGAGACGTTTCCCGACCGACTTGCGAGAACTGGAACTCGAGACACAGTCTTCTCCACCACGAGACCGCTTCAGTGGCCAAGACCTCATCTACCGCCCGACAGATGGTGGATTCACGATTCAGTCACCGTGGGAACGTGCCCTGTGGACGGGCACCCGCAGATGGACCACCTACCAGCCCACACACCGAGAGGAGTGACGCAATGCGAACGGGACTCGGAACGTGCATCGCCCTGTTGGGGCTCTGTTGTCTTCCCGTGAACGCGCAAGTCGACCTGCGTCTGCAGTTGATTCTGCCCGCCGGAACGAATCCTGGTAGCCTGACCGTGGCTGGGGTGCTGGCCTCGGACAGGGCCATGCCGGACGGGCCACTCCCGGCCGGCAGCCCGCCGGTTTGGGTTGGGGCCAGCTTCCCCGGGCCGATCGCGTCCGCCGTTGCGCAGTGTGAAAGACTGTCCGCCCATGGCCTGGCCCTGATCTTCCCTGGACCGGAAGGCGACGTACTATCCCACAGTGAGCTTGCTCCTTTGCTCAAGCGTAAGCGGCAGGGGGAGGCGTTGGCCGATCGCGTCCGGAGCGTGCGTCGAACGCTCCCTGCCCACCGGAAGTTGGCAATCTGCGCACCCGCGGCAAACACCCGCCCGGAAACGTCTCGCGGGCAGTGTGTTGATGTGCCCGGGCTGGTGAGAGACGGAACCGTCGACGCTGTTCTGCTCTCGGGGCAACCGTCCTACAACTTCCATCGTTTGCGTCTGCTTCGTGACGAACCCCTGCTGGCGGGGGTGTTCGCGGTGGGGGCCGGCACGAGGGTGCTCTGTGCGGACCTCGCGGCCGCAACGAAGAACACAACAGCGGAGGCCCTCTGGGTATGGCAGGATCCCAAAGGAAAAGCGGCGCGGGTAATCTCTGCCGCGCTCACGGCTGCTGAGGCGGAACGCCGGGTGCAGCGCCGCATAGCGGAGGCGATCACGACGGGGGCCCTGACGACCGTCCTCGCTGTGGAATCCGGCGTTGGCAACAACCAGGCGACCGTCCACGGCGTGGGCCAGACATTTGTGGCCAAAGTGGGCGGTCGCTGCGAGGCCGTTCAGATCTACTGCGCCCTGCGAGGAACGCGTGACGGGTTTCCGTCGCCGCTCGTGGTCGAATTGCGCGATGATGAAGGAGACAAGCCGGGGACCGCAGTCCTCGCCAGGGGAACTGTCCCGGCTGCCGCTTTCGGACAAGAGCCTGCTTATCGCTGGGGAACAGTCGGATTCGAGGATGGCCCCATGCTCGAACCCGGCCGGGCTTACTGGGTCCATCTTCCCACCGCCAAAGGATATGTTTGGCGTATGGTCGGCAAGGGCGCCACCGAGGCAACCCATGCCTGGAGCCGCCTGTACGACTACACCGGGCACAGCTGGGTTCTGAAGGTGTTCGTCCGTCCTGGAAAGGAGTGACGCGATGCGAGTGTTCACATCAACAGCGCTCTTGGGAACGTCGATGTTCGCAGCCCTGATGGGTACGGCGGCCAACGCGCCGCCTGGAATGCGGGTCGTGTTTGATGGGTCACCTGTGGCGTCGAATGGGATCAAGCCAACTCAGGCGGAGGGGCTGCGATTCGTCACGGGAGCTGAGGGGAAGGCAGCGGCGATCGAGCGGCCCGCTGTGTTGGCGTACCCCGCATCGGTCCTCAATCTGGATGCCTTCACAATCACGCTTCGAGTGCGACACGATGTCCCGATCAAGGACTTGTTCTACCGACGCTTGACCTACGTCTACCACGAAACGGAGGACCTGAAGAATCGCCTCGCAATCGTCAAACGGGCCGGGACGGATTGCCTCATGTTCGCGCTGAGCAACGGCACGGGACGCGCCAAAGGCGATGACTTCGGGGGAGACTGGTTCAGCATGACTGCAGGCCCTCTTGACTGGGCCGCCGGGAGTTGGCACACGATCACGGCGACCGCAGACCGCAAAGCGGGAAGAGCCCAACTGCTCGTCGATGGCAGAAAGGTCGCCGAGGCGGAGGGGACGGAACTGCCGGACGAACTTGGGACAAAGCTGTGGGTGGGCTCCGAGATGGGACACTCATGGATGCGGGGGGCCATTGACGAACTCGTCATCGAACCCGTCTCGCGCCTGAGTGATGCACCACTCACGCCGCTTGGCGACACGTTGTATCCACCCATTGCCCCCGCTCCACGCCTCCTGGGAAGCAGTGTCGGGACACTCACCGGCAAGGCGTTGGCGATGAACCTGGACTTCTTTGATCTCTGCATCGGCCTCGACGCGTGGGATATGCGTGACTGTGAGCGGGAAATGGAACGCCTCATGGCCATGACCGCCCACTACGGCTTCGATCGCCTATACTACCGCATCTCAGTGTGCGGGGCCGTCGCCAACCACACCACGGTCATGACCCCCGCCGATCACCGTGCCTTTGAGAAGTACCGCGGACGCCGAGGGCTTGACACCTGCTGTGCAAACATCCCCTCTGCGCATACGCGAATGGCCGATGTAATGGAACGCATCGACCCGCTTGCTGAGTCCGCCAAATACGGGCGTAAGCACGGGTTGCAGATCTACGCCTGGGTGACGTCCTGGGACAGCATGTTCTACGCGACCCCGGACGAGTTCTTCCAGAAGCATCCTGAGTTCACTTGGGTAAGCCGGGACGGCAAACGGCACATACCCGGAGTGCCCTGCTACGCCTATCCCGCCGTCCGGGAATACCGCCTTGCGCAGATCCGAGAGCTGCTTGCTCACGATATTGCCGGCATCATCCTCTCTCCCCGCAGCCACTCCCCCTGGCCAGGACGAAACAAGCCCAGTGACGAGATCGGTTCGCGGGATTTCGGCTACAACGCACCCGTCATCGATGAATACACCCGCAGGTACGGCAGCGACCCTCGAGAGGCCAAGCGTGACAGTCTCGAAGAGCTCCGTTTCGTGGCCCTCAAGGCGGAGTTCTTCAACCAGTTCCTGAGAGACGCCAAGGCGGAATGCGACCGTGCCGGGGCCAGATTGATCATGGTCACCTCCGAATCGATCTCAGACCCGATCCGGGCCGATCGTATGGTGGTCGATGCCGACGGAATTCTGCGGGAGGGTCTCGTTCACGAGCTCTGTTTCATGGGCAGGACGAACGCCGACCTGGCAAAGTGGCGTACGCTCGGTGATGGTAAGATCACCGTCAGCACGTGGGCATCCATCCACGGCACGAGCTACGACGAGTGCATGCCTCGCATGCGTACGCGACTCAAGGGAATGCTCGAGAACCCGCTGAGCGCCGGGAGCACGTTTCACGAAATGGCGAACCTCATCTACACGGACTGCTGGGAGGAAGCCATTGTCGACACAGTAGAGACGCATCTGCAGGCTGGCCAGACTTCGGCTGAGCCGTAGGGCCAGAAGACGACTTCAATGGAGGTGCCGGTTCTCCGTAACCGGCCGAATGACACAGCACAGACACCACGTTTGCGTGTGCAGAGGAAGGACCAAGCCATGAGCGAGAAGATTCGCGTCGGAATGATCGGTGCAGGCCAGATAGCGAACAGTCACATGAAACGCTATCAGGACATCCCAGAGGCGGAGATCGTGGCCGTATCGGATCTGTTCCCGGAGAAGATGGCCAAGGCTCAGGCCACCTACGGGATCCCGAACGCCCATGACGACTTCAAAGACCTCCTGGCTCGAGACGACATCGACTCGGTCGACGTCTGCGTCCACAACAACAAACACGCTCCGATCACCATTGCGGCGCTGGAAGCCGGCAAGAACGTCTACTGCGAGAAGCCCATGGCCGGTACGTATCGGGACGCCGCTGATATGGCCGCGGCGGCCGAGGCCAGTGGCAGGAAGCTCAACATCCAGATGAACACGGTGTTCTCGCAGGAGAGCCTCGCGGCCAAGCGTTTGATCGATGACGGCAATCTGGGCAAGCTCTACTACGCTCGTTCGTTCGGCTACCGTCGCCGAGGGCGCCCCTTCGTCGACGGCTATGGAACAGCCAATTTCGTGGACAAGACGATCTGTGCGGGTGGTGCTCTCTTCGACATGGGGATCTACCACATTGCCAACATCATGTTCCTTCTCGACAACCCCGAAGTACTCACTGTCACCGGGACTACCCACCAGGAGCTCGACATGTACGAGGACCGGCGGGAGTTCAGCAACTTCAGCGTCGAGGAAATGGGATTGGGCTGGGCTCGCCTGGCCGGTGGGATCTCCTTCGATATCGAGGAAACATGGGCCGTCCACCACGACGGATCGGAAGCCAGCAAGGTCTGTGGCAGCAAAGGCGGCATCAAGCTCAACCCCCTGACCTACTTCTCGAGCCTCTCAGACATGCCGATGAGTTCCACCTTTGACCTGAAAGGCTCCAACACACGCTGGCACTCCTGCTTCCCGGAAACCGCATGGTACGATTCGTCCCAGAAGCACTGGATTGGCGCTCTCCTCGGGAAGGTCCCTTTGCTCCCGTGTGCGGAGTACGCACTGAATACGGCTCTGATCAGCGAGGGGATCTTCATGTCAGCCAAACTGGGGCGTGAGCTTTCCGCCGACGAAATCAGGGAGAAGTCGGTCAGCACGGCCATCGATCCGTACACTCCCGAGAAGGTCTGGGGCTGAGTAGCGCCGCACTCTGAGCGGCGGCTTCATCGAAGCGGAACTCCGCCCGGAGCGCGGAGCTACAATCAGACCGGAACCCCCAAATCTGCGGAATGTCTTGCCTGTGAGCAGGGACAACGGTAGACTGGCGCTACTGAGTCAGGAACTGCCGACGACGGGCGGGCGAGTCAACGGACCTGCCTGGAGACGCGCGCCGACAGGGACCGAAGGGGAAGTAGGTAATGGAGCTATGACGATGGAACATGCCCCGAAGCGATCCCGAGTGTGCTCTGCATTGCGCACGTGCGGAACTGTCGTTTCCTTCACGCTGATTGAGTTGCTCGTGGTCATCGCGATCATCGCGATCCTGGCAGCCATGCTCTTGCCGGCCTTGCAGCAGGCGAAAGCCAGGGCCCAGAAGATCTCCTGCACCAACAGTCTGAAGCAGCTCACACTCGCCGGGAACATGTATGCGGATGACAGTAGCGAGATCTTCCCGGGATACATCACATATCCCTCCGTCTCCGGGGGCACCTATTCGGTGGGGATGATTCCCTATCTGAATCACGCTCTCGGGCACAATTCCTACAGTTACCGTTTTTGGATGGACAGCCTCTACGAGTACCTTGGCAATTTCCAGGTCTACCGTTGTCCGAGTCCGCAGGCTCGTACGCAGTGGTGGGGTGGGTACGGCTGGAACGTCTACGGCGTGGGGTACATGCTGAACCACGCTTCCCGGTACAGCACAAACCAAATCTATCGAGGCGTCAAGCTCGCCATTATCAAGGCACCGGCCCGCCTTCCCATGCTGGCAGATTCGTGGCCCAACGCGACCAATGCCTCCAATTGGCCCAATCACTGGCGTCCATCCAGCGCCTACGCCATGACCTACTCCCCCACGGTTCATGACAGCGGAGCCAATATCGGCTTTGTGGATGGCCACGTTGAGTGGTACCGCAAACCCGGCTATGGCACGCTGCCCTACTACTACTACCAGAAGTAGGGCGCCTGGCCCCGCCCGGGGAGATGCGTCTTTCCCAATGTGGGAGGCGGTGCCATCCGCCGATCTTTCAATGTGGGAGGCGCCTCCGTGCGGCGACCATTCCGCTTGTACGGAGAGCTGCCCTCCGATCGCCAAGAGAAGATGCCGCCCGGGGGGCCGTGCGGCCTACGCAACAAAGTGGGAGGCGCGTCCGTGCGGCGACCGCTCTACCCGCGCTCCACGTAGATCGGGCTGGACCACGCCATGTGCCCGTCTTCCTGCGTTACCCGGACATACAACGGATTGGTGCCAGACCCAAGCGGCACGTCAATCTTGGTCCGGGATGTTCGGGACGCGTCTTCCGGCAGTCTGTTCATCTGAATGCGCTTCTCCAAGCCCCCGCAGTCCCACACCGTCGGCGTGCCGGTCACGTCGGCCATCGCGACCTCCAGATCTCGTTGAGTGGTGCGAAGTGCCAGGTCGCCGCTGTTTCCGTCCTCCAGCGTCAGAATCAAACCGGTCGTCCCCCCCGTGGTGATGGACTCCCATTCGAGCCGGTTCCCGTCCACGCGTCGGATCTGCTGATCCGGGTTCCAGAAGTTGATCGCGGTAACGTCGGCGATGGCGTTTCCGTTCACCACGAGAGAGCCGTCCCAATCTGACTTGCGGGCCCGGCCGCGCACTTCGGCTCCCGCCCAGACGATCTTGATCCGAGGCGATTCCCGGGGAACGGCAGTGGGCCGAAGGGTCTCGACCACACCACAGCCGTTGAACACATCAATGCACTCGACTGCCCCGGTCCCCGTGACGTCCACAGAGAGCTCGACACTATCCTGCCCTGTCTTCAAGATGTCCCCCATCATTGCCCGGGGCTCTGCCCCTCGGTTTAGCCGGACATCCAGAAGCAGGCGATTGCCGGTTGTTGCGTAGCAGTGGCGCGCCCTCAAAGCGGCAACAACACTCTCGCGGTCGAGTGTCTCGGCCAGCACGCAGGTCAGCCCGCCGAGAGACCCGAACTTCAGTGCCCCGGGGTAGGATCGCCCGGGCCGCCCTTTGTGACCGTCAGAGTTCCCACAAACACCTACGCGGTACCCAAGCTCCAGTGCGTCGTGCAACAACCACTCGAACGTGCCCCAGGCCGAATGGATCTCGACCGCCACCTCCACCTCGGGATCATGCATCCGCATGTCCGCGTAGCGCCCGCCGACATGGGCAAACGCAAAGGCTTTTGGCCCATCCTGGCTCTTCAGATTGGCGAACAACTGGTCGGCGGTGGGAGAATCGACAGAATCGGAAGACTCTCCGGGCAGGAGATCCCGGCAGCTATGCGAGATCGCCCCTCCTTCGCGCTCGAAGTAGACGTTTCGGTCTCCTCCGAGGGGCGTGTTGCCGCTCCATTCGTAGCCGGGAAAGGTCACGAAACGCCCTGGATCATTGAAGGCGCCGGTCGTCTCGTTGACCGTCCGCCAGAAGGCATCGGTCACCTGGAAGTCATTCCCTTGATGGCCAGCGATATCGAGGAAGGCCTGATCCCGGGCAAAGGTGAAGTACTGGTCGATCGTGTTGCTGCCTATCGTCTCTTCCGATTGGCCGTGGAAATCGGCCCAGAAGCGCCCCCGTTCAGGCTGCGAGGTCCGCACGTCGATGGGGTTGCTCTCGGCAGACAGTCCCGTCGCGGGATCAACCAACGTGGCCGTGGTGACGCCGGGAACGGCCAACCCGGGCTGTTCGATGGCCAGCGGAGACCCGCACGGGTTGCCCCAGCGGTCCTCCAGCTTCAGATGCGCTGTGAAAGACTGCCCCACAAGCACCGTTGACGGGGCAATGCACAAGGCTCTGGCGGGCGGGCCCGACACAGTCCTCAATTCAGGAGATGCAGGAAGCTCTTTGAACATGAACGTGGCGAACGGATCCACGTACGTCTTGAACTCGAACGTGTCCTCACAGAACGACTGCACGCGCCACCCGGGGGAGCCCTGGGAAGCGTCCCCAAACACAAAGCGGATCTGGTCTCCCCGGTCGAGGTAGCCACTCATCACCTTCAGGTAGATCGCCCGCCCCCAGGGCCGCGTGTTGCCCTTCAGATCCCAGCGGACGTCGATCCGACAGTCTCCGGTGGTGGCGACCGAGCAGTAATTCGGCCCGCTGGGGTCGTCCAGCTGAGGCACGCCGAAATCGCCTGCAAAGCGGAAGGCAATCTTGACACAACCCGTGTCGTCAACCGGATGTCCGGCCGTGTACGTGTAGGCGAGTGACACCCAGCTCCCCGCAACGACCTCAGTCAACGAAATATCAACAGACCCGATATCGATCGCACTCATCGGACGTACTCCTGCTCAACGCTTCCTCTGACCGGGCCCTTTCATCCAGTGCCCCCGGTTGACACACACCGCCGCTCGGTAATGTTAGTCGACAGCAGATTGAAAGCGAACGAAGACCATTGCAGGAGCCAGACCATGGGTACTCGTGTTGCCAGAGCCATGACCGCCATTTTACTCATCGCCCTGTCCGGGCTTGCGGCAGAAGCAAAGACCGAGAAGCCAGTCGAACCCAAGCTCTTCGCCGGAGACATCAAGCTGCAGCTTCCCCCGATCGTCTACGCCGTACCGGGCGTAGAGATGAACATATACTTCGACAACATCGTCCTCATGGTGAACCCGAGGAATGTCGTTTTCGACGTCACTTGCCAGCGCGGCACGCAACAGAACGAACGCTGGACCTTCACACCGACCGAGAAGGATGTTGGCGTACATCCCTTGCGCATCGAGGTCCTCGACCAGACAAACGCGGCGATTGCACGCGCTGACACCACCGTCCGAGTCTCGCCGGCCAATGCCGGTGTCGGGCGACCAATCCGTGCCCTCGTGATCGGCGACAGCCTGACCAACGCATCCGCTTACACACAGCAACTCGTCGATCTGTGCGCAAAGGAGGACAACCCTCTCTTGACCCTGATCGGCACCCGCGGACGCGGCGAAAAGAACCGCCACGAAGGCTATGGCGGCTGGACGGCGGAACGGTTCGCGACGCACTACACCGGAATTGCTCGCGGCGGAGCCTACAAGAAGTGCGGCAGCCCGTTCATCTACAAGGACGGAGAGGAAGATCCCAAGTTGGACCTCCCTCGGTACTGCAAGGAATTCAATGAGGGCAAGCCCTTTGACGTTGTCACGATGCTACTGGGCTGCAACGATACGTTCAGCAGCACGGACGAGACCATTGAGGAACGCATCGATCGGATGTTCACCCATTACGAGACGCTCGTCAAAATGGTCCGGGAACACAATGAGGATGCCCTCATCGGGGCGTTGCTTCTCGTGCCACCGGCAGCAACTCAGGACGCGTTCGGGACCAACTACCGCTGCAGTCAGACACGCTGGCAGTACAAACGCAATCAGCATCGTGTGGTCGAACGCATGATGGCTCAGTTCGGGGGACGCGAGGGTGACAATCTCTTCCTCCTGGCGTCCTACACGAATCTTGACTGCGTGCACAACTACCCCAAGAGGACGGCCCCTTGGAACAGCTCCACCACCGCCAAAGGCACACGCCTCAGTAACGGCGTGCACCCGGCCACCGAAGGCTACAAGCAGATTGGCGACACGATCTATTGCTGGCTCAAAGCTATGCTCGCCGATAAGTAGAAAGACAAGGGACCCATGAACGCTCTGTGCTTTGATCCCGTCGCCGGCGCGGCAGGGGATATGATACTGGCATCACTCTGCGACCTCGGGGCCGACCCTGATGAGATTGCGCGCATCATCCGGACAGGCGGGCTCAGGGAGTTCGAGATCCGGATACGACATGCGCAGGACCAACACGGTCTCATGGCCACTTACTGCGATGTGGTCGTCGAGAGCCACGACCACGGACACCACCACGGCGACCACGACGAACACAAACACGAGCATCATCACCGGCACCTGGGTGATATCCTCAAGATCGTGGACACCAGTGAAGCCCCGGAACGAGCCAAATCCCGGGCGCACGCCGTTTTCACCCGCCTGGCCGAAGCCGAAGCCGCTGTGCATGGTATCGACATCGAGAAGGTTCATTTCCACGAGGTCGGGGCCGTCGATTCAATCGTTGATGTCTTCGGCAGCTGCATCGCCCTGGAGTTGCTCGAGGTCGAGAGGATCTACTGCGCAGCCCTAAAAGTGGGCAAAGGCACCATTCGCTGTGCCCATGGCGTCCTCCCCGTCCCAGTCCCCGCAACCACCCGCCTCATCACCGGGTCTGATGTGATCAGACTGGACATCAAGACAGAACTCACTACCCCCACCGGTGCCGCCCTCTTGACAACCCTCTCAGAGGGCGATTGGGGATCGCTGAAAATGCGCGTGACCGGATGCGGGATCGGGCATGGCGGACGAGATCTGGATGAGATGCCCAACATCATACGCAGCTTCCTCGTGGAACTCGAGGCTCCGGCTCAGTATGTGGAAGTATTGGAGACCGACATCGACGACGACACGCCGGAAATGACCGCGGCTCTGGCTGACAGACTCCTGGCCGACGGGGCACTCGATGTGACGCGAACGCCCATCTACATGAAAAAGGGGCGACTCGGGACCCGGTTGACCGTGTTGACCGAGGCGGGTGACGTTCAGCGAATGGCGGCCCTGATCCTCGGCTCGAGCAGTACAATTGGCGTCCGGGCGGGCAATGCCCGGCGGTTCACGCTGCCGAGACGGGCGATCACCGTGAATACCGAGTGGGGCCCTGTGGCCGCCAAAGAGATCACCCGACCGACCGGGGTCGAGATCGTCCCCGAATACGAAGCCTGCCGGACCCTTGCGGAGTCCGCGGGTGTGGAACTTCGCCGAGTGATGCAGGCCGTCAGGTCCTGGCGAGACCCGAGGTGACTCGAGGAACGGACGGCCCCCGACAGCCGTGTTTTCTGGAGGGCCGATGTCCCTGCTCTCCAGCAGGGCAAGCCTCAGCGGCCGCGGCAATCGAAGAACCATCAGCAAGGGCAGAACAGATATGTTGCGACCCACTGAACCGACCAACCACGTTGTCCCCGACACCGACCGCGAACGACGCGTCGGATTTGCCGAAGTCATCTACTGCCCAGGCAAGACGGATGACCAACTCCGCGATGTTGGGAAGACGCTCTTTGCCAATCACGAGAATGTCCTGGCAACCCGGGCCACGCCCGGTCAGGCGGACGCCCTTCGCAGTGTGGCGCCGGAGGTCCTCTACAACGAGCCAGGGCGTGTGGCCTACGTGCATCGAGACCAGACGATCACCGGCGTGGGCACCATCGCCATCATTTCCGCCGGGACAACCGACATCCCGGTCGCGGAGGAAGCGGCTTGCACGGCTGAAGTGATGGGGAATCGCGTTCACCGCGTCTACGATGTCGGCGTCGCGGGGCTGCACCGCGTGCTGGCCCACCGAGATGAGCTTGAGGATACCCATGTTGTCATTGTCGTCGCCGGCATGGAGGGGGCACTCCCCTCGGTCGTAGGCGGCCTCGTGTCACGCCCGGTCATTGCCGTGCCGACATCAGTCGGGTACGGCACCTCGTTCGGGGGGGTCACCGCGCTGCTCGGTATGCTCAACTCCTGCGCCCCGGGCGTCACCGTCGTGAACATCGACAACGGGTTCGGTGCCGCCTTCGCCGCCAGTCGGATCAACCACCTGTAGGACCTGCCCGGCAGAGCCGCGACTACCAGGAGCGGACCGCTTACGTTGTGCACGGCTCGGTTCGAAAGCGCCCTGCCCGGCAGAGCCGGGATCCACCGTCGCCCCAAGGACGCTACGGCGGACAGGCTTACGGGAGGAGACCGCTTACGTTGTGCGCGGCTCGGTTCGAAAGCGCCCTGTCCGACAGAGCCGCGATCCACCGCCGCCCCAAGGGCGCTATGGCGGACAGGCTTACGGGAGGAGACCGCTTACGTTGTGCGCGGCTCGGTTCGGAGGCGCCCTGCCTGGCACTACTTCCCAATCGTGACCTTCAACGGACTCACCCACCAGCGTGATTCTTCGTTGTAGTAGACGTAGGCGCACGACGCCGGCCCCGAGTACGTCCCCAAGCGGTCAGCATGCAGACGAATGGGGGTCTGCAAGCGGCCGCCGGGGGGCACATCATCGAGGTACAGCACGACCTCCGACGGGGTGGTTTCGAAGAGAGCCACCTTCCCGTCATCTTTGAGCTCCTCAAGCTGCCGGAGCACGGGGCGCATCCCAGCTGGAACACCAATCTTGACGATTGTCATCCCGAGAGCTTCCTCGCTGACGTTCCGCACCTCAGCCACGACCTCCACAACACCCGCCTGGACCAGATTGACCTCCATGGGCGAGAGGGTCAACTGAAGTGGAGAATCGGGCTCATTGGCAGGGCGCGTGGTCATCATCCGGAGGTCGATGCTGTAGCCGATATCTTTGTCCCCGCCGAACTGCAGTGTGATCGTGTTGTCCCCAACCTTGAACAGGTCTGCGAGCCCCTCCAGACGAGCCGTCTCCAACTGACGCTCACTCACGTGGCGCATGGCGGCGCCCTTCCCGTTGATTACGACTTCAATCTTCCCAGCCCCACTGGGCTCGACCGCCATCAAAGCCCGGAGTGCCAGGACCGTGGCCTGCGTGCTGCCAAATCGGCCACCTGTCCGCTGTTTGGCCAGCCAGAGCACAGCCTTTCGAGCCGCGTCGCCCAACCCCGCCCCTCGCAGAGCCATGATTGCCAGAGCAGTTGACTCAACCGCCATCGTCTTTCCGGAAGCCCCCGTGAATGAGCGGTACTTGGAGAAGAAGCTCCCATCCTTCTTCTGGTACATCGCGAGCTTCGTAGCCAGACTCCGTTCGAGTTGCCCCTGCTTTCCAAGTCGGTTGGCAGTCAACAGGGCCAAGGCAATCACATAGGGATCATCAGATGTACCAGCTTCGTCCATTGCCGCTTCGACCTCGGCGGCGATATCGAGCACCCCGGCCTCGGTCAGAGCCCAGACCGTGTAGGCGTGGCGGGTCTTGCCCCCGCCGCTGCCGAACCGGTGTCCCGAGCCTTTCCCCGAAGTGAAGCCACCTTTGCCGTTGCGCTGGGTCAGCAACCACCGTTTCGCTCGCTCGGAAACCGCGCTATCGACCCCGTCAAAGACGCGAGCCATCTCCGTCAGCTGCATGATCCCGTAGGCGGTGAGAGATGTACTGGGGGCGTCCTTCCCGTACCAACCGAACCCGCCGTCGGGACACTGGAAGGCCAGGAGCTTTCGATACCCCTCGGCAAGCAAGGCCTGCGTGCGCTTTTCCAGTTCGGGGTTCAGTGCGCCAACTCGCCGCAGGTAATCCGTGATCAGGATGTTCGGGTGAGTGGAGGAGGAGGTCTGCTCAAAGCACCCAGTCGGCATCCGGAGCATGCTCTGCAGCGCTTCCTCCAATCCCGCGAGGGGCGTGGGATAGAAGCGGATCAACGCGTTCAGAGAGCCCGGAACGAGGGTATAGGGAACCGTTCCGGCGAATTCCCGCGATCCACGCAGCAAACCGCTGTGACTCAGCTTCCCCGGAAAGCCGAAGGAGCGCACCTCAACGGGATGGCTGATTTGCTCCCTCAACCCGACACTCCGCACACAGATGGTCAGATCGCCCCTACCCGCCAACGCCCGCAAGGGCACCTCGATCGTGCGCCGCTCGCCCGCCTGGATCAGGACGTCTTGGCTGAGAAGCAACGGCTCCTCAGCCTTCAAACACGGCGGCAACGTGATCTCCATCCGCACGTTCTCCGCCAAGCGCCCCTCATTGGTCACCTGTACGGGCAGGACCACGAGATCTCCGGCCGAGAGCAACGGGGGCACGTCACAGTCAATGTGCACGGAGGCACGCGAGTCGATCACCAGCTCCGCGCGCCCCGGAAGGCCTGCTCCCGCATTCCCTTCAGCCGTGAGCCGGAACGATGTCGTGGCATCGCTCAGGCAGAACGTGAGTTGCCCGTGCCCAAGGACGTTCGTGGTGAGCGTCGGTTCCCAGTGGATACACTCCCGGAAGTCATCGCGTCGGTCCGTAGTCGTGGTCTCGTAGGCGACCTGAGGGAACTCGCGGACAACGGTCCAGTGGTAGCGGAGAGAGTCAGGATCAGAACCGATTGCTTCGTGCTGCACCATGAGCTCATCCATGCCGAACAGCATGATATTGACCCCTTCTCCATCCGGGTCGAGCTCAATGCTCCGGCGCTTCAGGACTTTCACTATTTCATCAACCGGGGTCTCTTCGAACTCGACGCAGGGCACGACGATATCACGCAACTTCCGATTGATTGCCTCTGTCGATGCCTTCCGGCGCAGATTCGGGAGGCCTGGTCCAATGAGGACGGCATGCGGCTCAACCTGGAAGGACAGACCGACGGCGATGCAGGTATAGCGGATGATTTCGCCCAAAGGAATGTTGTCCAGGCTCAAGGTAACGCACGGGCCCACGTCCACCCATTCGTCCGGCCCCCATCCACCCTCGTCCCCGAAATCGTCCCCGCCGAAATCTCCTCCGCCAAAGTCATCCTCACCGCCACCCCGTGGACGTCGACGCCTCGTTGGACGTTGCCGCCCCCGCCGCTCTACTGCGCGCATCCACGTCGGGTTCCGTGCCAACGTAGAGATAGGGGTACTTGGTCCCAGAGCCGTTGCCGAGCCAAACGTCTTGCGTATGCCCGTGGTTCCGCCAGGAACGACCTCACCGAACGTACCGACGTCATCGGCTCCTAAGCCACCACCACCGAAGTCGTCTCCACCACCCATTCCGCCAAAGCCCGCACCCCCAAAGTCGTCAGAGCCGCCGCCGTGCTGAATCCTCCGAGGCCGCTTCCTTCGCCTTGCAGAAGCAGAACGGACCTTTCCCATGGCGTCTGCGAAGACCTGATCTGTGACGCGCACGTCCTTCCCGGCCGCAGGATTGAGGGCAGCATCCCAGCGGAACCTGCGCCAGCCGCGTGTCCCGAGTAGCAGGTCCAGAGCCTGCGTGGAGTCCGTCTCGTCAGGATCGAGGTAAAAGTCGGGTTCCACGATCTCTCCCGGGAGCTCGGCCTCGAGGTAGACCCGGGTCAACAGATTCGCGGTCTTATCATCGGCGAACGCCAGCACCCGGTCGTCCACAACCGACACGCCCAACTCAGCCGCACAGGGACGGCCATCGGTGAACGAGGTCCGGATGTCGATCGTCACCGTCTCACGTGGGGCGTAGCGCACCTTGTTGGGCGTCAGTGTGACCATCATGTTCTGCCCTGAATCCCGGTAGACAAGTCGCTCACAGAGGGGGAAGCCACGGCGGTCCAGAACGGAAAGGCGCAGGCAGCCCTGCATGGGCGGCAGGCGAAGAAGCACGGTCCTTCCCGGTCGACTGATATCCAGTGTTTCCACCGCGAGGAGATTGCCGCGCAATGCCCCGACGACCGTCGCGTCACGCAGATCACGCGTCGTGTGAAACACGATACGACACTCTCCGCCGGGAGCACCCTCCTGGGATTCAACACGCATAACGAGACCGGATGCCTTCGCAACGGGAAGCGTGAACGGGCCTCCAGACCCGGCTGGCCGGATGACCTCAAGCTGGTACGTGCGACCGGCCTCTGGCGTCAGCTCAAAACAGCCCATGCCGTGGTGGAAGCTGGTAATCTGCGCGACGGCGAGACCGGCGTCATCCCGGACCATCCCTTCCAGCTTGGCGGGCTTGCCGTTGGGTTTGGTCGCTGCGAAGTAGACCCGGCTCGGGAGACCGGCTACCAGATCTCCTCCTTCCGGGTAGAAGGCCACATCCAGCCCTTTGGTCAGGATTGGGATGGTGCGTGAGATGGACTCGGTTCGTTCGCCGTCTTTGGCGCGTAGGATGAGATAAGCGCTGTCGGTTGCGATCTCCGCCGGCAACTCCAGAGACAATCGCAGGTCTCCCGCATCACTCGTGGTGAGCGTGTCCGTGAACGCAGCTTTTCCGTCCACCATGCAGGTGACCAAAACGGGGCTCCGGGCGAGGGGTTCGCCCGTACTGCGCTCAAAGCTCGCCGTGGCTTCGATATGGTCTCCCGGCCCATAGGCCTTGCCGAGGACATCGAGGCGTTTCTTGATCTGGGGAGGACTGTAGGAATGGACGATCAGCTTCCGTTCGACGGTTGGTCCCCCGATCACCTTTGCCTTGAGCACGTACTCACCACCCCGAGCGTGCGCTGGAATGACAAACTCCCCCGCGGCCGATCCCCGGACCATCTCCAGCGTGATCGCCCCGATTGGTGCTCCCTGCGAGTTGCGCAGTTCGCACTGGCACCCCGGTGCCGCTCCCAACGGCATGAGCGTGTCGGTCGCCAAGACGCTCACCTTGAACCATACGCTTTCGCCCACCTGGAAAAGCGGCTTGTTCAACTGGATGTAGATCCGTGCCGTCGGGTGATCCGAAAACCACTCCTCGGTTGCCGTCCGGATTGCCTCGTTGATCTCCTTGGGCTTGAGGTCTGCCGGACGCACGGACGACATCGCCGTGATTGCCAACACGGAACAAGCAAAGGAACGCAGGGAATGAGTCTGAGTCGTCGCCATGAAATCTCCCTCCCAGGAAGTGACTCTCGCAGCCTCCAGCCGCTATAGCGAACATAGCGGGCAGGCCGGAGAATCACAAGGCAGAGAGCCTGAGGAAGGCAATGCCTGAGGGGGCGCGGCGGGTTGGGTGGCAGTCTTCCCCGCCCCAGAGGCCGCGAGACACTGAAGCGGAAGCTGGCCGGGCTCTTCCCGGATTCGGGGCGGCTCCACACTTGCATTGGCACATCCGTTGCGCCATTATCGAATCAAGCGAAACGAGAGCGGCGTCCGCGCCCGATCCTTCCCGGAGTCTCCAGCATGGCAGGGCCAGTCAACAGCGCTTTGCAGCAGCGTTACCGCGAAACAGCGGAAGCCGTGGTTGCCGAACTGACGCGACACCCGAAGGTGATCGGTGTTGCCATCTGCGGAAGCCTCGTCCGAGGGGATCTTTGGGAGCACTCCGATCTCGATATGTTCGTCGTGATGCGCGGGGTTGACACCGACTGGCATGCACTCACAGTCCGTCACGATGGCGTGGACGTACATCTCCAGGTGCTCAGCGAAGACTTCCTTTTCTGCAAGAGTGAGGGATTCCAGGGCAGCCTTGTCAGCCAGGCGCTGGCTCTTTCGGAAGTCCTGTATGATCCCGAGGATCTCGTGGGCAAAGGGATGCGTGATCTGGCCGCATATCCTGAGCCTCGTCAGGTCCGGAATGCGATCAAACACCTCATTCTCTTCCTCTCTTCATATAACCGGGCCGACAAGTGCCTGCAGATGGGCTTCACGGAGGACGCCGTCATTCATCTGAACACCGCGTTCGCTGATTTGGCCGAAGTTGAATACGCCCGCCTGGGCCGCTTCCCTCAGCGTGCCCTCATGGAAGAACTCGTTGACGTGTCACCCAACACCTACAAGGCCTATGTTTGGTTCGTTCATGGGCGTAAGAGCGTGCGGGAGAGGATCAAGCGGAGTTTCGCGTTCTTCGAGCGCATCCTGGGCGAGATACTGACCGAGATGGGGCCGCCACTTGTCGCCGCAATCCGTGCCCGGGAACGTCCAGTGACCGAAGCGGGAATAGGGGAAACTCCAACCGTCTACGATCAGAGCGCCGATCTCAAGCTCCTCCTCAATCGCCTCGTTCACCAGAACATGATCCGCGAAGATGGTCGCGCCCTCGAGATGGAGGGCATCCCAATCAACGGCCTGTCAGAGAGACTGTTCGACTTGTTCTGATGCCGTCCCCGCCGGGATCCGCCGGACGCAACGAAGGAAGAGATTGTGCCATGAAAACAGACACGCACGAAACAGCTCTCCTGGCCGGGGCAGCCCGCAGCAACATAACGCCCCCGCTGGGCATCACGCTTGACGGCCCCATCGGGCAGAACGGGCCGGCCACGCACATTCACGACGAGCTGCACGCCCGTTGTCTGGTCCTCAGCGACGGCAGCACGACGCTCGGATTCGCCGTCTGCGACTCTACCATGATCACCGGACGCGTGTTCGAGGCCGCCAAAGAACTCGTTGCGGAGAGGACCGGCATTCCCGCTGATCACCTGATGATGACGGCCACGCACAGCCACAGCGTTCCACGGGCGATGGATATCACTGATGATGCCGGCTTCCAGGCCTACCTCGACTTCCTCGCGCAACGCATCGCCGATGGCATTCAACGGGCCCGCAACCAGCTGGCTCCCGCCCAACTGGGGTGGACGACAACTGAGAAACCGGAGCATCTCAACAACCGGCGATGGCTTGTGAAGCCCGAAGTACTCACCCCAAATCCGTTCGGAGACAGCGGGGAGAGAGTCCGGATGAATCCCCCCGCCGGGAGTGACGCCCTGATCCGGCCCACCGGTCCCGTGGATCCCTCTGTCGCTCTTCTGTCGGTGCAACATGAGGATGGACGCCCGCTCGCCCTGCTTACCAACTATGGGCTCCACTACGTCGGTGGCGTCCCCAAGGGCCACATCAGTGCGGATTACTACGGGATCTTCTGCTCGGCGGTTGAGAGAGCGTTGGGGCAAGCCGGCCAGGATCCGCCGTTTGTTGCCCTGCTTGCCAACGGTGCAAGCGGGAACGTGAACAACATCGATTTCCGCACAAAACGCACTCCCCGCCCCCCTTACGCAAAGATGACCGAGGTAGCAGATGACCTCGCGACAGCCGTGTTGACAGCCTGCGAGAGCATCGAGTACACACGGCACATGTCTCTCTCCGCCGCTACACGGACTCTCGACCTGCCCGTTCGTCGACCGGATGCCCAACGGCTGGCGTGGGCACGGACAATCATGGCCTCGGCTGGGGGCCCGGAGCGCCTGTCATCACGCGAGGTCTTCGCCCGGGAGGCCCTGTTCCTTGAGGACTATCCCCCGACTCTCCCCGTGCCTTTGCAGGCATTTGCCTTGGGAGATTTCGCCCTGTCGGCGATCCCCTGCGAGGTCTTTGCCGAGACAGGCTTGGCCATCCGTGAAGCCAGCCCGTTCACAGGGACGTGTGTAATGAGCCTGGCCAACGCTTACCACGGGTACCTTCCCCCGCCTGAACAACATGAGCTGGGCGGCTATGAAACCTGGCCGGCCCGTTCCAGTTGTCTGGCGACAGACGCGGAAGCTGACATCCGCGCGGGGGCCATTGACCTGCTGAATAGACTGCGTCCGCCCGGGTGACGTGTCACGGGCCCCCGTTGGCACAGGTTGACGGCCCCTGAGAGCGTCTCTCACTTGCCACTGCAGCCGACCGCGGCCGCGGCCGCGAGAAGATCCCCCGGACGATTGGTGCACAGCTTCTGCAGGCCGAGCTCACGATAGTGAACGTACTGTGACGGGTCGTCCATCGTCCAGGTGTTTACCTTGATCCCGGCTGCATGAGCCCTCTGAACAAGCCCCTGATCGACAGTCTTGAACTGCGCATGAATCCACGGGAAACCGTGTTCGAGAGCTCCGGCCAAGATATCCTCACCATCCCCGATCAACGCCAAACAGATGGATGGATCAACGCCCCGGACAGCCAGGAGGGCTGCGATCGAGAATGACGAAATCACACAGCTTTCGAGTATCCCTGATTCCCGTAGAATGGCCACGATGCGATCGGCTTCGCTCGGCTCGAAACCCGCCGCTTTGACCTCCACGTTCAGGCGGGTCGACGACCCGGATACCACGTCTGCCACCTCGGCAAGAGTCGGCACAGGCTCTCCAATGAAGCAATCCCCAAACCAGGCCCCGGCATCAAGACCCTTGAGATCCGCCAGCGAGAGAACCTCAATCGCCCCTTCACCATCGGTTGTACGATCGACAGTTGGGTCGTGCATAACGACAATCTCGTGGTCGCGTGTCTGCTGAACGTCAAGCTCTATCCAGCTCGCCTGCATGTCTCGAGCACGACGGAACGCAGACAACGTGTTCTCGGGGGCGGACGTACTGTCGCCACGGTGAGCTTCGATGACCGGGCCCGACGCGGAGAGAGGGATATCAGACATGGTGAACGGTTCCTTAGGCTGTATAGGCGGCACGCTTCACAGAGAACCCGAGCCAAAGGGCACGGGGTCTGGAATAGCCATCATAATGCGATCTCCCGGCGCCGTCCATGCGGGGTCCGCCAAACTCCTGCGCCACATGAGTGAAGGGAGAGGAAAGCGACCGATGACGACGGACGGGAGTTTGGGACGGGTCGCGGAGGCATTAGAGTACGGGGCATTCACGTGATTGGGAGCCGGGGTAGGGGGGCGACAGAGATCGAGTGAGGCCCAAGGGCCACACGTCCACCGACAAGGAGTCCTGATGAAGCCGCGCGCCTCCATTGTTCCGTGTGTTCTGGCCAGTGCTTTGACCTTGAGTGGAATGGCCATGGGAGCTGAGAAGATGGTGACTGAATCAGCCTACGGCATCCCGATCGTTCACGACGTCGATGTCGCTGTGTTCGGGGGCTCATCCGCGGGGGTGGCCGCTGCCGTCGCGGCTGCCGAAGCCGGGGCACGAGTCTTCCTGGCGGCTCCCAGACCCTATCTCGGAGAGGACATCTGCGCCCCGTACAGGCTGTGGCTGGAGGCCAACGAGAAGCCGGCGGCCGGTCTCGCCAAGACGATCTTCACACATCCTCGCTACAATCAGGGACTCACGTTCTCCTACGAAGCGGACCTTCCCTCCATGGACAAACACAAGGACAGCGTTCCCCCCGGCAAGCTGAACGATGGGCAGTACCACACCGCTTTCACGCAGAGCGTCCAGTACGATGGCGATGTCACAATCATCATTGACTTGGAAAAGTCCGTGACCTTCAGCGCTGGGCGGATGATGGTCTTCCAAGGGACGAACAACTACGAAGTGGCCAGCGTTGCGGTAAGTGTGAGCCAGGACAAGAAGACATGGCAGAGCACAGGAACGATCGAAAATCCGGAACTCGGGAAGCGCGCCTACGTCCATGAGGCCCTTACGCTGGCGCTGCCCGTCTCCGGCACAGGGCGCTATGTACGCCTTCAGGTCAGGAAAGGGGCCAAAGCAACCCGCCTGCTCATTGGGGAAATCCAGCTCGACTCGAAGGAGAAGCAGGCGCTAGACGCAACCCGCGTTGCAGCAACGACACCGATGCAGGTGAAGCGGGGATTGGACGATGCCCTGCTTGAGGCCGGCGTGAGCTTCCTCTATGGGTGCTGCGCGACCGATGTCCTGAAAGACGTTGAGGGGAATGTCGCCGGTTTCGTGATGGTGAATCGTGCAGGCAGACAAGCCGTGAAGGCCAAGGTTGTCATTGATGCTACGGATCGTGCCTGGCTGGCCCGCCAGGCCGGCGCAGCCTTTGAGGCGTACCCCAGTGGCCCGCAACAGTTCAGACGGATCGTCGTTGGAGGCGAGCCGAGAACCGGGCCCGGAGTGACAGCCAGGAAGATTCCCCTGAGACAAGTAATCGGCGGGCGACCGCCCGTCCAATACGGGAGTGGCGGATGGGGGGGGACCGTACACAAGCGGAACCTGCCCATGACGATTCCGTTCGAGCACCTGATCGAATACACACTCACCCTACCCATGGCAGACGGGTCATTTGCCTCGTTCGCGGAAGCCGAGCAGAAGGCCAGAGACCTTACATTTCAGCCCGAACAGGTTGACGAGTCGGAAGTGCTTTTCCAGGTGCCGCCGGACCCGGTGCACGCTCGGCGGACGCTCGCCGGAAAGTGGCCCGGAGCGGCCAAAGCCGATCTGGACGCCTTCCGCCCGTTGGCGGTGGACTACCTCTACGTTGCCGGTGGATGTGCGGCGGTCTCCCGCCGGGCGGCCGAAGCGCTGCTCCGGCCCCTGGAGATGCTTGAGATTGGCTCACGGATTGGACGGGCCGCCGCGACCGAGGCGGGAACGAGGCCGGCCCCGCGTGACGTCCGCCTCAGAGCCAAGCAGCTTCCTACCGCTGTGCGAGGCGTCACAATGGCAGGCCGTGGTGCTCTCCGGCCGTGGCAGACAGACTTGCCCACCGTACCGTCAGCAGATCGCTCCCTACCCGTTCTCGGCGAATACGATGTCGTCGTGATTGGTGGAGGAACAGGAGGAGCTCCCGCTGGAATCGGGGCTGCTCGTAAGGGGGCCAGGACCCTTGTCGTCGAGTACCTGCACGGTCTGGGAGGAATCGCCACGACCGGCTTGATCGGCATCTACTGTGCCGGCTATCGCAAGGGATTCACCGAGAAGACAGAAGTAGGGATCAGAGAGATCGGGGCCACCTCGTACATCGTCGGGAAGATGGAGTGGTGGCGCCGCGAGGTCCGCAAAGCGGGTGGGGACATCTGGTTCGGTAGCCTCGGCTGTGGAGCCTTCGTTGAGAACGGCAAGGTCAAGGGAGCCATCGTGGCAACTCCCCAGGGCCGGGGAGTAGTGCTGGCCGACGTGGTCATCGATGGGACAGGCCATGCCGATGTGGCCGCGGCTGCAGGAGCCGACTGCATGTACACCGGCGGCGAACACCTGGGGATGCAGGGAGCCGGGCTGCCCAGTCGTGAACCCGGCGCAAGCTACATCAACACAGACTGGACCTACATCGACGATTCGGACATGATCGACACGTGGACGGCGCTCATTGTGGCGAAACGCCTGAACGAAAACGCCTACGACCTCGGCCAGTTGATCGATACGCGCGAACGCCGCCGGATCGTGGGGGATTACATTCTCTCCCCTCTCGACATCATCAACCGCCGGACCTTTCCGGACACGGTCGGCATCAGCCAGGGCGGCAAGCTCGACAAGCACGGACGGCCCGTCCACCCCTACTACCAGATTCAGAACTTCCTGGGCGGGATCGCTTACACCCCATACCGTTGCCTGCTGCCCAAGGGGCTCGACGGCATCCTCGTGATCGGCCTGGGCATCAGCGCCCATTGTGATGCCATCCCCTCCGTACGTATGCAGCCGGGCGTTCAGAATCTGGGGTTCGCCGCCGGGATTGCCGCTGCCATGGCGGCGGCAGGGGACATCCCCACCCGTGACGTCGACATCCGGGCGCTCCAGAAGCAACTCGTTGAGATCGGCAGTTTGACCCCCGAAGTGATGAGCCATACCGATTCATATCCACTCTCCCTTCCCGCGCTTGAGGGAGCAGTCACGACACTGCTCGAGACAGATTATTCACTCTTGGGAATCATCATGGCGGATACAGGGCGGTCCCTGCCGATTCTGCGCAAAGCGCACGCCGGAGCAGCGACACCGGAAGGGAAGCTGCGCTGCGCTCACGTTCTCGGCATGCTCGGCGACAACGCCGGAGTCGAGACTTTGATCGCGACCCTCAGTGCGACAGACGCCTTTGGTGACGAAAATATCAGTCGCTATTTCCCGAACATGACCTGGCTCGACAGTTACACACTCGCACTCGGGCGGAGTCGCGACCCGCAGGCTCTCTCCCCGCTCCTGGCCAGACTCGAGCTGCTGAACAAGAGCAAGAAGACAAAGGGCTCTCACCTTGGAGCCATCGCCCGGGGCCTCGAGGCCCTCCGGCACCCCGGAGCAGCCAAAGTCCTGGCCGATGAACTCACCCGGTCCGGGCTCAGCAACCAAACAGTGACGTCCGTGGAGGAGTCGCTGAAGAAGCGCCGGACCAAATCTGGTCGCACGTCCCTCGTTCTCGCGCGAGCCCTCTATCGCTGTGGGGATTGGGATGGGCTCGGCAGGAAAGTCCTGGAGGTCTACGCCCGCGATGTCAGGGGCCACTACGCCCGGCATGCCCGGGCAATTCTGGCCGATGCCCCCGGGAAGTAGGACTAGTACCAAGCTGCGTAAGTCAGTGTACGCCCTGACGAGGACAGCTCCGGGATGAGAGGAGCCCCGCCGGGCAAGAGGCGATGCCATAGCATCGCCGTTTCCCGGCGGGGCGGCTCTCGCCCGGAACCGGCTCGGCGCGAAGCGCTTGCTGCCCTTGTGGTGTGGGCTCACTCCGCCGCCAGGAAGACATACCCCAGGAACCGTAGTGAGACAACGGGAGACAGGTACCATGACAAACACCGGACCGACCATGATGGTGACAATCCTGGCTGCCCTGATGGGCGCAGGTGTTGCGATCGGGCAGGACGCCGCAAAGGCTGGCGACGATACAAAGAAGGCCCCCGCGCCAAAGTCAGCCGCCAAACCGTTCACGGGGCGATGCCATTGCGGCGCTGTTACGTATCGAGTCAAGGGGGCTGTGGTGAAGTCAAGCTACTGCGACTGTCCGGGCTGCAGGAGAGCAACCGGGACGCTCAGAGCGCCCTTTGTAACGGTCCTCAGGAAAGACCTTGAGAGCACAGCTGGGAAGACGACCGAGTTCAAGGCCGCCGGAGGGGTGAAGTGCGATGTACATGGAACCTGGCATTTTTGCCCGAAATGTGGAACTCACCTCTTCTGGAAGGGGCATCGGGGCAAGGAGATCGATATCTTCGCAGGCACTCTCGATGATCCGGCAGTCTTCAAGCCCAAGGCTCTGTGACCAGCGCCCTGGCGCATAGCCGCTTAGGGTTGGCACGGAACTTCACATATCACGATGTGCCCCCTCGCCCTCGCCTGGCTGGAAACCAGAATAACCAGCAGTCCCGCAGTTGCGGGATGAGGCTATTTCCGCGCTGGCCAAGGCGACTTCAGCCCGCCACGACCCGTTGCTCCCTCCCACTACTCCCTTTCCGCGCTGTCTCAGTATGTCCCGGATAGAACATGAAAAGACCCTCTTAGTGAGACAGTAAAGACAGTTATCCCTACTCAAATGGCTTCTTCACGGGTGGCTGGCACTGATGCTGCTTTCTAATGCAACGCAGATGTGGACGCGAAACATCAACAGATGAGAGGACGGCTGATTCTTAGCCTCTCATAGGACACTGGTAGCGTCAAAAGTTCTATGAAAACAATGAAGAGAGACTGAGCCGGTATGGAGAATGGTGTGGTTTACCATGACGCTTGCTACCGGGCAAGTTCAGATCCGGCATAAAGCCGCTCGTTCCTCGCTA
>Ga0209045_1000434_pt1 | contig 50353 bp, 46 predicted proteins | sample SaaInlLV_10m_DNA_4_FD_184664 | JGI IMG/M metagenome (GOLD analysis project Ga0209045, IMG submission 184664) | Marine microbial communities from expanding oxygen minimum zones in the Saanich Inlet - Saanich Inlet SI072_LV_200m_DNA (SPAdes) (version 2) | ecosystem: Environmental > Aquatic >...
ATCGCAAGGGCCGCCGTGATTTAAGCATTTTTCAAATTGGCTTACGTTTTACCGAGAGGCGTCTTGTCAACGAATTGCCGATCCGCATCTCTCTTTGTAAATATTTATGAAACTGTCTGGTGGCTAGGAAAAAATGAACGTTAATAAAAGTGAATTAATTAAAGCAGAGCATTTCATGTGAACTCCTTTGGAAGATGCCCAAATATAATAAATAGAAGAGCCGAATGAATTCACTCGGCTCTTCTATTTATTATTATTCTATAATTACATTGCATCTGGAGCTTTGATAGCCAATAAATCTAAAGCGTTTGCCAGCGTTTGCTTGGCGGATTTTACCAATCTCAATCGCGCATCTCGGATTGAATCTGTCTCTGATTTTAGGACAGGGACAGCATGGTAAAAGCTGTGGAACGCGCTTGCTAGGTCGTAGGCGTAAGTCGCCATAATCATCGGGCGATATTGATTTGCAGCATCTTCAACAACAGCCGGAAAACGCGATAATAATTCAATTAGCTCTATCTCATGCGAGGTGAGTTCAAAGTTGAAAGTCGCAGGTTTAAGGTTTTCAGCTTTCAATTTTGAACCTTCAACCTTAAACTTCTTCAAAATACTAGAAGCCCTCACATGCGCGTTCTGAATATAAGGTCCCGTGCGCCCCTCGAAGCTGAGGGCTACGTCCATATCGAAAACGGTGTCGCGGCTGTTATCTACAGAGAGCATGGCGTAGGCGAGTGCACCCAAGCCAACTGTTTCTGCGACTTCGGCGCGTTGCTCATCGGAGAGATTCGGATTTTTTTCTTTGCTCGTCTCCGTAAAGCGGCGAATCGCTTCATCTGCTACGTCTTTGAAGATGACCACGCGCCCTTTTCGGGCAGACATGGCACCACCGGGCAAACTGACGAAGCCATAGCCAAGATGGTAGCATTTTTCAGCTTGCTCAAAGCCCCATAAGCCCAAAATGGCAAAAGCCTGCATAAAGTGCAACGATTGGCGCACGTCCACAACGTAAATGGAGCGATCCACGCCGAATTCGTTAAATTTCTTTTTTGCCAGCGATAAATCTTTCGTCAAATATAAAGTTGTGCCATCGTTACGCAAAAGGACGTTGGTGCGATATTTCTCTTTTTTCAAGCCCAGTTTCTCGTCAATTTTGACGAGCACCGCGCCGCCCTCGTCCCGCTCATCGGTGGCGATGTCGAGATCGAGCAGTTCTTGCACAACGGCTTTCGATGGCTCATCCTCTACACTTTCGAAGAACCAAGTGTCAATCTGGATGCCGATTTGCAGCAAAATGTCCTTCAACTCATCCAAAGACCACTCACGCGTCTCAAGCCAAAGGTCACGGATGTACTCGTCTCCCGCATCCCATTTGAGATACATTTCACGTCGCTCCGCGTCGTATTTTTCGCGCAGAATCCGCTCATCATCCGTCTCATTTTCTTTTTCGGTGAGCATATTGGTGGCTTCAACATAGAGATTTAAGAGCCATTGCCCGCGCTCGTGGACGCCATCTGGCTCCTGCCCTTTGTAGAATTTTTCGTAAATCCACAAAACGGTAATCACACCCAGACCGATGTCGCCGGGATAGGCGGCACGGATGGTCTCGAAACCGGCAAATTCGACTAGGCGGGAGAGGGATTCGCCGAGGATGGCGTTGCGATAATGCCCGATGTGGAAGGAGTGATGGGTATTCGGCTGCGCGTATTCGACCATGACACGCTCGTGTTTCGGCTTGCCGCGCCCGAATGAGCTTTTTTCCTGAAGAATGGCGCTGATGGTGCGCTCCGCAAAATCTTCGGTGACGAAATAGAGGTTGAGATAGCCCCGCACAGCCTCGACACGGCTGATTCCGGTGGGCGTACCAATTTCATTTTTGATGGCTTCGGCAATCTCCTGCGCCCGCATGGGAACTTTGACTTTTTTGCCATTTTTCGCTTCATTTGCCGCCGTCTGAAAAAATGACGTGGATGTGCCCCACTCCCCGTTAAAGGGAATTGGCTGCCATTTTAGCTCGGCAAGGGGGATGTCATTTTCAGCACAGTAACTGTGGATTTCTTTTTCTATAGTGATAGTTTCTTGGTTGAACATGAATAATTTACCAGTTTTTTTTGGAGTTATTTTAGCGAGGGGGATTATATCAGATTGACGAATGATGAGTGATGAACAAAGCACTCATGAGTTAGAAAAATCACATCAAATACTTTCTTCTAAATTTTTCAATTTTCTTTTCACACCCACTTTAGGGTTTAGTTCTAAAGCGATTTTATAGTTTTCAATCGCTTTTTCAATACTGTTAACTCTCTCATAGATTTCACCAATTTTTCTATACACATTGGAACAAAAATAAGGGTGTTCTATTAATCTTTCGGCAGCCAGGAAATATAATTCTAACAATGCTGTAACATCATTTGTGTTTTCATAACAAATCTGTTTGCTTTTTTCATCAGCAATTTCCAATATCTGAAAACCATTACCTTGTCGAAGACGGAAGCTATACCAAGCTTCGTAATCTATGAACGTCCCATCCAACTTATATCGAAATTTTATCTCTTCTTGTTCGTCACTTAGGCTCCAATATTTATAGCCAAAACATATAATTTCATTTTGAATATCTAACTCAAAATAATCAGCCACCCAAATTTCAGGGACTTTTTGCCACAATAATCGCCCTTGTAAGACATCAAACATTGCAACAGTACTAGCATCCTGACTATTACTGTTCCCTAATTGACAAATAATATACTGTCCATTGTTAGAAAAAAACATGGTGCCTAAATTCGCTGAAAAGCGATGAGATAACAACTCTTTCCCATACTTAGAAAACACAAAAATAGAGCTAACTAACTCATCACTAAAGAAATTTTCTGCAACAACATGGGTACCATCATTTGCTACTGCGCCATTACTAGGCCTCTCAAATGTTCTATGTAAGATAGCCTTTTCTTCTTCAAATAGAATGTAACTTCCATCTACCCATGCTTCATTACCAAATTCTTCATCAACAAGAAGATACCCATCTGACCAAGCAACCATATGTTGTTCATTTTTAGATTTAATATAATGCCCACTAAAATCTTTATGCTGTGCTAACAAAAAGTAGTCATCAACAAAGACAATATCACTCATTTTTCTATTTCCGTTTCTTATAAACTATAGTTATCCTAACAAATAATTTGTTGCAGAAATTCTATCACTTCTCACTCATTACTCAAAACCTGCACTGCCCCACAGGCGAACCCGTTCCGCCGCGAATTTTGAGCGGCAAAGCAATAAAGTAAGAGGGCGAGAGATCTTTTCATCGGTTATAATCCCACCAATCTACTCCAAATTTGATTGAGGGATAAATGGTAAAGAAAAACATGCTCCCTAAAATAAAAATCGACTGGCCCCGTATTGCCCAATTGGTACTGACTTCCCGTATGATGGACGAGATCGAAGAGAAAGAACTCGTCCCACAAGGAAAGATCACCTATCAGTTTTCCGCTAAAGGGCACGAGTTGGCGTAGGTGCTTTTAGCGCAACATCTTAATCATCCACATGATGGGGCAACCGTCTATTATCGCTCACGTCCATTTATGCTGGCATCTGGACACTGAATAGGCTGAACTCCCTATGAAACTTGACGACTATCTAGCGCGAATCGAATATCAAGGGCCAGTGGCTCCGACTCTCGCCTGCCTCACCGAAATCCATCGACAGCATCTCCTCACCATCCCGTATGAGGACCTTGATGTCCAACTCGGGCGCTCGATGAATCTGAATATCGAATCTACTTTCGAGAAGATCGTGGGTCGGCGTCGCGGCGGTTGGTGCTACGAATTGAACGGCCTGCTGGGTTGGGCGCTCGAAGAGATTGGTTTCGACGTCACGCGCATCCTGGGAGGGATGCTCCGCTCTCTCGACGGCGACGACGCAATGGGAAACCATCTGGTCCTCCGAGTCGAACTCGGTGGGCCCGTGATCGCTGATACGGGAATGGGAGACGGAGTTCTCGAACCCATGCGTCTCCAGGTGGGGAGTGGCGTTCAAGTAGATCGCCAGTTTCGCTTTGAAGAGTTGGAAGACGGCTATTGGCGCTTCCACAACCATCCGGGAATTGCACCTGCGAATTTCGATTTTTTGCCCGCTCGCACTGCCGACGAAGAGCAGCTTGCTCGGATCTGCCGCAACCTGCAAGACGACTCCATCTTCAAAAAGAATCTGATCTGCATGCAGCCTGAGAGAACGGGGGGCACGAAGGCTCTCATTGGCCGTGCACTCGCTCTTCCCGGCGAGGAGAAGAAGCTCCTCGAAAGCGCGGACGCTCTATGCGACGCCCTTGACACGGTCTTTGGCTTGCGGGATCCAGAGTTTCGGAGTCTTTGGCCCCAAGTCGTCGCCCGTCACGCCGAACTCTTCGGTGATGGGATGCCCGAGAAGGTCTCGTTTGACTCGCTTTAAAAGGAGGTCTTTTCATCGGTTATAATCCCTCCAATCTACTCCAAAATCAATTGAGGGGTATATGGTAAAGAAAAACATCCCCCTAAAATAAAAATCGACTGGCCTAATATTGCTCGTTTGGTATTACTTCACGTATCTTGTTTCACTTCTGACAATTCAAAAACCGCTACCGCTCGCACAGGTGAGCCTGTCCCGCCACGATTTTTTATCGACTATTTTTTTCTACTTACTGAATTCCAACATATTCTATTCTTACCTTTTCTGGAATCACTTATCACTCTTCAATCAACACTCTAATTACTCGGACTCTCCGTCAATGCCAGCCGTACTGCTAGACCAATCAACACCGTGCCGAGGACTCGGTCTAGCCAGATGGAGAATTTTCGGTTTGAGCGGAAGAAATTTGTGGTTTGGGCGGCGGTTAGGACAATAGCAAACTCGATCACGATAGCGATCAAAATGACAAGAATGCCTAGGCCGATGAGCTGGGCGGAAGTACTTCCCATCTCTGGACGAATAAATTGGGGTAAAAATGCCATGAAGAAAATAGCTACTTTTGGGTTGAGAACATCCACCAAAACGCCTTGTCTAAAAGCCTGCCACGGGGTAAATTCTTCTTCTTTTTCGTCAGCGGAATCAAATGTTGTGCCTTTTGACATTAGAGACTTTATCCCCAAATAAACCAGATAGGCAGCTCCGAAATACTTTACAATGCTGAAGGCAATTGCAGAGGTGGCGAGGATGGCGGAGAGTCCCAGCGCGGCAGCGAAGACGTGGACCAATGCGCCGCTACTGACGCCAAGCGAGGAGGCGAATCCGATTTTGCGACCTTGTGCGATGGTCTTCGAGATGATGTAGAGCAGGTCAGGGCCGGGGGCGATGTTGATCGCAACAGCGGCGGATAAGAAGAGTATCCAGTAAGAGGATGATTCCATAGGTGTTTCCTTTTTTGATCTAGTTTAGTGGGGCGAAGCTGAAATTATAACATCCGCTTTTTTTTGGCGGAGGCACGTTGAAAGGAGAGCGTTTCGGGTTTCTTCATCCCGTATTTAGCCTTAAAGCAAGAGGCGATCTCCCACGCTGGCAGACGGGGAGATCGCTTCCTGATGGACCTACAGGACTCGTATTACTACTTCAAATTTTCATCAAGAGAACAGTAAATCCGCTCCCTTGTAAATCCTAAGATATTTAGGAGAAATCTTTTTAGCATAAATAAAGTATTCATGCCCTTTGTGCCTTTATCGCGAAAGCGATACGCTATCGACGGTTGCGCAAAAAGGTTGGGATGTCAAGATCGTTATCGTTATAGCTCGGTTTCTTCTCAGCTACTTGTTTTGGAGCAGAGATTAAATCTGCGCCAACGCTAACGCTGATCTTTTCTTCCGTTGGGCGGACAAAATGTACATTTTCTTTCTTTTCTTCACGTCGGCGAGTGGGGCGGAGGATGCGGCGCGGTACGCCGCTGCGCTCAAAACCCGTTGCGATAACGGTAACGCGAATTTCGTCGCCCATATTCGGGTCGATGACTGCGCCGAAGATCATATTCACATCCGGATGTGTGGTTTCACGGATGATCGCGGCTGCCTGATTGACTTCGAAGAGAGTCAGGTCTGAGCCGCCAGTCACGTTGAAGAGCACGCCGCGTGCGCCGTCAATCGTGATATCCAGTAATTCGCTGGAGATGGCAGCTTCGGAAGCTTTGCGAGCGCGTTCATCGCCTTCGCCAACGCCGACAGCCATCAAGGCTGCGCCACCTTCAGACATAATTGTTTTTACGTCAGCAAAATCGAGATTGATCAAACCAGGGATGGTGATCAATTCTGAAATACCTTGAATACCTTGGTGTAAAACTTCATCTGCCATGCGGAAAGTTTCTTGTAGGCTGGCGCGTTTATCCGCGAGCTGGAGCAGACGATCGTTGGGAATTGCAATTAATGTGTCGGCATGTTCTTTAAGCGTGTTGATGCCCTTCTCTGCACCTTGCATTCTGTGAGAGCCTTCAAAGGTGAAGGGACGGGTGACCACGCCAATGGTTAATGCACCAGATTCTTTGGCAATTTGCGCAACAACGGGAGCCGCGCCGGTACCTGTGCCACCGCCCATGCCAGCAGTGATGAAGACCATATCGCTGCCTTTGAGTGCAGCATAAAGGTCATCAGCTGATTCTTCAGCCGATTTGCGCCCAATCTCAGGGTCACCGCCTGCACCCAGTCCGCGGGTTAGCTTATCGCCGAGACGAACGCGAAGAGGGGCTTTTGAGAGCATTAGCGCTTGGGCATCGGTGTTGACGGTGATAAATTCAACGCCTTTAATACCTTCTGCCATCATACGATCTACGGCATTTGAACCGCCGCCGCCTACACCGATTACTTTAATTCGGGCAAAGGCTTCTGAATTACTAACTTGTTTTGAGTCCATCTTGTTTCTCCTTTTTGTACACTTATGCTTATCTGCCAGATAAGTTTTTTTGAGATGATTTATGCGTGCTTTTTTACGATTAATATTTTTAAAGTTTTCCTGTAAAAGGTATTAGGTGAAATTCTTACGCAATATGTTTTACGCACTGCACACTTTAGGGTAAGAGCCTTTTGAACAAATCTTTTGCTGCATCAAGGTTCATACGCTTTTCTCCTTTTTTACGTGATCTGCGCCCTTGCTTTGACGCGATCTTGTTTTCTTCGGTGTTCAATGCCCAGCGGAGGAGCCCAACACCTGTTGAATAGGCGGGGGAATGGAGTTGGTCAACCATTCCGACGATATTTTCGGGTTGTGCGATCCGAACAGGGATGCCAAGTACATCATTGGCAAGATCACGGATTGCGGGGAGCGCACTTGTGCCGCCGGTTAGCACCATCCCTGCGGGGAGGAGACCATCATAACCAGAGCGTTTGATCTCTTGTAAAGAGAGTTCAAAAATCTCTTCAACACGGGCTTCAATGATATGCGCTAATTCCTGTTTGTTGATCTGAACGGCTTTATCTTCGCCAAAAGGACGGATATCGAAATAATCTTCTGCACCAACTTCGGCGCGGATCGCGTATCCTTGTTGGAGTTTGATTTCTTCGGCCTGTGCAATGGGAAGCCGTAAGCCATGTGCAATATCTGCGGAAAGATGATTGCCGCCAACGGCGAGCACCATCGTATGCCAGACTTTGCCATCAACGTAAATCGCCATATCTGTTGTCCCGCCGCCAATATCACAGACAATGGCACCCGTTTGGCGTTCATTGTTGCTCAGGACAACCTCTGCCGAGGCAAGCGGATTAAGCACAAATTGCTGTACTTCCACGCCTGCTGCGCCTACACATTGACGTAAATTTTTAACCGTCGCTGCGGCTGCGGTGATAATATGCGTCTCAACTTCGAGCCTGTAGCCATGCATCCCGATTGGGGCACGGATGCCGTCTTGCCCATCAATACTAAAACCACGCTGAACAACGTGAATTACCTCGCGGTTATGGGGAATAGCAACTGAGCGTGCTGCTTCGAGTGCGCGAATGATGTCATACTCGTCTACTATCTCACCGCTGATTCCAACCACGCCACGACTGTTAATGGAAGAAACATGTGCACCAGCTATGCTAACCAATGCAGAGGCAATTTCGATTCCCGAGCTTTGTTCTGCGCGTTCTACAGAGCGCGTGATCACCTGTGATGCGGCTTCGAGATCAACGATCACGCCTTTGTTTATTCCATTAGATGGCTCAATGCCTACGCCCAAAATGCGCAGCAAACCGCCATCTTCGACACGCCCGACGAGCGTGCATATTTTTGTTGTTCCTACATCAATTCCAACGACTATCTCTTCCATCTTTAGGGCTCCGTCCGATAGTAAGGGGCGTGCGGATATTCCAAATTTACCAATATGGGGCGAATGTTATTTTGCGCAAACCAATTTACAATTGTTTCATAAAGGCGTAATTTTAATCCAATTTCTTCGGTAATATCGCCCAATTGAACCGTCCAGCCACGTGAGTCTATCCAACCAAGACCCGTTTTGGGATCGTAAACAATGGGCGTGCCCGGCGGTACATGGGTAATCAATGCTTGAAGTGCGGCAACCGTCTCAGGGGCGATGTAGGGAGGCGGAGCGAACTTATCTTGCAGAGATGCATCCACAACGGGAGCAGGTGGAGGTCCAAGAGCGGTTACGGTAATTATTCCTTCCACATAGGCAGATGCTCGGAAGGCGATCCCGTTCGAGTCTATCCACGCAGATTTTCCATCCTGCTGCCAAATAATGGCTGGCTGACGCTCTCGCACGGTAACGCTCACGGCATTGGGCAGGCTGAGGGTGACTTCAACATCTGCCAGCCCCGGATGTGCGAGGAGCAAATCGTGCTCCAAATTTTTCGGAATGAGCGTGAAAATTGTCTTGCCCGAAAGATTGAGTACGCCATTGATCTCTTCGACGGCGAGATATTGATTGCCGCTAATTTTCGGTGAAGCAACCATGAAATAAGGCGATGTAAAGAGCAGATAGAGTGCAACACCCAAGAGAATTACCAGCGCAGCAGATGCGGCACGCCATTCCAAACGAATGACTGGCATTGTGGGGGCACGCAAGCCTTCACTTACGCGCAATCCATCATTTGCAGGTGCAATGGCAGTTGCCTCGTAACGCTGAATTTTCACCTTGCGCGCTTTTGCGCCAACAAAGTTCGTTTTCTTCGAAGGGCGAATGGGCGCGACAGGTTTCAAGACGCTTTTTTCAGCGGCCTCTTTTGCCTCTTGCGCTTTTCGCTCCGCTCTTCGTTGGCGAACGATTGCTGCTCTTGAGAGATTCTCTTTCTGACTCACTTTTTGCTCCGTGTTCGTATCGCGTATTGCATATTATGTAATACGCAATGCAGATTAGTTAAACCGTCTTTTTATTCGGTCTCTATCTTCTTTTCTTTCCAGTGCTAATTCAATCAGACGGTCTACCAATTGCGGATAGGGGAGTCCGCTGGCTTCCCAAAGTTTGGGATACATGCTGATTTCTGTAAACCCGGGCAGGGTATTTACTTCGTTGAGATAGAATTTTCCATCATCTTTATCAAGAAGAAAATCTACTCGTGCCATGCCTGCACAATCAATTGCTTTATAGGTTTTGATGGCAATTTCGCGCATTCTTTCTATCAGCTCTTCAGAGATGGGTGCGGGGATCATTAATCCCGAAGTGCCATCTACGTATTTTGATTCGTAAGAATAAAACTCGCGGCTCGGCTCTACTTCGCCTGGCATAGAGGCTTCTGGGTTTTCGTTGCCCAATATGCTGATCTCAATCTCGCGGGCGTTGATGCCCCGTTCGATCAGAATGCGGCGATCATATTGTGCGGCTTCCATCAGTCCTTCGCTTAGACTAGAGCGATTATCGCATTTACTGACACCGACTGAAGATCCCATATTGGCGGGTTTGACAAAAACAGGGTATCCAAGTCTTTCAACTTTTTCACTCACCGCGGCCATATCTGCTTCAATTTCAGAACGGGATACCAGCACACCTTCAACGACAGGGATGCCGTTGGCGATCATCACATCTTTGAAGATGCCTTTATCCATCCCAACAGCCGAGCCGACCACGCCGGCACCCACATAAGCTACATCTGCCATTTCTAGCAAGCCTTGCATCGCGCCGTCTTCGCTGTACGAACCATGCATGACGGGAAAGATGGCGTCGAAAGTACTCAAAAGTACGTATTCTGCCCCATCCGTTTCGCTACGGGATGACATATCCCGTAGCGTGTAAATGCCTTCTTGCGTTGGGTCTGGGGGCAAAACGACTTTTTCAAGGCTCTCTGTTTCTCCGCTTATCAACGCTTCCAGCGTATTTTCTCCACTTAACCATGCACCTTCGTGCGTGATGCCAATTTGCACTACATCGTATTTTTCGGGATCAAGTGCTGCCAAAACAGACTTCGTTGACATCAACGAAACTTCGTGTTCACCAGAGCGTCCGCCGAAAATGACGGCTATTTTTAGTTTTTTATCCATACTACTCACCAACTACCTCGATTTCTAACTCTAAAGACACACCAAACTTTTCTTTTACACTTTCTTGTGCCAGCTGAACCAACGCAATCACATCGCTGGCTTTTGTTTCGCCATGATTGATGAAGAAATTTGCATGTATATCGCTAATTTCCACATTGCCGATGCGCGTGCCTTTTAGCCCGGCTTCTTCAATCAATCGCCCGGCATAATCACCTTCAGGATTTTTGAACATCGATCCCATGCTTGCACCAGGGGGTTGCGTATCTTTTCTTTTTTGGATGAAAGACCGCATCCGCTCCTGGATTTGGGCTTGCTCGCCCTTTTTCAGCTTCATCTCTGCTGAAAGAATAATCGCTTTAATAGCGACGCCTTTCAACGTGCTGCTTCTGTAGACGTATCTCATATCTTCAACAGTCCAGGTCTCGCGCCCAGCCTTTGTCAACAATTTAACGTGGAGCAAAGCCCCTGCCATATCGCCGCCAAATGCGCCTGCGTTCCCGTAGACCGCGCCACCTACCGTCCCGGGGACAGTGGCAGCCCATTCCAATCCGGCGAAAGCACGTGTTGCACTTTGATTAGCAAGCCTGCTCATCGTTACACCCGATTCTGCGTTCACAGAGGGATTTTCTCCTTCGTTGAAACGAATCTCTTTGGCTTTGTTGAGCACTGCTACGCCGTGAAAACCTGCATCACTGATGAGAAGATTTGAGCCACTGCCGAGCAGGAGATAAGGAATATTCATTTCCCAAAGCTGGGATACGATCTCAGCCAACTCATCTGCTGAATGGGCAATGATGAACGCATCCGCATTCCCCCCAATTCGCGCAGAGGTATAGGCTGCCAGAGAGACATTCTCTTGCAATCTATCGCCAAAGGCGGCGCGAAGGGAGGGAAGGGGTATTGTCATCATTTATTTTTTTTTAGTCCTTCTTCGCCATATGCTTAATCAGGCGTTGAAGCAAATCAGGGTTTTTCAAAAAGGCTTTTCTTGCAGCTATCTGCTTCTTTCTGAAGTTTTTCACACCAGGGTCTGGCTCAGGAATATCAGCCAAAACCATTTTTAGTGGGGGCATTGCGATGGCGTTCGCTTCAAATTTTTTATAGTCTTTGTCCTTCTTTTCTGTCTTTTTCATCGTCTCTTCCTTTTGGCTAAATCTTAGATTTTCAAACTTTCTAATACTGTTTTATTAATCTCATTTGCATCTCCTGCGGAGAGAACGAGTAGGATGTCATTTTCTTCAAGATTTTTAATCAAATAATTACTTACTTCTTCTAGCTCAGCAATAAATTTTGCTGAGGGGTGATCCATTGCTTTTACAACCTGTTTAGATGAGAAATCTTCTAAAGGCTCACGAGATCTGTAGATTTCGGTCACGATGACTTGATCGGCATCATCGAAGGCTTGGGTGAATTCGTCGAAAAGAAGCTGTGTCCGTGAGTAAGTGTGAGGCTGCCAGACTGTCCAAATCCGAGATTCTGGATGACGAGCACGTGCGGCAGATAAAGTTGCACGGATCTCTGTCGGGTGGTGGGCGTAATCGTCGTAGATCGAGATTCCGTTGACCTTGCCGAGCAAGTCGAAGCGGCGTCCGGTTCCGGCGAAGCGTCCCAGTGCCTCTGCTGCATCTTCGAGAGATAATCCCAAATAGGCGATTGTGCTCATCACAGCGAGAGCGTTCAACACGTTATGTTTGCCAGGAACTTGTAAGGACAGTTTGAAGGTTTGAAGGTTGGAAAGTTGGCAAGTGCAATCGTAGCCACCGCGTACATTAGGCTTTACGTTACTTGCAAACAGCCACTTCCCATTTTCTACTTTCTCAAAACCGTAAGCCATTGTTTCAACTTTTGCTTCTCTCAACATCTCTGCCGCGCCCTCATCGTCACTGCAAGCGATGAGCACGCCATCTTCTGGCAATAAGCCGATGAAGTCATCAAAGGCTTCACGGAAACTTTCAGCCGTTGGGTAGATGTCAGGATGGTCGTGTTCAAGATTTGTGACGATACTGATGGTCGGTTTCAAGCCGAGAAACATGCGGTCGTATTCATCTGCTTCGATGACAAAGGTCTCGCCCTTTCCAGCGTGGGCGTTGACATCCATCCCGTTGATGATTCCACCAACAATGAAGGAAGGGTCTTGTGCCATTTCTGTTAAGGTCCATGCCATCATCGCGGTGGTGGATGTTTTTCCATGCGTTCCAGCGATGGCGATGGCGATTTTCTCTTCCATCAATCTGCCGAGAAAATCTGAGCGTTTATAAACGGGAATATCTGCTTGAAGCGCGGCAACCACTTCCGGGTTTTTATCCGGTATTGCTGAAGAGCGGATGATAAGCTCTGCGCCTGCAATTTGTTCGGCTTTATGCCCGATATAAACGGTGATGCCAATTTCACGCAAATCATCTACAAAGGGCGAGTGGTCGCGGTCTGAGCCCGTGACCGTATATCCGCTCTCCTGAAGGAGGCGGGCGATCGCGGAGAGTCCGCTGCCCCCGATGCCGATGAAGTGTGCGTGAGCCATAGTTTTCCTAAACGTAAACGACAATAATAAAGATGAATGCGATGATGACCGCAAAATAGATACCCGGCTCACCAAGTGAATAAGGCGGCATCCAGCTCATCATACGGGCAATCTCTGCTGAAACCTCTGCATTGGGCTGCGAGAAAATCGGAAAAGGGTATCCAGCTTCATCAAGATAGGCCCAGAGCGTACCAACAACCAAATAGCCATTGAGTGCACCCATCACACCGCCAAAAAGCGCGTCTTGCAATTTTTCTTTACGCGCTTTTCCTGAAAGCGCGCCAATAGTGGCAACAGTTTGGTAGCCAAAGAAAACCAATGCAATTGTGATCCATGTTCGAATCCAGAAATATGAGGTATCTGCCCCGGGTAGGTTGATAATCATCGGGACATATTTTCGAAGCAAATAGTTCAACGCTAAAGCTAGGATCACGCTAAAGCTAACCAAAAGCTCTTTTGCCCAGCCACGCATTGCCCCGATGATGGCAAATAAGATTACGTACATCCAGAAAATATAAACTAGACTGACCATAATTTTTATCTCTTTCCGGCTAAGTGCATCTTTCGCTTAGATGCGACCTAATGCCAGTAATTCTGCCGCAATATTTTCTGCGGCATTGGGGCGAGCCAATTTTTTCATTGCAATTTGCATTGCATCCAATTTCTGTGAATTTCCAAGCAATTCGTCCACAAGAGAGAGCAAACGCGCTGATAAATTTTCGTCTCGTACCATTATTGCTGCGCTCTTTTCTTGCAAATATTCGGCGTTCACTTTTTGGTATCGCCACGCATAAGGATAGGGGACGAGCACCGCGGGCAACCCGAAGAGAGGGAATTCTCCGAGGGATGAAGCACCTGCGCGGGATACTACTAAATCAGCAGATGCGAGGGCTGCACCCATCTCTTCGTGGAGATAGTCGAAAACGCGATAGTTTTCGACTTGTTTCGGTGCAAGATCATTTCGAGTATTTTGCACAGTCTCCCAATCTAACTTCCCGCTGATGTGGACGATTTGCGTCTGCTTCAGCAGAGCGGGGAGGTTGTCAAGAAGTGCATTATTGATCGAACGAGCACCCTTGCTACCACCAAAAACGAGTAAGACAGGTTTATCTTTTTTTAGCCCAAGTTTTTTGCGGGCGGTGGCTTTATCCCATTGTGATAAATTGCTGCGGGTAGGATAGCCTGTGGTCACGATTCGATCTTTCCGTGAGAAGTAAACGGAAGATGTTGGGGTCGTGACAGTGATTTTTTCTGCGAACCAAGCTAAGGACTTGAGAGCGAGTCCTGGTTCAATATCTGGAACGTAGAGAAGGCTTGGGGTGCGCCATCCTGCTAAAGCCATCGGCACAGCCACGTATCCGCCGGTAAAAAAGAGGGCATCTGGTTTGAACTCGCGTAAGATTTTGCGAGATGCAGAAACGCCACGCGCCAATTTGCTTAGATTTTTTGGTAAGGTTCGTAATCCAACACCGTGTAGACCAGCCGCCGGGATGGATGCGTATGGAATCTCGTGTCGTTTAACAAGCTCAGATTCCATGCCGCCTTCGCCACCGACCCAGAGGAGTTCAGGGGACGCGCTTTTCAGTTTATCAAGAACGGCGAGTGCGGGATAAACCCCGCCGCCCGTTCCGCCTGCGCAAATTAGCAGTCGCACCGAAGGCTCTCCATTCATCATCTAGTTGTGAGTTTTCACCGCGTTGGCGAGAAATATTAAATAAAATACCGATAGCTGCCAACGATGTAACCAAGCTGGAACCGCCCGCGCTGATAAAAGGCAGCGCGTTGCCTGCAAAAGGTAGCAGCCCGACCATAACGGTCATATTGATAAGGGCTTCAATTGCGATCCAGAAAACCAATCCTGTAGCCAATAAAGAACCGAGCATATCAGGAGCACGGCGGGCAATGACGAGACCTCGCCAAACCATAATTGCATATAAAAGAATAAGAACAGTAGCACCAACAAGGCCGAATTCTTCTGCGATGACGGCGAAGATGCTGTCGGTGGGTGGGACGGGTAATCCTGTTAATTTAGTGACGCTCTGCCCAATACCAAGACCGAAAACACCGCCATTGACGATCGCTTCTAAAGCACGTCGAACATGATAGGAAGCGTGCGTGGGATCTTGAAGACCGAGCCTATAATATTCAACGCGTTCTTGTCCCGTTGCGCTGACCTGCACGATGGCCCAAGCCACGAGCGAAGCTAAAAGAATCAAGATAATGATTTGTTTTAGATCTGCCCCAGCGAGGAAGAAAAGTACACCACCGAGGATAAAGATCGTTGCGGTTGCGCTTATATCAGGTTGTAAATAGATTAAGCCGCCAATAAGACCGAGAATAATAGCTAAAGGAATTAACCCTAGCTCAATGCTATGAAGTTGGGCGCGTTTGGCATAAAGCCAGACCGAAAGATAAATAATAATGACTACTTTTGCCAACTCAGAAGGTTGAATAGAACCGTTATAAAAAGTACGTACTGCGCCAAGACGAAGTTCTTGGATAAAGAGAACGGCAACTAAGGCAATAATTGTGCCAAGCATGGCAAGAACTGCAACTCGTCTCCAATGGTGATAATCGAGAAGCGAAAAAGCAAAGGCGATGACGATGCCAAAAAGCAACCAGAGCAATTGGCGTTTGAACATATAGGAGGGCACTTCGCCCAAAATCTCTACCGAATAATCTGCACTGGCAGAGTAGAGCATCAACAAACCAAAAGCCACCAAAGCAATAATGGTAATTAGCAGGGACATATCTCCGCTTTTGGCAGAGCGCGGCGTGATGGCTTGATAGCCTTTATCTATGAAAGTTCGAGTACCCATTTTCTGAAACTCTCTCCACGTTGAGCAAAATCTTTGAATTCATCAAAACTTGTTCCGCCGGGCGAAAGCAAAATAACGTCGCCTTCTTCGGCAACTTTCGCGGCGGCTTCAACAGCATCTTCTAGCCCGATGCAATGTGAAATCGTATAAGGGCGTTCTCCCGCGCGCCTTCCGCCCATAGCTGCGGCAATTTTTTGTGCAGCTTCGCCAAAAAGCACCACATGATCAACACGTTGGCGAATCAACTCAGCCAATTTGCCCCAAGGGAGTTTTTTATCGCGCCCGCCTAGCATCAACACAATTGGCTCGTCAAAAGAACGTACCGCAGCCATTACTCGCTCTGGGGCGGTGGCAATCGAATTGTTATACCAAGCGGCGCCTTTCCACTCCCGCACTAACTCCAGCCGATGTTCAACACCGTGAAAATCTTCCAGTGCGGCTTCCATCGCTTTAGGAGGAAAGCCTGCTACAAAAGCGATAGTCGCTGCAGCCAGAACATTCAAAAGGTTATGATTTCCGCGTAGGTGGATGGATTTCATCGGGATGAGCGGGATATCCATACGTTCATCACGGAAATAGATATAGTCATTAAGCGGATATGTTCCCGATTCGCTCTCGACGAGAGGTTTGCTACCGAATGTAAACATCTTGCCCGGCGAGAACGCTGCCATGCTCCACGCACCTTCATCTTCTCTGCCGATAATGGCAATATCTTCCGTTTTCTGATTTTGCAACAAACGTGCTTTTGCAGCAGCGTAGGCTTCCATTGTGCCATGTCTGTCGAGGTGATTTGGCGTCACGTTTAGCAATGCTGCGATATTGGTCGAAAGACTTATTTGGTCCAGTTGAAAACTGGATATTTCAAGAATAGCGAGATCGTCTTCTTTCATTTCATCTACATAATTAAGTAGTGGGTCGCCGATATTGCCGCCTACCCAAACTTTATTTTCACTTTTGCGGAAGGCTTCTTTAGCTATTCTGCCCACAATGGTGGTTGTGGTGGTTTTACCGGCTGAGCCAGTGATCCCGATGGTGCGGCAAGGGCAGTCTTCAAGAAATATCTGAGTATCGTTCGAGAGCGGTGTTTTTCGTCGTTGGGCATCACGCACAATGGGGAGGTTTAACGGAATTCCGCCGGAGAGACAGACCAAGTCTTTGCCATTGAGCAAGCTGGAGAAATGCGCGCCGAGCATCCATTCCACATCTATATCTTTGAGAGAATCTTGTTCATCTTTTAGCTCGTTTGGCATCCGTTTATCATTCAAAGTCACTTTTGCGCCGTGCTTTGTCAGATAACGCGCCAAAGCCAACCCCTGACGGGCGGCTCCGAGAATAAGGATATTTTTATCTGTCCAGTTTGTCATATGATTAAACCAGTGCCAATCCAACACCAAGCATGGCTGAGAGGAGACTGATAAGCCAAAAACGCTGTACAACTTGTGTTTCGCTCCATCCGAGTAGTTCAAAATGAAGGTGAATGGGTGCCATCTTGAAAAAGCGTTTGCCTTCGCCTGTCATTTTTCGGGTCAATTTGAAGTAGCCAACTTGGATAATAACGCTCAGGGCTTCGCTGACGGGAACGATGGCGATGAGGGGCAAAATTGCCCATTGACCCGTCATCAACGCGACTACAGCAAGCGTTGCACCAAGTGAGAGCGAGCCAGTATCACCCATAAAAAGCGAAGCTGGGTGTACGTTGAACCATAAGAAACCAAAGAGCGCGCCAACAATGGTGAAGGAAAATCTGCCAACGAAAATTTGCCCTTGAAGCAAGGCGATTCCGCCATAGGTGATGAAGGCGGTTGCAGCGATTAGCCCTGCCAATCCATCTAGCCCATCGGTAAAATTGATCGCATTAGATGCGCCAATAATGATGAAGGCAGCTAAAGGGACGTACCAAATACCAAGATCAAAGACCGCTTGCACACCGGGCAGAATTAATTCAGGAACTTCGAGCATATATTTCAAGACCGCGGCTGTGGCGATAGCCAAGATAACTTGAATAGTAAATTTTGTTCTGGCGCGCATCCCGTCACCACGTCTCTTTCCGCGAATCCCTTCCCAATCATCAAGCGCACCAAGTATTGCATAGGCGAACATCACGATGAGTGGGACAAGTATCGAGCGCCCGATTGTTTGCATACCGATGATGGATACAGCGTTAAGCATGACTGTAATGAGAGCAACGGGAAGGATGAAAAGCACCCCGCCCATTGTGGGCGTTCCCATTTTTACTTGATGGAAACCCGGTTCGTCTACGCGGATGATCTTGCCAATTTTGAAATGACGCAAGATACGAAGCAAAGGTGGTCCCCAGATAACTGTCATCATAAAACTCAAACCAGCGAGACTTAGCGCAAGAGACATTTGTGTCATTTTTCTGCCTCCAACGCTGCGGTGATTCGATCCATGCGCAGGCCACGTGAGCCTTTGATTAATACAGTATCTTTAGATGTCAAATTTTCTTTCAACCATTCGATTAGGGTTTCTTTTTCTTCAAATTCAAGGATGCGATCAGTGGGCATCCCCGCTTTACGCGCAGATTTGGCAATGATATGAGCGCGTGTGCCGAATGTGAGCAAAATATCGGCAATTTCAGCTGCGCGCAAGCCAATTATTTCGTGTCCTTGTTGTTCATATTGTCCAAGTTCAAGCATATCGCCGAGTACAGCAATATGTTGGCCATCCATTTCCTCGAGCAGGCTTAAGGCTGCTAATGTGGATGCGGGCGAGGCATTATAGGTATCATCGAGAATTAATGCGCCGCATTTACTTCGTGCTGCAACAAGACGAAGTTGAGCACGTCCTGCGCGTAGACCGTTGAGTATCCCTTGCCATTTCATTCCTTCAACAAGGCAAATCGCTGCCGTGCGTAAGGCGGTATGAACAGAATGTCTCCCGATCAGTGGGAGGTGGATATGCAAAGTCTCTTGCTTATAATGCAAACGGAAGCGAATCCCATCTAAACCAAGACCTTCCACGTTATCTGCCCAAAGATCGGCTTCAGGGCTAAGACCATAAAAGAAGACATGTGCCTTGGTCATTTTTGCCATTTCTCGCACACGAATATCGTCATAGTTCAAGATGGCGACACCTTCGGGAGCAGGTGGCAAGGCCTGAACTAATTCTGCTTTGCCGCGTGCGATTTCTTCTTGTGAACCAGCCCTTTCAGCGTGAACGGTGCCGATATTTGTCACAACACCGACTTGAGGGTTGGCGATTTTGCAGAGAAAATCGATCTCTCCAGGGACGTAAAATCCCATTTCGAGAATGGCGCGTTCGTGGTCAGAGCGTAATCCTAAAACCGTCAGAGGCAGACCAATTTCGTTGTTTAGGTTGCCGAAATTTTTCAGGGTACGATAACGAAGCCCAAGTGTTTGGGCAGCGAGCTCTTTTGTTGTTGACTTGCCCACACTTCCAGTAATGCCGATCACACGCAGGTCAAGTTTGTTCCGCCAGAAGCGGGCAATCTCTTGCAATGCAGTGACGGTATTGTCTACTAGCAAGCAGAGCGGGGCATCCAATTCATCCACATCCTTTTGAGAAAGCGTGGAGCGTAAATCTATTGTTTTGAAATCGCCAGAGATTTCACGTTGGATTAAGGCGAAAGATGCGCCGTGTGCGAAAGCATCGGCGACAAAATCGTGCCCATCTACCTTCTCGCCGGGAATGGCGATAAAAAGTGAAGCAGCCTGCGCCTGACGCGAGTCGATCACCGCGTGGGGAATTGCGGCAGTCGCCTTTTGGGGGCGGGGCTGATTGAGAGCTTCGAGAATATCGGCGAGTTTTAGCACGAGTTTTCCTGTTAGCTTCCCTTTCCTAAAAGAAAAGGGTTAGGGTGAGATCTAAAATAAAGGCTATTGTCCTGCGGCATATTGTTGCCGAATAATATCTGGCGGGATATTTAATAATCGTATGCTTTCTTCTGCTACTAAGGTAAAAACGGGAGCCGCAGTTTTTGATGCCCAAATAGAGGTCGTTGGTTTTTCAAGCCAAACATAAATCATAAATTGCGGGTCATCGACTGGGCCCCAACCGATATAGGATGTGTTGGTCTCGTCTTCAGAGTACCAACCATATTCGGTAGGAATTTGTGCCGTGCCCGTTTTTCCAGCCAACCGGTAGCCGGGGATGGCTACATTAGAATCGTCACCCGCGATTGAATTTGCAAGCATTTCACTGAGTGCTTGAGCTGCCCCTTTTGAGATTGGCGTTCCTGCATCTTGGGGTGGAAAATCGTATTGTTTACCATTGCGCACCATGCCATATAAAATATGTGGAGCGACCATTTTTCCATCGTTCGCAACAGCAGAAGTTGCCATCAGCATTTGGATGGGTGTTGTTGTCACGCCCTGACCAAAGGAATTGGTAGCGAGATCAATCGGATACCAATCCGCATCGCCCGGGACCTTGAGCCTGCCACCGGCTTCTCCACTTAAGTCTATCCCGGTCGGATGTCCGATCCCGAAATTAGACATATAGTCGTAGAAATTATCTGTTCCCATCTCGGTCGCTATCCATGCCATACAGACATTAAGCGAGTGTCGGAGACAACCAGTCATATCTTGGAGCCCCCAAGCACCTTGATCCCAGTTGCGAATAACTGTACCGTTTATTGAGAAAGAGCCTATATCAACATAAGTTGTTTGAGGTGTAACAATGCCCATATCAAGGGCAGCCGCCATTGTCAGGATCTTGAAAACAGAGCCAGGTTCATAAGGCATATTTATTGCACGGTTATATTCGCTGGCACTGTTAAAGATTTGGTCATATTGCGAATAATTATCTAAATTCAAGCGCGGGGTGGAGGCCATAGCGAGGATTTCGCCGTTTTTGGGGTCCATCACGATAATCGTCCCAGATTCTGCTCCATAGTTATATAAAGATTGGTCAAGAATTTGCTCTGTAGAAGCTTGTAGTTCTCGGTTGATAGTCAGGACGAGTGTTGTCCCATCAGGGACATGGGGGATTTCTTCAACACGATTTGGGTCTGCAGGTACCCAAACTTGGACGGCGTTTCCTGCAAGAAGATCGTTGTACTTTTCTTCGATCCCAAAATAACCGCGCCCAGATTGATTTACAAAACCGATAATGTTAGAAGCAATTGCGTTTTCAGGGTAGCTACGGGCAAGATGTCTTCTGAAGTTCAGCCCAGCGAGGCTATCTTGTCCTTCTTGCGAGTTGTTGAGGTTATCTTCTTCAATATTTCCTTGAATGCGTCTCAGTTCCTCTACTTGCACAGAAGAGACATAATCTGCTACTCTCAAGTAAACTTGATCCTCGTCAGCGTTGTTGATTAAGGTAAGAGTTTCAATATAGTCCACGCTAAGGACAGTAGAAAGAATGGCAGCGATACTTTGTGCATTTTCGATGTTTTGTAGCGTTACGCCTACTTCGAATACACTTTGATTGCCTGCGAGAAGATTGCCATTGCGATCATAAATCTCGCCTCGTGCTGGATAAACGGTTTCTACCCAGCCTTTATAACGGGTTGCCTGCTCTCGAAAATCGGCAGCTTCTGTACTGACCTGGATGCGAGTCATCTGCACGATGATTAAAATGCCAATCATCGCGAAGATACTTGCTAAAGAGAGTGAACGCCAGGTAAATTCTTTTCTCATCGTAAATGCAACTCAAACCAATCAAAAAGTGATTGGGAATACTCGGTAGGTAGGTTTTGGAAATTTGCGCTCAAGTTTGTGTCATTTGCAAGCGTAACAGCTTCTCTACCGCTATAGCCAGGAATGGGGAGATAGTGAATCTCTTCTGAGGTAGCAGAGTGAAACCCTAATGCGTCGCCGCGTGTTTCAGCTGCATAATAGGAAAGGATGCGTGCCAAGTCTGTTTTGAGATTGGCATTTTCTTCTTTATTAAGGCTGATCTCTCGTTCAAGCAATTGGATTTCACGCCCAACAAGAGTGGATTGAGATGCAACGCTGAGATAAAGCGCGGCGATCATACTGGTTCCTACAATGGCAAGCAAAAATGTCCCGGCTCTTTGTCGGCGGGTTCTCCACGGAGCTTGTAGGATTGGGCGTTTGATCTTCATAAGTTTTTTATTCAGAAATTCTTTCAGCTACTCTTAATCGTGCACTACGCGCACGTGGGTTTTGCTCTGTTTCTTCATCGCTAGGGTGAATTGGTTTGCGAGTAATTTCTTTGATGCTGGCTTTATGGTTGCAAGTGCAAATCGGTTGACGCGGTGGACAGATGCAGTCTTTGCTTTCATGACGAAAGAATCGTTTTACCAGTCTGTCTTCCAACGAGTGGAAGGAGATGACTGCCAACCTCCCACCAGGAGCGAGAGCTTCTATGGCTTGAGGTAAAATATTTTCTATGGAGCCTAGCTCGTCGTTCACAGCGATGCGTAGAGCTTGAAATGTTCGGGTAGCCGGATGAACACGCTTTCCTTTACGAGGGATAACCTTTGATATAAGGGTAGCAAGTTCAAATGTGGTGCGAATCGGTCGCATCCCAATAATTGCTTTGGCTATTCGTCGTGAGGCACGTTCTTCACCGTAGCGGAAGATTATTTCTGCCAGTTCTGCTTCGCTGTAGGTGTTGATGATGTCGGCTGCGCTTTCTGTTATTGTGGGGCTAAAGCGCATATCGAGGGGAGCATCTTCCCGAAAGGAAAAACCACGTTCGGGGGTGTCAAACTGCATGGATGATGCACCCAGATCAAGAACGATACCGTTGACCAAAGGCCATTGGATCTCTTGGCGTGTTTTATTTAATTTTGTATAAGATCGTTGCAGAAGAAGGGTGCGCTGCTCATGAGGAGCCAAGGTCTCACGAGCGAGCGCGAGGGCTTGCGGGTCTAGATCGAAGCCCAGCAACTGTCCTTCTGGTTGGGATGCTTGCAGGATGCCGAGGGCGTGTCCGCCTGCTCCCAAGGTGCAATCAACGTAGTAGCCTTTATTTCGTGGCTCTAACGCTTGAATGATCTCATGGTAAAGAACGGGGTGGTGCGCCGCGCCCATCTCAGTTTCCTGAGAGGTCGAGGGCGGAAAAGCGTTCGGTGTTGGCTTCGGCGTTTTCTAGGGTGGTCATTTGCTTTTCCCACAAGGTGGGGAGCCAAATCTCAAAGTATTCGCCTTGTCCGGCGACAGTTGTGTCAGTTTCTATTTGGGCAAATTGACGTAAATCAGAAGGGAGGTTGATTCGCCCAACTTTGTCAGGAGTGATAGAATAGGCATTAGCAAAGAAAAGCCGGCGTAACTCTCGTGTGGATGGGTCTGCCAAGTTCATCGAATTGATGCGTTGGTAAACGACTTCGAAATAATCGAGGGTCATCACCATAAGGCAGCGGTCAAACCCACGCGTAACAAAGCCACCTTCTGCGAGGCTATCGCGGAAGCGGGCGGGGACGATAAGACGTCCTTTTGCATCGAGTGAGTGTTGGTATTGACCTAAGAACATTTGTTCTTTATCCTATTTAACAGGCAAACGCCGGAGAAACCGGCGCTCAGGAGGAATTTGCCCTCCACTTTCTACCACTTTGTACCACATTCTACATTATTCACACCCGAAATGCAAGTAGTACTTCTGGTTATTTGCTGTTGAAGTTGTTGTTGAGTTCTTTGATATTGGATAAAGAAAAAGGTCGGAGAGAAAACTCTCCGACCTTTTTGGTCTTAATTGGGTCAATGGCTATTGGTTGCAACGAAACTTTTTTATTGTTTCTGCAAAGAGTTGCGAGGCAATTTCTTCGCTTGCTGTGTAGACTTTCCAGCCAAAGGCACGGTCACCGCAGACCCAGGCGGCTGCTCCCCCTGCGGGTAGGATTTCAGTGGCGGTGGTTGTGATGGGTGTATAAAATGTCGTTAGGTCGCCGAGCAAGTTGACGTCAAGGTTGCCGCGGCGGGTGTCTAATCCCTCTTCCATAATGAGATCAAGCATCAATTGCGGATCATCCGATCCATGATTAAGTTGCCAAATGATAAGCGTAAAAAGATCGGAGCGATATGTAGCAAGCATCCCCTCACTGTAGACACTGGGGTTTTTTGAATCACGTGCATCAAAAAAAGCTGTATCGGGAGCGTGTCCAACGCAGAATTCATATTCGCAAAAAAGACCTTGTAATGGAGGAGCATGCGGCGTGACTGTGGGGTAAGGGGTATAGGTAGGCTGGATGGTTGGTTGAGGAAGTGCAGCGAGCGTGCTTGCAATCGCAGCAGAAATGGCGTTTTGTGAAGAGATAGGTGTTTTGGGTCTGCACGCACTGAGAATAAGGAGTAGGAGGGCGAGGTGCAAGAGAAGCATTTTATTATTCGTCATAGATCCAATTATACGATGAAAAGAGGTTTGTATGAATAAAGAGAAACGCATGAGCCAGAAGATACGACTGATGGTTTTGCTTTCCTCATCTTTATAGATTTATGCCAGATAACGATACCCAAGAAAAGCCCTGTTGCAAGAAGTATAAAAATGATTGTCGTGGGGAACACTATAGCCCACATTTAGGCGAATAGAATAGATTAATGAGGGAAAATACCATGCTGCGAAAGGTGTCTGCCATTACTCGGTGATGGTATCAATGGTGTTATTGAAAATTTCTTATCATCTTCTTCAAAACTCTTAGCGAAAGTCTTTCTAAGAGAAGAATAGCATCTTTTTGTCAATAGGGGATTGGTTATCACTTATCAGATTTGTTAGGCGTCTTGACAAAGTTGGGAGGGTTAGATATATTACTCCTACCCACCCCCTATGGGGGGGGGGAGGAAACTCTCTATGAAACACGAAAACGCACTACAACGATTAAAAACAGTTGAAGGACACTTGCGCGGAATCACTCGCATGGTCGAAGAAGATGCCTACTGTATTGACGTGATCCGTCAGATTCAGGCGGTAGAAGCTGCACTGAATAAAATCAGTACCATCATTCTCGAAGACCATCTCAACTCTTGCGTCATCACCGCTATCCAAGGTGAAGATGCAAGTGAGCGCGAGCGCGTATTGGTCGAAATCAAAGAAGTCTTTGAGACGGCGACTAAAGTTTAAAAGAGGTTCTAAATGCAAATAAAAAAAACTCGCACGATCTTATTCGTTATACTGTTGTTGATTCTTGCAGCCTGTACACCCCAATCCCCTCCAGAAGACTCGCTCGTAGGGACACTTGCTCCAAATTTTGAATTGGATAATACTCTTGGTGGAAAAACAGCGTTATCGGACTATTCAGGAACGCCAGTGCTGTTATTCTTTCACATGGCAGTTGGCTGACCACCTTGTATGCAGCAAATCGTGGATTTGCAAAACAGTTCTGAATTTCAAGCTCTCAACGTTCAAGTTATTAGCATTGCTCGTGATACCGTGGAAGAAATGGCACTAGAAGCACAGGATTTAGGTATTACCAGTGTGCCAGTACTTTCCGACCCTGAGCTAAAAGCTTCAGCGGAATATGATGTTTTACAATGGGCCATAGACAACGGAGAGCCAAGCCATACCTTTGTTTTAGTAGATCGAGATGGGCAAATAACTTGGATCAAAGATTATGGTGCGCCAGATAATCCTGAACGTACAATGTATGTTGAAGTTGATGAGTTGATAGATTTTGTTAGTGACAATCTCAATGAATAAGAAGATTGACGATGACAAAAAAGATGTTTTTTAGAGCGTGAGCAAAACTTGCCCTACAAACGGTGCTCTTGGCAAGCGAGTCGATACACAAATTGTCAAGGCGATGTTATCTCTCCCTTTAAATATCTTGGGAGTAGGAAATTATAGATTTTGTACTGATCCAGATTGCCCCACCGTCTACTATAGCGAAGATGGGCAACAAGTTTTTGTCGAAGATGATCTACGTGAGCGTATTTATCAAAAGCATGTTAATGAGAAAGAGAGTACTATCTGCTATTGTTTCAACCATACGGTAGGAAGCATAAGCAGCGAAATTACTGAAAGCGGAAAAACTACTGCGGTTGAAGAAATTACCGCTGGCATAAAAGCTGGTCAATGCGCCTGCGACATACGAAATCCCCAAGGCGATTGTTGTCTTGGTAACGTGCGGGCTTTTGTAAAAGATTTTTCATATTAACCCTAGACAATTTATTGGAGGTTTTACCCATGACTACCACTACCTATTCTGTACCTGGCATTTCTTGCGGACATTGTGTCAATACCATTCAAATGGAAATTAGCGAGATGGATGGCGTTCAGAGCGTCACCGCTAGTGCCGAGACCAAGGTGGTCGAGATTACTTTTGATGTTCCAGCAAATGAGGATGCGATCAAAAGTCTGATGGCTGAGATCAATTATCCAGTTGCTGCGTAGTTTGTTTGAGAGGGTGGCTGAATGGTCACCCTTTTTCATTTAACGGTATTTTTTGATCACGAAAGAAATTAGATAATTAAACGGATGCAAGTTGAAAACAAGTACGATGCGCTTCTTCCATCCTGTTCGAAAAGGAATAAAGTGAAAATGTCCAAAAAGAATATTGGTATTGGCTTTTTTATCATCTTGATTATTGTTGGTGCGACACTCTCGTCTTGTTCTTCAGAAGTAGAAGACGAAAGTGCTATTCATTCGCCTTATACGGGGCAGGAGGCGAGAGGGATAAAGGCTTTATCTCAGGATGATATTGAAGGCTTGCTGTCTGGGGCAGGAACGCCTTTTGGCGGGATGGCAAAACCCGCCGAGTTGAACGGGTATCCTGGACCGCGTCATGTTTTGGATGCGATTGAAGCGGGTGAGTTTAAAGTTAGCGATGAGCAAAAAGAAAATATAGAAATTCTGTATAAAGAGATGCGCACAGAAGCGATTGCTTTAGGTGAGAAGATTATTGCGCTTGAAATAGCTATTGATGATGCTTTTTCAGGTGAGACAACCACTGAAGAATTTTTGCAGGAGAAAGTAACACAAAGCGCAGAGCTATATGGGCAATTGCGTATCGTCCATTTGAAATATCATTTATCTATGGTTGAAATTCTTACCGCTGAGCAAGTGGCAAAATATAATGACTTGCGTGGATATACCTCTGGTGACCCTTGTAATAATGTGCCAGATGGGCATGATGCTGAGATGTGGAACCAACATAATAATTGCGAATAAAATTCTCATAATTTACGTTTTACGCAATACGAACTACGCATTTATTTATTGCTTAATGCGTAGTTTTTTAACCAAATCAGGATAATCCTTAATGACAAACAAACACCAACTAACCCTCCCCATCACTGGCATGACCTGCGCCAATTGCGTTGCCGCTGTTGAGCGTAACCTAAAAAAACTAGATGGCGTAGATAGCGCAGTCGTCAATCTCTCCTCTGAGCGCGCTACTTTTGAGCTTGACCAATCCCTGCTCGGCGTAGATGATGTGATCGCACGTATCGAACGCGCTGGTTACGGAATCGCAACCGGCGAAGCCGAATTAATCATCCAGCGTCTTTCTGATGACAGCGACGCTCGCAGACTTGAAAGAATGCTGGGCGAACTGGATGGCGTGCTGGAGGCTCAAGTCACCTTTGCCACAGAGAAAGCGCGCGTCAAATATATCCCCACACTTATCACACAAGCGGAATTACGCCGCGCTGTCAAATCAGTGGGCTTCGATTCTCTCGAATTGGGCGGCGATGCAGAAGATGCAGAAGCCAAAGCACGCGCTCAAGAAACTGCCGAGCAAAAACGATTATTAATTATCGGGCTAATTTTCACCATCCCGCTTTTTATTTTTTCAATGGGACGAGATATGGGGATGTTTGGCGTGTGGTCGCACGGTGCTTGGTCAAATTGGTTTATGCTTGCGCTTGCGACCCCTGTCCAATTTTATGTAGGCTGGCAGTATTATGTGGGCGGGTATAAATCTCTCCGCAATGGTTCTGCGAATATGGATGTTTTGGTCGCAATGGGATCATCTACTGCCTATTTTTATTCGCTCATTGTCATGCTCGGTATTTTGCCCGGGCATATTTATTTTGAGACTTCTGCCGTTATTATTACCTTGATCCGCGTTGGTAAATTTCTCGAAGCCCGCGCAAAAGGGCATACCAGCGATGCCATCAAAAAGCTGATGGGATTACGCGCCAAAACGGCCCGCGTTATTCGAGACAATCAAGAAATTGAAATGCCTCTTGAAGATGTGGTCACAGGTGATATTCTCCTCATCAAGCCTGGTGAGAAAATTCCTGTAGATGGTGTGGTCGTGGAAGGCAATTCTTCGGTCGATGAATCAATGCTCACAGGCGAATCCCTGCCCGTAGAAAAGAAGATTGGCGAGCCTGTTATTGGTGCAACCCTCAACAAAATGGGCTTGCTCAAAGTTGAAGCCACGAAAGTGGGTAAAGAAACTGCCCTTGCTCAAATTATCAAGCTCGTCGAAGATGCTCAGGGGTCCAAAGCGCCGATTCAGCAACTCGCCGACCAAGTTTCAGCCAAGTTCGTTCCGGCAGTTCTATCCATTGCCACCCTCACTTTTGCGGTCTGGTATTTCCTCGTTCCCCTCCCCGCAGATTCCGAAATCAGTCTCTTTACTCGTGCGCTCGTCAATATGGTCGCGGTGCTCGTTATCGCCTGCCCCTGCGCGATGGGCCTTGCCACGCCCACCGCTGTGATGGTTGGCACGGGCATGGGCGCAGAAATGGGCATCCTTTTTCGCTCTAGCGAAGGTCTCGAAACCGCCGGAAAAACAACCACAGTGGTGCTCGATAAAACAGGCACAATTACCAAAGGGCAGCCCGCCGTGACCGATATTGTGGTGGCAGATAAATGGGATGCAGACACTGTGCTGGCTTTAGCCGCTTCGGTGGAAAAAGGCAGTGAACACCCTCTGGGTGAAGCAATTTGGGCGGAAGCGACCTTGCGTGAACTTGCTCTCGATGACCTGACAGGATTCTCAGCCCAAGCGGGTCATGGCGTTTCAGCCGAAGTAGATGGTAAAAAAGTGGCCGTTGGCAATTTGCGGATGATGAATGAACATGCATATCCCCTCAACAATCTCGAAGCAGAGATGAAAAGGCTTCAATCTGAAGCCAAAACCGCCATGCTGGTTGCTGTAGATGGTGAAGTGGCTGGCATAATCGCCGTAGCCGATACCCTCAAAGATGGCTCAGTAGAAGCAATTGCCGAACTCAAAGAAATGGGACTGGAAGTCGTCATGATCACCGGTGATAACCAAGCCACCGCCGAAGCGATTGGTGCGCAAGTTGGCGTAGATAAAATCATCGCCGAAGTTCTCCCCGCTGGTAAAGTAGATGAAGTTAAAAAACTTCAAAACCTTCAACCTTCCAACCTAAAACCTTCAACCAGTATTGTGGCAATGGTGGGCGACGGCATAAACGACGCTCCCGCCCTTGCCCAAGCTGATGTAGGAATCGCCATCGGCACTGGCACAGATGTTGCTATGGCGGCAGCACCCGTCACATTAATGAGCGGCGATTTGCGCGGCGTAGTACGCGCCATCAAACTCTCACGAAAAACGGTGAAAACGATTAAACAAAATCTCTTTTGGGCGTTTATCTACAATATCATCTTAATCCCCGCCTCTGCGATGGGATTCATCAATCCCATGCTCGCGGCATTTGCGATGGCTTTTAGTTCCGTCTCAGTGGTGAGTAATAGTTTGTGGCTGAAGAGGGCGAAATTCTAGTTAATATGATTCTCCCCTAAATTCCGTACTTAGAATTTGGGGGAGATGTCCGAAGGACAGAGGGGCGTTTAACGGAATTTGCTTTCTTTTGCAAAATGCTCGTTAATAAGGAAGCAAGCTAAAAGCAAGAGTGATGCGAGGCATCCATTAAAGCGAAAACGCCAAGAGAAATCTTGGCGTTTTTTTCTTTTAAGGTAGAAAATCTAATCCATCCGCATCTTCACATCAATATCCACACCTAGCTCATCGCCTAAATCTTCTAATTCTTCTCTAAACTCAGGAAGAGCCAAGTCTGGGGGAACCTGCACCATGGCGTTCATAGAAAAGAGTGGTGCACCAGAGAGGGGAGCCTTCGTGACGTGCGTTTCAATATCTTCAACCTGAACATGTGCCTCGCTGAGATAATCAGCCACGGCATGGATAATTCCTGCATGGTCTGCACCCCAAACAGAAATTTCATAAGGCACAAATCCCTGAAATTTTTCCAGACGTGCAAGGTCGGTCTCACGGCTGAAAACTTCTAGCCCTTCTTCTTTAAACTTCTCAAGATTTTGGCAACATTTTTCATATTGACCTTTTGGAAGAGCAATGAGCATCATCATTGCAAATTCTCCACCAAGCCGCATCATATGGCTTTCTTCGATGCTGGCGTCATTTTCGAGAATGGTTTCTGTTACATCAGCGACAAGCCCTCGTTTATCTGGACCGATGATTGTCACGACAAAATATGTTTTTTTCATGGTTGCTTCTCTCCAAAATCTTATCTTATTTCATCACGGATATAGGGATGATTGTAGCACGAGATGGATGAAAAAATCCAACCAGAACAACCCAATTTCAAAGAAGGAATAGTCTGTAAACAGAAGAGTAAGCTAAATAATAAAAATAATACAAGCCTCGTTCTATACTTTTCTGAAACCCTGATAAAATAGCCCCCTATGGCAAAGAAAAATTATCTATACAAAATTACCCTCCTTCGGCATGCCGAATCAATTGGCAACGCCGAAGGCTATTTTCAGGGACAAGGCGATTTTCCCCTCACCGAGCGCGGACGTGAACAAGTACATGCCCTCTCCGCACGTTGGCTGGAAGAAAAGCGTAAATTTGATTACGTGATTGCATCGCCTCTCAGCCGCACTCGTGAAACAGTCGAAATCCTTTCTGAGAGACTTGGCTTCTCTATTGATGAATTCGACTCCATCTGGATGGAACGCCACAACGGCAAAGTTACAGGTTTGAAACACGAAGAGGGGCGCAGGCTCCTTCCTCAGCCTCGTTTTAAGAACCCTTATCAGGTTTTTGCAGGGAATGGTGAAGGTGATTGGGAACTCTTCCTCCGCGCAGGGCATGCCCTCCAAAGTTTGCTAATGCGCCCACCAGGTCGATATCTGATTGTCTCGCATGGCGCAATTCTCAACCAGACCATGAAAGCCATCGTTGGCGTTGCTCCCCACGCCAATTATCAGGGACCCCAATTCCGTTTTGGGAATACTGCTTTTGCAAGCCTGAGCTATGCGCCCTGTTCGCACCGCTGGTATATTGAAGGATTAAACGACAAAAATCACTGGAGAGATGATGACTAATCACCCCCTAAAAATTCTATCTTTTGGGGCAGGGGCGATCGGGACTTATATAGGAGGCAGCCTTGCGCTGTCGGGACACGAAGTCGTTTTTGTTGAACGCCCAGATGTTGTCGAGGCGTTAAGCGCACGTGGACTTCGGCTTGATCTCAGTTTAGATAAGCGACGCAACACCTCAGCAACGGATTTGATTCCTGCCGCTGATTTAGTTTTTGCCGATTCCCTGGCAAAAGCTCTTGATTACGGTCCCTTTGATATCGCCCTCTTTGCACTAAAATCTTATGATACCGAATCTGCCCTTAAAGGGATATTGTCCCTCGCCGAGAAAATGCCTCCCGTCCTCTGCCTTCAAAATGGCGTAGATAATGAGCCTGCTATTGGTGAAATTCTTGGGCCCGAAAATGTAATTGCAGGCACAGTCACCTCGGCCATCGGGCGGCGTGATGCGGGCGATATTGTTCTTGAAAAACTACGCGGCATCGGCGTTGCGAATGAGCATCCCCTTGCTGAGCGATTGGTTAAAGCGATGAACGTTGCTTTACTCAATGCCAAACTATATGACCGCGCGGCAGATATGAAATGGTCGAAAATGCTGACCAATCTGGTTGGCAATGCGACCTCTGCTATTCTCGATATGTCTCCTGCTGAAATCTTCTCACGAAATGGCCTTTATGCCTTTGAGATGCAAATGCTCAGTGAAGCTCTTGATGTGATGAACGCACAAAAAATCAGCGTTGTTGATTTGCCCGGGACGCCCGTCAAATTATTGGCTTTAGCAGCAAAGGGGCCTATTTGGCTTCGTCCACTTGCAGCCAAAAAGCTGGGTGGTGGCCGTGGTGGCAAAATGCCTTCCTTCCATATTGATCTTCATTCGGGACGTGGAAAAAGTGAAACAGATTATCTGAATGGTGCGGTCGTGCGTGCCGGGAAACAAGCCGAAATCCCGACACCGATTAATCAATTACTCAATGAAACTTTGTTGGCGATGACGCGCAGTGAAATTTCAGTAGAGAGTTATGCCAAGAGGCCTGAGAAGTTGTTGGGGCAAATCTGAACATAAAGAACCTGATTGACTGATAAATCTTAAAATTTCACCACGGAGAATACGGAGAAAACTTAAAAACTCAGTGGTCTCCGTGGTGAAAAAAAGATAATACGGTACAAAAAACATGAAAAATAAAATCCAAATCACAGAACCACGCGAAACAGTAGAAGTCCATCTTCATGATGGGCGCACTTTGCGCGGTCCACGTGGGGCAAGCGCAGAAGAATTTCTTAAAGCAATAGCTATTAATGAAGATGAGCCAATCGTTGCCGTCATCGTTAATGGCGGTTTGCGTGAGTTTCGTTATCTGATTCAAGTTGAATCGACGATTAAACCTGTCACCACCTCCACTGCGGATGGCGCGCGGATATATCGTCGCTCGCTCACTTTTTTGCTCGAGTCTATTTTTCAGCAGCTCTTCCCCAAGGGAAAACTGACTATTGATCATTCGGTTGGGTCGGGGGGGTATTATTGTCAGGTGAGCGGACGGGAAGCACTATCTCTTGAAGAGTTGGAGATGTTGAAAAAACGGATGCAAGCTGAAGTCGCGAGCGATTCGCCTTTCATCCGAGAAGAAATCCCGCTGGATGAAGCTATCCAACATTTTAAATCTCTAGGGCATGAAGATAAGATCACACTTTTGGCGCATCGTAAAAAAGATTATCTGACGCTTTATCGGCTCGGCGACCACATGGATTATCATCACGGCTATATGGTGCCTTCGACGGGCTATTTGCGCTGGTTTGATTTGAAGGAAAGTAAGGACGGTTTTGTGATGCGTTTTCCGCGCCGACACAAGCCGACTGAGTTGCTGCCGATGGGAGATTATCCGCAGTTGATCAGCACCTTTCGACAATACGGCGACTGGCTGATGAAGCTGGGGATTGATAATGTGGGCGCGTTGAATAACGCGATTGCAGCGGGGCGTGAGCAGGAAATTGTGCTGGTTTCAGAAGCCTTGCATGAAATGCATATCGCTTCTGTCGCAAGAGAAATTGCTTCTCGCCGAGATGATTTGCGCCTGATCTTGATTGCGGGACCTTCCTCTTCAGGCAAAACGACTTTTTCTCGCCGTCTAACTGTGCAATTATTAGCGCGGGGAATTTCACCTTTTCCGCTTGAACTGGATAATTATTTTGTAGACCGATTAAATAACCCGCGCGATGAAAATGGGGAGCTTGATTTTGAAGTTTTGGAAGCATTAAATTTACCCTTGATTGCAGAACATCTCCAGAAATTGATCGCTGGTGAATCTGTGCAAATGCCAAATTATAATTTTAAGACGGGCATTAGTGAACCGGGTGATGAAGTTCAACTGCAAGAGGGGCAACTTATTATTCTCGAGGGGATTCATGGCATGAATCCGCGCCTGATTCCCGAAGCTTTGAGTAAGCAGGCTTTTCATATCTATATTTCCGCGCTAACGCAATTGAATCTCGACCGTCATAATCGCGTTTCCACGACCGATACGCGCCTTATCCGCCGAATTGTGCGTGATGCGCGTGAGCGCGGCTACACCGCTCAAGACACCATTTCACGTTGGGAGTCGGTACGGCGTGGTGAAAAACGGCATATTTTTCCCTATCAGGAAAATGCCGATCTTATGTTCAATTCTGCGCTGGCTTATGAGCTGGCCGCGCTGAAATCCTTTGCCGAGCCGCTCTTGCGTCAGGTTCCTTATGGCACGCCGGAGCATATCGAAGCCAAACGTCTCCTCGCTTTTTTGGAGTGGTTCTTGCCTCTTGATGCAAATCTTGTGCCGGAAATTTCCATAGCAAAAGAGTTTTTGGGCGGGTCAGTTTTGAAAAACTTTAAATGGTGGAAAGGGGATAGGAGATGAGAAGGCGTGTTAATTTTTTTCTGCCTTTCATGATTCTAATATCTCTTGCTTGTGGACTTTTTGCCCCCGTATCGCCCCCGACCCCAACAGTTGCTCCCGTTATATTGACATCTGTTGCGGAGACAGAATCTCTCATTTTGACAGAAACAGCACTCGCCTTACTTTTTACGCCCACTCCCAACATCCCCGCAACCCAAACAGAATCTGCCGCACAGACCGCAACACTGGCAGCTTCTTATACATCTACGCCAATCCCATCTGCTACGCCAGAAATCAATCCCAATGATCTGGTTGAAGAAGAAAAACCTATCCCGCCACCTGCAGTCTCTCCGGGCGGGAGCTACCAACTTGCAGATGAGCTCTTGATCGGCGCATATGGAATCCGTTATTGGCATAATTCCGAGAGTCCGATGGGTTTTGATGATATTGTTTTGATCGAGAAAACGGGTGTGCAGAGCATCCGCATCGAGACAGCCTCCGCTCTTGAACCATTATCTGGTGCCGATATTAACGGAGATGATTATCCTGAAGTAATTATTGAGACCTACACAGGGGGCGCGCATTGCTGTTTTGGGACTCAAGTATATAGCCTTGGTGAAAAACTAACACTATTACTCAAGAAGCCAGAATCCAATGCTGGTGGGCAATTTAAAGACCTTGACGGGGACGATATATACGAATTTGTCACCTACGATGATCTCTTTGCTTATCAATATTGTGCCTACGCAGGCTCTCCTTTTGTAAAAGTGATCATGGCTTACGATGCAGATGCGCAAAGCTATCTTCCTGCAAGCCCTAATTTTCCAGATGAATATATTGTAGATATTCAAAATAACACCGAAATCGCAGAGTCTGTAAAACCTGGTGACTACGCCGAATGGGATGAGACAACAAAATGTGGGGCTTTGCCTTTGCTTCTCGACTATATTTATCTTGGTGATCTTGAAAAAGCACACGAAGAATTATTACGCATCTATCCCTACGGCGATGCAGAAGATTTCTGGGATGAGATACTTTTGCAAGTACAGGATAGTCCTCTTTATATTGCAAAGGAAACCAAGGATGAATAAAAAATCTTGACATCCCCCTAGCGAATGGTAAAATCACGGGGCTTTATTGAAAGCGGGGGCCTGTAGCGCAGTTGGGAGCGCGCGTCAATCGCACTGACGAGGTCGCGGGTTCGAATCCCGCCAGGTCCACAAGCATTTTTAACACAAAAACACAAAGGAAAAACTATTCTTTTTGTCTTTTTCTTAGAGAAACTTCGTGTTTAGAAAATGCGAACAAAAATGATTGACGGGATGCGCCTTTATGGTAAAATCCTTTGCACTAAATAACGGGGGCCTATGGCGCAGTTGGGAGCGCGCCTCAATGGCATTGAGGAGGTCGTGGGTTCGAGTCCCACTAGGTCCACTGGACTTATAAAAGAGCCGGCTGAAGGGCTGGCTCTTTTAGTAAAACGTATTGTATAAAATGTAAGTTTTTTCTTAGGCAATACGTATTACGCAATAATCTTAAAAGTCAAAACAGGAGTAGTAGGTCATCCTGCCAGAGAGATAGGTGATAATGTGAGAGCCTATCACAGCGTTTAGCAGGAACGCGGAGACCGAACTCGCTTGTTATCTCGAAAGAGAGACTGCGTCAGTGAAACAAAGTAGTTGATGTCGGGAAACGCCCGTTATAGCGATTTGAGATGCGATTGCAAGTTTAAGGCATAGAGTTAAAAATCTCTTCAACCTGAAACTTTCAACCGAAGCCGGGTGGTACCGCGGAGATTAATTCCTTCGTCCCTGAGTGGATGAAGGGATTTTGTGTTTTAACCAAATACAGTGCGGGCTAAAACCACGCCTCTCAGTTCATGAAAGTCCGTTGGACTGAAAAAAACAGCCCGATAGGGTTTTCATTTATTGAGCAGGTGGCTTTAGCCCCGCTCATTGCCAGTAAATAACAGAATCACGATAACAACTTGCAAACCTTAAATTTGCAACCTGCAACTTTAAACAGTAGGAGAAAAATCATGTTCAACGACGAATACAATCACGGCGAAATAGAAAAAAAATGGCAAAAAAAATGGGACACAGACGAACTTTACCGCTCGGTAATCGACGAGAGTAAAGAAAAGCATTACGCGCTGACAATGCTCCCTTACCCCTCTGGTGATCTACACATCGGTCACTGGTACGCGATGACTCCCTCCGATTCACGCGCCAGATATAAACGTATGAACGGATTCAACGTCCTCTTCCCCATTGGCTTCGACTCTTTTGGTCTCCCCGCAGAAGGGGCGGCGATTAAGAATAATATCCACCCGAAAAAGTGGACTTACGCCAATATCGATCGAATGCGTGGACAACTCCGCTCTATGGGCGCGATGTTTGATTGGGAACGCGAAGCTGTCTCCAGCGATGAATCTTATTATAAATGGACAGAATGGTTCTTCATTCAGCTTTACAAAAATGGATTGGCTTATCGAAAAATGTCGCCCGTAGATTGGTGTCCAAGTTGTAATACTACGTTGGCGCGCGAACAGGTTTGGGGCGATGACCGTCATTGCGAACGCTGTGAGACTCCTGTCATTAAAAAAGATTTGGATCAGTGGTTTTTCCGCACCACAAATTATGCTGATGAACTGAAAACTTTTGAAGGCATTGATTGGCCCGAGCACGTCCAAACGCTGCAAACAAATTGGGTCGGACGAAGTGAAGGCGCATCAGTCGTTTTTAAGACTGAAATCGGCAACCACGATATGGAAGTCTTCACAACTCGCCCCGACACCCTCTGGGGCGCGACCTTCATGGTGCTATCGCCAGAACATCCGCTCGTAGATGAGATTTCTGCCGAAGATAAAAAAGAAGAAATTGAAGTCTATAAAGATGAAGCCGCGCGGCAATCGGATATTGATCGGCAATCGACCACTAAAGAGAAAACGGGCGTATTTACTGGCGCGTATGCGATTAATCCCGTCAACGATGAAAAAATCCCGATTTGGATCGCGGATTATGTCCTCATGTCTTATGGCACGGGCGCGATTATGGCTGTCCCCGCGCACGACCAGCGCGACTTTGCCTTTGCCCGCAAATTTGATCTCGAAGTGCGCGTCGTCATCCAGCCCGATGGTATGGAAGCTCTCGACGGCGCAACGATGGAAGAATCTGTCCCAGCCAAAGGAACGATGGTTAACTCGGGGCAGCTCACCGGCACCTCAGCAAAAGAATCTCTCTCGAAGGCAGTCAAGTTTATCTCCGAGAAAGGCACCGGCAAGAAATCCATCAACTATAAACTGCGCGATTGGCTCATCTCCCGCCAACGCTATTGGGGCTCCCCCATCCCAATGATAAATTGCGAAAAATGCGGCTGGAATCCCGCCCCCGAAGAGCAACTCCCTGTCACGCTGCCCGAAGATGTCGAGTGGCTGCCCACCGGTGAGTCGCCGCTGAAATTGCATCCGACCTGGAAACACACCGAATGTCCAGAGTGCGGCGGCGAAGCCATCCGAGAAACCGACACAATGGATACCTTCATGTGCTCGTCTTGGTATCACCTGCGCTACCTTTCTCCCGATTATAATGACGCGCCATTTGACCAAAAAGAATACGATTATTGGATGCCCGTAGACACCTACACGGGTGGCATTGAGCATGCCACGATGCACCTGATGTACACCCGATTTTTCCACAAGGCGTTGCGAGATATGGGCATCACGAAGGGCAACGAGCCGATGGCGCAATTGCGAAATCAGGGCATGGTTTTGGGCGAAGATCACGATAAAATGTCGAAATCGAAGGGCAATGTGGTTGCGCCTGATGCACTCGTTGAGAAATATGGTGCAGATGTGGTACGTGCCTACCTGATGTTTTTCGCTCGCTGGGATATGGGCGGACCGTGGAATTCTCAGGGGATTGAGGGAACTGTGCGTTGGATAAAACGAGTCTGGACGATTTTCACCGATACCGCCGCCGAGACGAACGTGACCCCAACTTGCTCGGAGGACACCAAACTTGATTTGCGACGTAAACTTCATCTTGCTCTCAAATCGATCACCTACGACTTCGAGAACGTGGGATTCAACACGATCATCTCCTCGCTGATGGAGCTAATGAACGAGATGTATAAAGCCCGCCGCGAAGGTGCCGTTGGTAGCGAAGAGTGGTACGAAGCCAGCAAAACCTACTTACTAATGCTCGCCCCTGTCGCCCCGCATATCGCTGAAGAACTCTGGGGACGGATGGGCGGAGAGTACTCCATTCACACCCAACCCTGGCCCAAAGTAGACGAATCTGCCGTAGTCGTGGATGAAATCGAGATGGCTGTGCAGGTAAATGGTAAAGTGCGCGAGAAAATCACAGTCGCCGTTGATGCGGATGATGAGTCGGTGAAGGCGGTTGCTCTCGCGAGCGAGAATGTACAGAAGTATCTCGGCGACAAACCACCCCGCAAGGTAATTGTGATTAAGGGGAGGGTGGTTAATATTGTGAAGGAGTAGGGATTAGTTGAGTAGAGATTAGGAATCAGTGCCGTAGGGGCGCAGCAATGTTGCGCTCCTACTTTTGTTTAAATCATCCTATCTTGTAAGACCGCCCCTTTGTGCTTTTCATGAAGAATGTTGTTTTTCACAAGAATTTAAGCTATAAGAAAAAGCTCTTTTTATCCGAATGGGTCGCCCCTGCGCACGTTATAATCACCCTTATGCTTCTTCACACCCCAACAAAAACAATTGAGAGCGGGCAAGTCCGCATGGCCACTCGCTTTGAATTACAAACGCCATTACCCTATCTGCCATATGAGCTTTGGTATCGTTTCCCCGAAAAATACGCTGAGCATATCTCCCTGCGCTCAGATGCTTTTGTAGCTACAGCCTTACTTGTCGCAATGTACACAGGAGAAGATTTACAAATACGGGGAGCAATCTCGCCTAAGCTGGCATATAATCTATTTGAATATCGGAATGTTTTCCATGCTTGGTATCCCAATCTTTTTCAGCAGGTCAATATACAATACAATCATCTTGAAACCCCTCCACATCCAAAAGGTAAGACCGCTGTTGCAACAGCATTCAGTGGCGGGGTGGATTCATTCTATACCTTATGGTCACATCTGCCAGAGAATCAACCCATCCCCGAATCCCGAACTACCCATGGTTTATTTGTGCATGGTCTAGACCTGCGCCTGAATGATGAACTAAATTACCAGGCTGCAGCTGAGCCTTATTCCAAACTATTTGAAGAACTTGGATTGGAATTAATTCAGGCATCAACCAATGCCCATCAGTTCTCAGAATTTCGTATCAATTGGACCATCTTCCATGGTGCCCCGCTAATAGGTGCTGCACTGTGTATAGGTTCCTTCATAAATCGATTCTACATAGCATCTAGCCTTTCAGATTATAACAATTTGGTTCCATATGGCAGCACTCCGCTGATCGATCACCTTTTGTCGACTGAAACAACCCATATAATCAATCACGGTACTAATATCAGTCGTTCTGAAAAGACTTCCGTCCTCGTGCGTTGGCCAGTCACGTATCACAAGCTGCGCGTGTGTGCGAATAAAATTCGTATGCAAGGGCTAAACAATTGTTGCACCTGCCAGAAATGCTATCGGATGATAATTTTATTCGAACTTACTAAGGTGCGACATCACTATAATAATTTCGGAAAAAATATGACTCCTATCTCCTATTTACACTGGGGGATGCTGAACAATCTTGATCCACTTACAGCCAGAGAACTCCGAAAGAGTGCATTGATATCTGGACGAGTGGGGATGGCCTTAGGCATTCATGTAGCAATTATTATCGATGCCATTACTGGCGGGGCAATTAAGTTGTTAAAGAATTTTTTTTCACGTGACCAACTTTATCGGTTAAAACGAGTTATATACCAGCCAGAATCCAATATCCCTAAAGTGAAATAATGATACTTCACACCCCAACAAAAACAAATGAAGATGGGCAAGTCTGTATTGCTACTTGCTTTGAACTAGAAACCCCTACACTGCCCCACTCGAAGTAACTAAGCCTCTTCAGGAACACAACAATCATTCATCAACCTAAAATTTTCAAGGAAGAAATTTGAGTGGCTTTCTATGAGCAAATTGTCTAGATTTAAGAATCTCAGGAGGGATTGATTATCTTTTCGAAGGGGAAGGATTCAGAAAATTCTTTAGAAAAATCTTCTCTGTTTCATTAAGCCCCAGGAAATAAGCCAGTATCAAATATACTAACGAGACCAGCCCCCCAGAAAAAATCAAAGAAAAATAGGATGTCAGGGGAATTGTTTTATCAAGAAAAAAAGAGACTAGAGTTACTCCCAGTGTTGCGAGTGTAATAGTTCCTAATCGTTGAAGGTAGTGTGTCCAAGGCAAACCCATGAGTTTAGCTGCATAAATAGGTGCATAAATTGAATAATAAAATGTTAGAGTTAGAGTTCCAGCTGTAACCAAGCCCATTGTCCCATATTGTGGTGTCAGTAGGATTGCTAAAAGCAGATTTGATATTCCTAATATCGTAGCAATCAGAGCTGGTTTTTTTAATTTATCAAAGGAGATGTGGATGTTAAAAAAGGGCCCCACGATCAGGTTTGTAGAGAGTGGGAAAATCATTAGCCTCAGCACCCAAGTCATGGGTTGGAAATCTGGTCCCAGCCACATACTTAGGAATGGGTTAGCTAAGCCACAACCTAAGCCCACTACTAGTGCCAAAACTAAGCCTGTTACCTTGATCGAGACACGTACGATTTTATCCATTCCCTGAAAATCTGATTGACTATACTTGGATAAAATGGAAGGTCCCCACACGCTGCTAATGGCAACTGACATAATCCGCAAATTTTTGGGAATCACCAAAAGTGCGCCATACTTCCCTGCTAGTTTTAAGTCCAGTGTTGAGTTAGCGACCAGCATATCTACATTTAGAAAGAGAATAAAGCCAGCTTGATAGAAAAATGTCCAGATGCCGGTGTTAAATACCAGTTTTAGGTTTTTGTGGCTAAATTCTCGCCAACGCACCTTTAAGGTTGGGAGTAGTAGCCGCCAAAGATAATAGTCCCCAGCCAGATTGAAAAGAGTTGCACCTGCAGCCCCCAAGCCGATATGAATTAGACTTGGTCGTTCTAAACTGAAGAGACCCAGAATGATTAGAACTTGCGTGATGCGTGCCCCAAGGGCAACGAGATTGCGCAAATCGAAGCGGTTTTTGGCAAAGGTTGCCAATGAGAAAATCATGCGATAGGTGCTTAGCAGAAAGGCTGCAATCACTCCCACAAATAAAATTTGTACATTTTTCTCTTGCCCAGATGGAATGGTGAAAATAACGGGGGCAAGGATAACCAAAACCACTCCCACTGGTATAGCTACGGAAATCAGTAGAAGTGTGATGACCAGATTGGTATTGAAAATTTTATTAGCTTGGTCTGTGTTCCCCTTTTCCAGTTCAATAGTGATATAACGCCTAATAGAAATATTCAGTGAGCGCATGATGATAGAAAAATAATTTGTTACCGAATTTGCTAAAGGAATAAAACTGAAAAGTTCACTGCCCAACTGCTGGAGAAGAAAAGGTGTGTACCACAAGCTGATTAGTGTTTCTATCAGAAAAAAAGTAGTGTTCGCAAAGATGTTTTTAACAGTTTGAAAAGGAGTAAAATTACGGGAAGATATTTTCATGTTTAGTGGAGAGATTGCCTGTATTTGCCTAATTAACTGATGCTACGCACATAATTGTTTTTTAGGCCTTGCGGGCATTTTGCCCCCATCCTAACCTTTTCCCGAATGGGAAGGGACAAATTCTCTCCCTTCGGGAGGAGAATAAAGAGGGGGGCAACCCCTAAGAAGACACAACTGCGTAACATCAGTAATTAAGCTCTATTTTTATCTTTTGAAGGAATTGAGCATGCTCTTCTTTAAAGACATCGATTTTTGGTAAAATACTGGGCTTGAAAATATGTTCCCAACTCGCTTCAATTTCATCCGCAAGGGCTAAGAAAGAAGCGATTTCAAAATTCTCATCTGCCGGATTTTTATAACAGGTCTCCAGTCTAAATTTGGTCAACAGGTCATATATTTTGCTTTGGCTTTTGGGTAAATGACGTTCTTTCTCTAAACTGATAAATGGTGTTTGATTCATTAGGCAGAAAATTGTGCCATGAAAACGATCGCTAATACAAAAGGATAAATAGCGGAAGGCTTCTGCCCATTCAAAGGGTGTGAGTAGATGACCTAGATTAAAGTCAGCGACTGCATTATACATACTCATTGCTAAGATTTGGTAGCCTTTAGCTTTGTAATGGGAGAGAATTTGATTGGAAAGCAGATCGTCTCCAAAGAAGAGCAAGCCCAAAGTCGGACGATTCAAGTCTATTCCCAATAATTGCAATTTAGACACAACATCTGTGTCCACAAACTTATAGGTAAAGGTGGGGTCAGGGATCATCTCCACCAGACCATCGGTTCTGCTTCTGTGTTTTTTGACAAGCTCATAGGTAAAATGATCGCGCGCTCCGATCACATCAAAATCGTTCAGGTAACTCTCTATTTTCCCAGCCGATTGCCGAACTAAAGTCATGTCCGAATTATAAGCAGAAATACCATAAGCAATTTTAGGAATAGCAGTTTTCTTTGGTAACCAGTAGATGTTTGGAAACTCAGGTCGCTCAGTACCGTTGATTACGCACCAGGTATCCATCCCAACCACCAGCGCATCATACTCTTTTGAAAAATATTCTTGCAGTGTCTTTTCGCGAGAAAAATGAGGGAAATTATGATCTAAATCTAGGTGTGTTTTGAGTTGTGTTTCCCAGACGCGGGCGCGCATCATGTAAAATAGAGGGGTTTTCTGGAAAACCTTGAATCTTTTTAGATACTCATAGATTGCCAGACGACTTGACTTATAATCAAGAATCTTGATATCAAAACTACCAAACTCTTGCTGAAGAAGTTCTAAAAGTGAGTATGCAAATAAAAACGCCCCGTTGTTTGGGATATGGTGAAATGATAAAATTCGCATCTTTGATTGCATGGCTATTATTGCCTTTCGCTGGAGCAAAGTAAATATGAAAATAGGCATCTCAACACGTGGGTTAGACCAAGGTTCTTACGCGATTTCAATGATTATATTACAACTCACACGAAAAATCATTGAGTTGGCTGGTTCAAAACACGAGATTTTTTTGTACTGTAATGATCCACAACATGAAGAAATGTTCACTTCATCCGCGGCCAAGCACAGCTTTGAGCTTAATAATCGTTTTATTTGGGATCAGATCTGGCTTCCACAGGCTTTAAAGAAAGATCGTATTGATATTGCTTTATTTATGAAAGGCACTATGCCGCTTTTGCTTCCGTGTCGCGGCGCAGTCATTTTTCACGATCTAGGTTACTTTGACAATCAATTACGCCCATATCGTTCATTTGAGACTGTCTATATGAAAGCTATGATGTTCAGAGCTGCCAAGAAAGCCTGTAAAGTGTTTGCCGATTCTGAATATACGCGACGGGATGCCATACGTATATTCGATCTAGATCCTGAAAAAACAAGCGTTTGCTATCAAAATTGCTCGCCGATCTACCAGCCTGTTAGAGATCAAATAAAAAGAAAATTCATTAGAGATTACTATGATCTGCCAGCCCATTTTATGTTTTCCCCAACATCGCTATCACCTCGAAAAAACATTTCCCGAATTTTAGCTGCATTTGATGTTGTTAAAGATAATATATCTCATGATATTGTAATTACTGGAGGGCAATCTTGGGGTAGAAACGAACTTGCCCAATATAAAAACACTGAGCTTTCCAAGCGTATTCACATCTTAGGGACGATACCATACGAAGAAATGCCAGGGTTATATTCTCTAGCTGATTTCACACTATTTCCCTCTCTGTTGGAAGGCTTTGGGTTGCCAGTATTAGAATCTTTCCGTTGTGATTGCCCAATCCTAACATCTGATATCACTTCTCTTCCAGAAGTAGCAGGTGATGCAGCATATTTGGTTGATCCTTACTCCATAGATGAAATTGCAACCGGAATGATAAGGCTGGGAACAGATTTTGCATTACGTCAAAGGTTAATCGTTAAGGGACGTGAGCAAGCTAAAAAATTCTCTTGGGAAAGAACTGCACAAACCATCTTAGATAAGCTTGAAGTATGCTAAACAAAGATAAACACTTACTATATAAAGTAGTTTTTGGAAAACAAAAATTTAAGTTCACAAGAGCAGAACGACTTATTCTTCTTTCGTACTGAAAGCCATTTTCTACGCTCACAAAAAAAGCCTTCCGAACTCAAAACTCGGAAGGCTTTACACATTAACGGAAGAAAAGAAAATCGTAACTTAAAGCCGAAAGCTATTGCTTTTGGTCTTTTTTATTACTCGTCTATAATAGCAGGTGAATTGATGCTCTCTTCTTTACGATAAGGACTACCATGACAAAATTATCTTTTAACTCACGTCGTTCTCCTGTTTATGGGCGCAAAGGGATTGTTGCAACATCACAGCCTCTTGCAACTTCCGCAGGGCTTGAGATTCTTACAAAGGGTGGCAATGCTGCAGATGCGGCTGTTGCTGCGGGTGCGGCACTTAATGTGACTGAGCCAATGTCTACAGGAATTGGCGGGGATATGTTTGCCTTATATTATTCCGCAGAAGCAAAGACTGTCACTGCGTTGAATGGATCGGGACGTACCCCTGCCGCCCTGAGTCTTGATAAGTTAAAGAAGGAAGGTTTCTCAACGGAATTACCCCGTTTTCATGTGCATACCGTGACAGTGCCCGGGGCTTGTGCAGGGTGGTTTGATCTCATAAAAAAACACGGCTCTCTCCCAATGGATGAGATTTTATCCCCCGCAATTCGCCTTGCGCGTGAGGGCTTTCCAGTTGGGCCAATCACATCCCATGCATGGACGCAAGGTGTAAATGCGCAATTAAATTCTGCACCTAATGGGCATGAATTAACGATTGATGGTCGCGCCCCTGCGCCTGGAGATGTATTCCGCAACCCGGGGTTGGCGCGTACCTTCGAAGCTATCGTACGTGGAGGAGCTTCAGCCTTTTATCAGGGTGAGATCGCGGAAGCTATTGTGGGCGTAGTCAAAGAAGCAGGTGGATGCCTGTCTGAAAATGATCTGGCCTCGCACCTATCCACATGGGAAGAGCCGATCTCAGTCACCTATAGGGGATACCGAGTCTTTGAATGTCCGCCAAATGGACAAGGGATTACAGCATTAATCGCCTTGAATATTTTGGAAGGTTTTGATCTGGCTGAATACCCTTCACTTTCAATGGAACGAAGCCATTTGATGATCGAAGCGATGCGGCTTGCTTTCGCAGATGCGCGTTGGTATGTGAGTGACCCCGCTTTTTCCAATATCCCTATTAAGGAATTATTATCGAAAGAATATGCAAAAAAACGCCGCAAATTGATTGATAAGCAACGAGCCATAATTGACCCGCAACGTGGCACCCCTGTTTCATCGTCTGATACGGTCTATTTGAGCGTGGTCGATCAATTTGGGAACGCCTGTTCCTTCATCAACAGCAATTACTGGGGATTTGGAACCGGAATTATTCCAAAAGACTGGGGGTTTACCCTGCAAAACCGTGGACATAATTTCAGCCTTGATCCGGCACATCCCAACGCACTTGCGCCGCTGAAACGACCCTACCATACGATCATCCCAGCGATGGTGACCCGTGAAACGGATGATTCTCTATATGCTTCTTACGGCGTGATGGGCGGATTCATGCAACCACAAGGACATGTACAAGTGCTATCCGCACTTGTGGATGACGGCCTCGACCCACAAGCCGCCCTCGATTTGCCGCGCTTTTGCATTGACGTGGAAGAATCGGGAGGGCGTGTGGCTTTGGAAGAAGGCACTCCAAATGAAACCTTTGCTGGTCTGGAGAAAATGGGACACCCTGTTTATTCTGTTAATGGGTTTGAGCGGTCTTTATTTGGCAGGGGGCAGGTGATTCTACGTGATCCGGTGATAGGCGTTTTGAGCGCGGGGAGTGATCCGCGTGCGGATGGATGTGCGATGTCGGAGGGGTGACATCCCCGATTGCCTCAGATATGCCCCATTCATGATAAAAAATAGCCTATAATCACCCCATGCCTATACTCAAAGACCCTGAAAGAAGTGAAACCCAAGCCCTATTTAATCTCTACGATGATTGGGAAGGGAAATCCCTTTTAGAGATCGGCTCTGGCGATGGGCGGCTGACTTGGCGTTATGCTGATAAAGTTACCCGAGTGGTAGCCCTTGAGCCGGAAGAAGAATCCTATGCTGCGGCGTTGAAGAATCGCCCAAGTGAAATGGAGCATGTCGAATTATGCAACCTCGGCTTCGAACAATTTGCCCGCCAGAATAAAGAAGGCTTTGATATTGCCTTACTCTCCTGGTCACTCTGATGAATGGAACACGCGAGCATGGTTCATGCTCTACAGGAAATTCGTAATTTATTGAAGCCAAATGGCGTGTTGATCGATATCCGCCCGAATGGGGAGTTGGTGCAGTTTATTCGTCCGCTTGGGAATGAGGAGCGTCTGATCGGCTATTTGCAAGAGACCGACGATTATATTGAATATCATCAGGCAGAAGCTGCCATGCAAGAAGTTGTTGCCGAAGGCTTATTTCAGATAAAAAAAGCGGAAGAATTTACCTTTCATGTCCATGCTGATTCTTTTACCGAGCTAAAGACATATATTGATGAAAACTGGAGCGATGCCTTTATTACGGAGGAGGTCATTGCCGAGGCAAAAAGATTAGATAATAAATATGGCGTAGTGAAAATTTTACTCCGCGAGAAAGTGCACATCTTTTTGCTTGCATAGGACTCTCTTTTATGCAATAATAGACATATCTTATCCGATTAGAATAAAAGAGGGCACGATGGCGAAAAATATCATTGTTCTATCCGATGGCACAGGGCAGGAGGGTGGTAAGGGGCATGATACAAATGTATATAAATTGATGCGGATGTTGGAAGACCGTACAGACCGCCAAATCGTTTTTTATGATCGGGGGATTGGCACAGATACCAATAAGATTACAGGGAGTCTTGCAGGGGCAGGCTTTTCAGAGAATCTTTTGCAATGCTATCAATTCATTTATGAAAATTACACAGCCGGTGACAAAATTTATCTCTTTGGCTTTAGCCGCGGGGCTGCAACAGTCAGAAGTTTGGCAAATTTTATCCATTATTTTGGGATTATGCCAAAGTCGCGCCCTGAGTTGATCAAACAGGCTTATAACCTCTACAAAAAAGGGAGCGAGAAAAGGGATAACGAAAGCGCAGAAGACGAAAAAGGATATTTGGCAGAGCAGTTGGCTAAAATAGTGGAAGCAAATCCACTCACGGACGCACTCTCGCGTGGTTCATCCCTAAATGCAAAAGCAGAGAGATTTGTCCACGAGCATCCCAACCAGTGGGCATCCATCGAATTTTTAGGTGTCTGGGATACTGTCCCCGCTTTGGGCGTGCCAGGTGCGGTGATCGATACATTTGTAAATTTCATCCCCGGTTGGAAGCATCGCTACCATGATTTTGCTTTGCATCCCACTGTGCTCCATGCGTATCAGGCACTCTCGATTGATGATGACCGCAAATGGTTTCAGCCAACGATCTGGAATTCATTCAACGAAAAATACCAGAAAGTTGAGCAGGTTTGGTTTAGTGGTTCTCATACAGATGTGGGTGGTGGATTTCAGGAGCCGGGTTTATCTGATATTTCGCTGGAGTGGATGGTGCAAAAGGCTGTGGCGCATGGGGTCAAAATTTTCTTTAGGTCTACAAAATATTGGAACTTCTGTATTGCACCAGATCCAACCGATGCATGGCATTTGCCACGAGTTGGTGCAGGCAAGGCATATCCTGGCATGCAAAGAACATGGCCCAAGAGTGCGCAGAAAACTTTTGGCACCCCCACCATTCACGCCAGCGTGCTTGAAAGGGCGAAACGAGTTGAGGGCTATGAGCCATGGATACTAATAGAATTCCCCGAGCATAAAATTGAACCATGGCATGAGAAATTTGATTGCGAAGGGACAGAAATGTCTATTCGAGATTATGATGAGAGTTGCTGGCAAGAGAAAATTGATTTTGATGGTAAAAAAATTAAGATCAAGAGTCACGAAAGCTATTACAGTAAATTACTTCAACGCGGAAAATGGAGCAATGATCGTCTCAAACGCGATTTAATGCGTTGGAAGAAAAATTCAGAAAAACCTGAATAAAAATATCTCTGAAAGAATAATGCGGATGCGAAATAGAAAAGAGAAAACCCCTCAAACGAGGGGTTTTTCTTGGGTATAATTGCTCCGCTTCGCTCTTGACCTTGGGCTTGCCCTCGTTATATCAACAAATCATCGTAAAACAAGATTTATATTGCTACCACACGATGAAAAAGGATTTTATGAAACTATCAGAACTTTTTGGCCCCACTCTTCGCAAAGCCCCCACAAACGCGGAAACAAAGTCCTACCAACTCATGGCACGCGGAGGTTATATCCGCGCCGCTGATAATGGAAATTTCGTCACTCTGCCCCTCGCTACGCGTTCGCTGAATAAACTGCGAGCCAGAATCCGTCACGAAATGGAATCGCGTGGCGGGCAAGAAATTGGCGCACACGCAAATATCGCCCAACTCGCGTCGGGGAATATCCAATCCTATAAAGAATTACCGCAAATTCTCTATTCTTTTGACGAGACAGAGCAAGAAGCGCATCCTCGCTTGGGATTATTTGGCGCGGCACACTCTCCGAGTATTAGCATCCATGTTTTGGCTGAATCAGAAGAAACACAAATCAAATTTCAGAAAATGGTTGCAAGCATTATCGAAGATTTCTTTGACAAACTTGATTTAGATGCCAAAGAAACGGATTGTGGCGGAAAAGCTTTCATCGCTGAAAATGCAGGCGTAGATTATATTCACTGCACGCAATGTGATTATTTAGATACGCAAGAATTTGCACGCCGCTCGAAGAGCGCACTCTCAGCAGAAGATGCTCGTGAGCTAGAAAAAGTCGTCACGCCCGATGCGCATACCATTGAAGCATTGGCAACGTTGCTGAATATCCCCAAAGAAAAAACGGCGAAGGCCGTTTTTATGACCGCTACAATAGATGGTGAAGAAAAACTCGTCTTCGCCATTTTGCGCGGCGATATGGATTTGAGCGAAGCTAAGTTGATCTCTGCTCTCAAAGCATCGGATTTGCGCCCTGCAACGGATTCTGAAATTTCGGCTGTGGGTGCCGTCCCTGGCTACGCTTCACCCGTGGGGATAAAGGGCGTGCTGGTCATAGTGGATGATTTAATCCCGCAATCAACAAATCTCGTTGCTGGGGCAAATGAAGCAGGTTTCCACCTCCGCAACGAGATTTGTTAGCGTGATTACACCGCCAACATCGTCACCGATTTAGCCCTAGCGAAAGCTGGTGATAATTGCCCTAAATGTAACTCACCCCTAGTAGCAGCCGAAGGCATAGAATTGGTCGGAACATCTCCTGCTCAACCAGCAGACGATGCCACCTATACCGATGAAAATGGCAAAGGTCAGCCCACTTGGGTCTCAAGCTGGACGGTCGATCTCGGTCGGATTTTTGCCGCAGTAGCCGAAAGCCATAATGATAAATATGGCATGATTTTGCCTCCCACAATCGCCCCCTACGATATTCATTTGGTCTGGCTCCCCAGCAAAAAGATAGACACTCGCTCTGATGCCGAAGATATATATTTGAATTTGACAAATACTGGCTTCACCGTCTTATTCGATGACCGTGATGCGCGTGCTGGTACAAAATTCAACGATGCAGACCTTATCGGTTGCCCCGTCAGAATAACAGTCGGTGAACGCACCCTAGAGGAAGATTCTGTTGAAATCAAAATGCGCGCTGAAAACGATAAAGCGTTGATTGAAATTGATGATATTGCAAATTATGTTTTGGAAAACCTATAAAAGATAGAACGCGGATTTTCACAGATTTTACGGATTTACGCGGATAAAAGCTGATTTTATGAACGCCGCAAAGCGGCGTTCTGGACAGGAGAAAAAATGTTATTGCATAAAGAAATCACTTCGGCAATTATCAATGCTTTTTACACCGTCTATAACACTCTCGGCTATGGTTTTCTTGAAAAGGTTTATGAAAATGCACTTCTTATAGAATTAGAAAAACAGGGATTAAAAGTCCAGACGCAAGTTCCCATTCAGGTATATTACAAAGAGAAAATGTTGGCAATTATTTTGCCGATTTGCTCGTCTCAGATTCTGTTATCGTTGAACTCAAAGCCGCAGAAAAACTTATCTCTGCTCATGAAGCACAACTGGTCAATTACCTTAAAGCCACCCAATTTGAAGTCGGTCTACTTCTCAACTTTGGAAAAGAAGCCAAATTTAAGAGAAAAATTCTCACCCAACAAAAGAAAAATAACTAGCCACCAGACAGTTTCATAAATATTTACAAAGAGAGATGCGGATCGGCAATTCGTTGACAAGACGCCTCTCGGTAAAACGTAAGCCAATTTGAAAAATGCTTAAATCACGGCGGCCCTTGCGAT
>Ga0209045_1000443_pt1 | contig 49934 bp, 31 predicted proteins | sample SaaInlLV_10m_DNA_4_FD_184664 | JGI IMG/M metagenome (GOLD analysis project Ga0209045, IMG submission 184664) | Marine microbial communities from expanding oxygen minimum zones in the Saanich Inlet - Saanich Inlet SI072_LV_200m_DNA (SPAdes) (version 2) | ecosystem: Environmental > Aquatic >...
CCTACGCGTGCTTCGATGCCACAAGAGGGCAATACAACGACGCGTAGATCTTTCCACTTGAATGAGAGAAGGTTGCAGATCCCTCTTCCTGCATCCACAGTAAACTACCGCTAGCGCGGGACAGCTTCGGGATAAAATCCGCGAACGTGTCGCGCATCATGGTCGTGCGGTTGAGAAACAGGTCAGGGGCAAAGAAGGCGCAGACGACTAGGACGAGCACAACGTACGGCCACGCCGGGTGCGCCCGTTGCCACATCTCTTGCCTGCGCTGAACCATCTGGCATGATCGCCTTTTTCAGGGGGCTCTTGGCTCGGTAGCGGTGGTTGGGGGGACTGGTGCCGGCAGACCGCTGGTTGTCTCCGCTGGAGCATCATGCCGGCGCTTGAGGACGGCGAACTGCGAGTCCCAGAGCAGGTAGTTCCGTCCCGGAATTGTCCGGTACTGCTCCAGGCGGGGAGTTGCATCGAACAGCTTGGCGACCTCATAGGCGTCCAGTACGCCCGGCAAATCGCCAACATCATTTGCTCTTTGGCGACGCAGAACCAGCCAGTCGGGTTTCAGGCGCGGAATGACCTCCCCAAAACTCAGGTTTTCGCGGGACTTGAGCTGAGCCACTGACGGTGTGGCCAGTCCCGGGTAATCGAGCATATGGGCATTGCTGAAGTAACCGATGTAACCCAGGCACTCCAGGTAGACGGTTTCATTGGGCTTGACGTTCTCGCGTAGGTACAAGCCGATCGGCACCCGGGTCCCAAACTCTATCTCGCGCTGTTGGATACGGATCTGGATGACAGTCAGTGCGTAGAGGATCAACATCGGGACAAGGAAGAGCGTTCCCAGGCCGCAGGCCCATGCCTGAGCTCGCGTCGGTGGCGAAAGCGACGCGACTCGATGTATGGCCCGAGCCAGCACGAGCAGACCGCAGACTGCAACTGGTGGCATGTACCATGGGAAGACCAGCCCCACTTTGAAGTCGATCAAAGCCAGGTAGAGGCTGAGCATGATGAACATCAGGGACGCTGCTCGTCCCAGTCGGTCTTGGCTTGGGATTAGACACCAGACGCAGCCGATCAACGCGCAGGCGGCGCCGAAGAGGCCTACCCACGCCGGCCAGCCAAAGAACAGATCGGCGTAAATGGGCTGGAAAACGACACAGGCACTGTGCCAGAAGGAGGCCAAGTACGTACCCAGCGCTATCAGGGGAGGGAGGCCTACGGTTTCCGGGTTCGTCCCTTTGGCGAGGATCGTGTGTGGGATGGGTGTGCCGTAGTACCACCAAGTCCAGGTAAACCATGGTCCGTAGAGTCCCGTGCAGACTGCTGCGGATTTCGCGATCGCGGCCAGCACCTGTTGCCAGGCCTTTGGCTCGAGAACCAGCGACAGCACAGCGAAGGCGGTCACGTACACACAGCCATCAGGTCGTGTCCACATGAATGCCCCCCATCCTACTCCCATGAGCAGCCAGCGCTGCTGCATGCCTTCCAGCGCACAGGTGAAGCAGATGGCCAGGCAAAGGAGCATGAAGGCCGCTTCCTGGCCGTTCATCGAGTAGGCAATAGACTTTGCTTCAGAAAGCAGATACAGAGCGAAAAACACCTGTGTGATGCGGTCGGCCCGCCGGTCGCCCCGCATGAGTCGGAGGAAGACCACGCCGGCAGCCGCATAGGCCGCAATGCTGATCATGCGCCAGAGCCACAATGCGGGAGCATACGTGCGGCAGCCGGTGATGTAGTGGAAAAAGGCCGGCAGGAGCACATTGATGGGGGAGGTGAAGCCGTGGACGCGTTCGCCTGGGGTGTAGAGAAGGCCATGGCCTTCAGCCAGGTTCCGACTATGTCTGAAGGTGATGAAGTAGTCTTCCCAAACATGTTGGGTCTGGAGTGCATAGGCCAACAGCACGAGGATGACGCAGCCAACGAACGTCGCAACGGCCTGCCGGTCGTCCCATCCGCATGTGCCCTCGGCGTCCCTTCCCGGTGCCACGCCCATGCCTGGTGAACCCTCGTCAGCGTGTTCGGTTGTGGACTCGTTCATAGTCGGATGGCCCTGTTTGCTTCCGCAGGTCGAGAACCTGCCTGTCGGCATGACTGGGGGCACGCTGCGCTTCTGTCGCGCCCCAATGCCGAACGAGCACGCCCACTATAGCTCGATTCGTTGGGAAAGTGTCCTCCGGCTCGAGGAGAGACAGCGCCACAGGGAGCGACGCTCGACAAAGGAAGCAATCGCGCGGTCTCGAGCCTGAGTTGACGACATCTCGCTCCGGAACCACTATCTTGGCAACGTTGAGCCTGCTCTGGTCTGCCAAGGAGCCGGCCAACGCCTTGAGCAAGCGCTGCCGCCTCGCGCCCAGGAAATCGAACCTGAAGAGAGTGACGAATGAGCAAACGTACCATGGGCTGTCCCCCGATAGCGAAGATGGCTTGGCGTATTGGGGACACACTCGACATCCACCGGCAGTTTGACTGGATTGAGTCGGCCGGCTTCGATGGCGTCGGCTTCCATGCTCATGCGGGAACGCCGGGGCAGTGGTGTGGGATCGATCCAGCCACCTGCGGCGAGGCGGAGCGACAGCGGCTCCGTGAGCGACTGAGTGCCTTTGCTTTTGTCGAAATCCACGCGCCGTTCGCTTTGACGTTGGCTCCGGACGCGACCGTCCCGATCGTGGATGGGTTGGCACCGGTCTTTGCGTTCGCCGGGGATGTCGGAGCAACCGTTGTGACTGTGCACGGCAACCCGCCTCCTCCGGAACGGGTCGAGGTACCGTGGCTGGATGCGCTCTCTCGCCTTGACGCCATGGCGCGCGAGAACGACGTGGTCATCGGATTGGAGACGACCGTGAACTTCGCAACCATCCGCAAACAGGCGTTGCCGAACATCGGCATTACTCTGGATGTGGGCCACATGTACTGCAACGGCCGAAAGCCGTTGGAGCCGTTCGGATCGATTGGTGCGGTGGTGCATGACATCGGACCGGCCATGATGCACCTGCACTTGCACGATGTCCGTGACGGTCGCGATCATGTTGAGATCGGGACCGGTGAGGTCGATTTCCCTGATCTACTCGGCGCACTGAAGGCGACCGGCTATGGCAGAACACTGTGTCTGGAGCTGAATCCCGACGCGGTTGCACCGGAAGCCATGCAGCGCAGCCTGGCCGCTGTGCGCCGCGGTTGGGGCGTCGCCTGACGATGGTGTCCCCCCGCCTCCTGTGCAGTGCGGCAGGTGGCCCGGGATGTCCCGGACCGGAGGCCGTTCGAACTGGGGCGCCGTGCTTCTTCTGAAGGACCACCAATGAGACGATTACTGATCGCTGACATCCATGCGATGCTGCCCGCTTTCGAGGCGGTATTGGGGGCAGCCGACCACGTTGACCAGATCGTGTGCCTGGGGGATCTGGTGGGGTACGGTCCGCATCCCGCGGAATGCGTGGATCTACTGATGTCACTGGACGCGGTATCGGTTGTCGGTAACCATGACGCCGAAGTCATCCATGAACCCACGTATGACCTGAACTCAGCCAGTTCCCCCCATGAGTACTGGCTGCGCTGGACCTATGATCGTCTCACAGCGACGCATCGTGAGTTCCTCGCCGGGTTGCCGGCTTCCTTGCGAATCGAGGATTCCGTTCTGGGGGCGGTCCACGTCGTCCACAGCGTTGGGGACGGCCGTCTCTACCACGGCATGGATGACGCAGCCGTCGCAGGCTGCATTGCCGACGCGCCTGGGCATACCGTTCTGTGCGGTCACTCCCATCGCGCGATTGATCGCGTGGTTGGGTGCCGTCGGCTGGTGTGTTTGCCCGGCGTCGGGCAGTTCCGGGACGGCGAGGCCAAGCCAGGCTTCGCGATTCAGGAAGGGGATGAGGTCAAGTTCAGGTACGTTGACATCGACCTGGGGGCGGTGGCCCGTGATGTACAGGCGATTGGCTTACCGGAGGCCTTCTGCGAGCGCTGGTGCCGTTTCATCACGACCGGCTACGACCCCGTCTGGTCCCGCCCCAACGGCTGACCGGCTGGATCAGCGGGGATTTGTGCCATCTCATCAGGCTCGTTTCCGAGCAAGCACCCGTTGCGGATGGTACATTCCACGTCAATTCCCGGCAGATCCGCTGCCGAGAATGCTTGGGGCCGGCTTTCCGGCCGGTCACACCTGTTACAGGAGAGCGATTCATGGTCATGGCGCGCGGCACAATGTGGATTCGCGTAACGATCGCGATCGCCGTGGGAGCCATCATCGGTGCTGTGGCTTTGAACGTCTGGACTCAGGGGTTCCGCTATCGGGGACTCGCAGAGGAGCGATGGGATCCCAGGAAAGCCGAGAGCAGCTACGCGGGGTCCGTCAGTTGCCGAGAATGCCATGAACGGTTCTACAAGCTGTGGGCGCCCTCTCATCACGGCAGGGCGATGCAGCCGGTCACGGCAGCCTTTGTGAAGGAATCGCTTCCTCCCCTGGCGGAGCCGATCACCATCGGAGCATCCCAGTTCAGCGTCGACCTCGACCAGCAGCAGGTCATTGAGGAGAAGGATGGCAAGCGCACAGCGTACCCAATGCTCCATGCCATGGGGGGGAAGAATGTGTTCTTCTTCCTGACGCCTCTGGACCGAGGGCGCCTTCAGGTGTTGCCGTTGTCCTACGATGTTCGGCGTGAGGAGTGGTTCGATACGACTGGCAGCATGGTCAGGCATTTCAGCGAGGAACCAGACTCTGCCATTGACTGGAGAGACCCGTTGCTCACCTTCAACACCGCCTGCTACAACTGCCATGTCAGTCAGCTGGACAAGAACTACGACGCATCCACGAACACGTATCACACCACGTGGCGTGAGCCTGGCATCAACTGCGAAGCGTGCCATGGCCCAGGCGAGGAGCACAACCGCGTCTGTCGCGAGGTCCCGAAGGGAACCGTACCAAGAGACATCAAGACCGTCCGCTGGGGTGACTTCACTCGCCAGCAAACCAACGATGCCTGCGCCCCGTGCCATGCGAAAATGCGACAGATCACCCCCACCTTCATGCCTGGAGACAGGTTCTTCGATCATCACGATCTGGTCTGCCTCGAAGATAGAGATTTCTATCCCGACGGACGGGACCTGGGTGAGAACTACACGCAGACTGCATGGCTGATGAACCCCTGTGCCCAGTCGGGTATGCTTGACTGCATCGATTGCCATACCTCGAGCGGCCGCTTCCGACAGGAAGAAGCCCCGAGTACATCGTGTTTGCCTTGTCACGCCCAGCGTGTCCGAAAGCCCGAAACCCATTCGCATCATCCAAACGGTCCGCAGACGCCTACGTGCGTTTCCTGCCACTTGCCCATGACCGAGTTCTCGCGGATGAAGCGCAGCGACCATTCGTTCCGGCCGCCCTGCCCGGAGGCGAGTATTCGCTTCAAATCACCCAATGCCTGCGTGCTCTGTCACACCGATAAGACCAATGACTGGGCAGCCGCCAAAGTGAAAGCCTGGCACCCCACCAGCCACTGGCGGGAGAAGATCCTGCTTGAGGGAGCGCTGGTGGACGCGGCCCGCAAACGTGACTGGGGACGCCTGCCTGAGATGATAGCACACATCCGGTCGAGCTCATCGGAGTCCGTGGTGGTGACCTCTCTCGTCAGACTCCTGGCGTCGTGTCCCCGGCCGGAGAAGTGGGCGGCCATCCGCCAGTGCATCAAGCACGCTTCCCCGCTCGTCCGGGGGGCTGCTGCAGGCGCTCTGGCCGACGATCTTCAGACCCCCGGGAGCGCTGAAGAACTCCTCCAGGCTCTCCATGACGATGTTCGACTCGTCCGCGTCCGGTCTGTCGTGGCGCTGGCGCGGTACCCGCGTGAAGCGATTGCTCCCGAGCACCTTGTTGCTCTCAAGAAAGCCGAGGAGGAGGCGTTGGCGTCTTTCTCTGCTCAGCCCGATGCGTGGCACAGCCACTACAACCGGGGGAACTACCGCAGCGCCCGGGGAGACCAGAAAGCGGCACTCGCCGCCTACAAACAGGCGATCGCGTTGCGCAGCGACATTGTCCAGCCCTATGTGAACGCGTCGGTCATTTCTTCGCAGCTTGGCGATCTGTCGGCGAGTGTCTCGTTTCTCCGCAAAGCGCACCAAGCCGCACCGGAGCATGGTGCTGTCAACTTCAACCTGGGCCTGGCTTTGGCTGAGAAGGGTGACAAGAAGGGCGCCGAGAAGCACCTGCGCCTGGCGGTGAAGGTGGAGGATACGCGCGCTCAGGCTGCCTACAATCTGGCAGTGCTGGTTGCCGGACGGGACGAGAATGAGGCCATTCGGCTGTGCCGAATTGCTGCCAAGAGCGATCCCGGGAACGCTCGCTATGCCTACACGTTGGCCTTCTATCTAGCCGGCCGCTTCCCAACCGAGGCCACCGGAATCCTGGAAGCGCTGATCGCCCGGCACCGCAGCTACGCGGATGCCTGGATTCTGCTCGGGCGCTGCTATGAGACCACCGGAAACGGCAAAGCGGCGAGCCAACACTACCTGGCCATGGAGAAGGAGCCCGCCCTTCCGGCTGAGGTGCGCAAGCTGGCTGGAACGCGTCTCACGGCGGTCCCCAAAGGGCAGTAGCGCCAGAATCGGCTATTCTGGCACTGGCCACGCGTCAACTCCCCCCCCCGCCCGGATAGCGACCAGCGGCCCTTCGGGCATGACGATCAGCGCTTCGTAGGTGCCATGGGCGATGGTACGTTCAGTGGCCAGACTCGGGTCGTATGCTGTCAGTCGATCGGCCAACGCAGCGATCACCACTCCGTTTGGCCCCCCTGTCACCGCGCGAACGGGTTCACCAATCCACCGTGAGGCGGCGAGCTGGCCGTCACTGTCCAGGAGCATCAGATAGCCGTCGCACTTGGCGAGGGCCAGTCTTGGTGTGCCCTTCCCCATGACGATGGCTGCGTCGTTCAGAGGCCGAAGCGGATTGCTCCAAGCGGCTCTCCCTTCCGCCAGGTCGATGAGTGTCACGCCGTCTTCCGTACAACAGATTGCTTTGGGGTGGTCACTCGTCGATGGCCAACGTTCCAGGAGAATCCCTGCACCCCGGCTAATCCTGATGCCTCCGGTCCGCTTGCAGGCCGCACTGAACACGCCCATGCCACCCCAGATTCCGGCGGTCAGCGTTTCCTCAGTCCCATCTCCGTTGAAATCGCCTCCGCGTTTCATCGTCAGCGTGTGGTAGGCCGATCCGCCGGGGATGTACCCAAGCGTCTTTCCGGTGGCGCTTAGGAACGTCACCAAGTGGTAGTTGCCTAGGACGATCACCGGCTCGCCTTGCGATGTTCGCACCAGGCCGATCGAGTAGGCTGTCGGGTGGTCGCCATTGATCTCGGCGCTCGGGAGGAGGTCGGCGCGCCACTCCTCGGAACCGTCCGGGCGGAGGCAGTATACGAGCGCTTCCCGTGTGGTCGCGAGAAGTCGTGGCCCGTCGGCGAGCTTGTGGAAGCATGCCACAGCGGTGACGCACCCGCCCAGTTTCGCCCGGAAGGCTTGCGTGCCATCAGCTCGCAAGGCCAAGATCTCGCCTTCGTTGGACCATAGCAGCAGCTCGGGCTTCCCGTCACCATTAATGTCGTCCAGGCTGTGCCCCTGGAGCTTGGTGCAGCCCTCGCCGCCACCACGGACCACAATCTCGTTCAGGGCCAAACCCTCGGGCCATGCCTCGGGATCAAACCGGAGGCGAATGCGCTGCGCTGTTCGCTCAATGTCTTCGAGGCGCCACCGCAGTACGGGGTAGACCGAGCCTTTGTGGAGATCCTCAAAGGTGACGTCGGCGGTGAACGCCAGGGCCTGTTCTGGTCCATCGTCGAAAGACACCTGCACGATCCGCGGCGTGGGGATCTTGTCGGCGGTCGGTACGGCGTTGCGCGGGCCGTGTTGTCCGCGACGCAGGTCAATGCGTTCCACCAGCTGAGGGGCACGGAGGTCAAGGCTCAAGGTGGCCTTTTTCCCCCGAGGCCAGCGGCAGTCGGGATAGACCGGCACAATGCCGTCGAGGAGCGCGTTCAGGCGTCCGGTTGGGACTGGTTCTGTCGACAGAACCGGGGCAGCGATCGGGTCGGGAACTCGCGCGAATCCAGTCATGGACCAAGTTGGCCTGGTCGCGGACGGGGGTGACGTGGTGCGTGAGCTCACCAGTGGTTTTGCCTCGTCCCAAAGCGTCGCGAGAGATGCGGACATCGCAGATGTCGTATCACCCGACTCGCCAGCGAAGGTTGCGTCCCCGTAGCGCATGTGGCTGCCGCCCGAATGAAGCCACCCCTCCTGGCCGATCTGCAGCATCACGGCGTCGGAGACGAACGGCCCGATCCGGAGTTCCTTGCCGTCCACCTGGACGGCGACCAGCCGCAATTCCTCTCTGCCGCGGATAGTCCCGCGAACAAGGATCGCGTTGGCCCCGACAGGCCGCACACTGAGTTCACCCGGATGCTCGGGATCGGTGGCGTATAGTAGGTTCCGGAACACCTTTGTGGTACTGAGACCGGCATCAAGTCGTTGGGTTTGCCGGAGCAGTCGGGGAATTGCTGCGCCGCGGTCGTCACGTTCGGTGTCCAGGGAAAGGCCAATCCCATCCGCGTTCCGGATCCGGAATTCGGCGTCTCCCTCCCTGGCCAGCATTCCATCGGGAGTGAGAGTCGCGTGCTGTGGGGTCCGGAACGTGCAGACCAGGCCGCGGGGGGCGCTCTCGGTCTGCTGGATGGCGTCGATCATCACCAAATAGCGTCCACGGACCCACAGCAGGTGTCGTGTCCAGTCGCTGCCGTGGTAGTCGGCCAGTCGACTGGAAACCAACGCCGTGCGCTTGTCTTGTGCCAGCCCAACCAGATCACAACCGGAGGGATGGCGACCTTCGTTAGCGCCATCGGTGCACGTCACGGCGGTGCGATTGAGATTGCCGGATTTGGGGCAGTTCGCGTGCAGCCAAACGTGCCCGAGGTCGGTATAGCGCACGATCGAGTTGACATCGTCAGGCAACACGTTGCTTGAGGTCGGATCGGTGTAGCCTTGCAGGCAAAGGTACTGACTGTCCGTGTCGAAGCCGTCGCGGAAGCACAGTTTCTCGTAGGCACGTTCGCGGGTAGCCAGTAGGTAGCGCCCCCCTTTCGCGCTTTCGCGATCATGAGCGATGCGGTCGTAACGGTAGTTTCCCAAGGGCACGACAGTTGCGCCGAGAAGATGGTCCGGGCGATGCCTCTCGCCGCCAATGGCGAACGTCCGAGCCCCACCGAAACCCCTCTGGACGGCCCAGGTACGGGTGCCTGCCTCGGTGAATCTGTCGAACAGCCAGTCGAGTCCCTGGCCAGGCGCGAAGGCGTTGGCTGCCTTCAGGAACCAGCCCAACGGTGTCCGCTTGTACAGTGTTCCCGGCCGGCACTCCTCGTACGTGCCATCCCCCGCATAGCAGCCGAGGCTGTCGGTCACGGCGATGAGCCGCAGCGCAGCGCGGGGCAGGTGTTCCCGGACATACGCGTCTACACCTAGTTTCAGAGCCCAGTCGAGGGTGACGTCCGGGCAGTAGAGCGTGCCGACACCAGCACCATCATGGTTGAACGTCGAGCAGACATTAAGCCAGTAGGCCTGGCATTCATTGCGCCACCGTTCCAGCAGGACTTGGGCTTCACCATTTGGGTTCCCCCGGCGAAGCAGTAGATCGACTCCGGCAAGGAAACAACTCGTTCCCATGATCTGGTGCCGACCGCCGATGGAATTGCCGTTGCGTCGGCGCCAATACCGGTTTTGCGTTGCCACAAGCGTTCGCAGCAGGGCGTTATCGAGCGTCACAGCATCATCTGGCGTCACTCCAGGGGCATCCTGAATCAGCGCGTACCGTTGTACAACTACCTCCATACTGTAATCGCTGCCGTTTCCCCACAGTTGCTTCTCGCCCGACTGGGCCAGCAGAGACTTGAGCGCTGCTGCTGCGTTGGCCGGGTCCCCGGTCAGGGCGTACCGGGAGGCGTCGGGGCGCAGTCGCTTGACGGCCGCGGCCCGTTCGTCAGAGAGTGCGGCCTCCATGGTCACCGGGAAGACCAACTCCTCCAGGTCGGAGAGCATCTCACAGAACCGTGACACGGCCCGTTCTTCCCCGGCGGGTGAGCTTGCTTCGATCGCGATTGCCATTGTGTCCTTGCCGAACGGCCGGGCGATCGTTCGAATCACCGCACCATCACCACCCGGGTAGGCGACGTCGCCGTATGCCAGGTAGTGTGCGTAGAGCGGCAGCATGGCGGGGTTGTTGTGAATCCCCCCGATGACAATGGCCGTTGCGTCCAGGAGCGTGTTGTGCCAGGTCAATCCGGTGTCGTTGCAGGCCTCCTTGCCCCCCAGCACCGTTGCTTTGGCTCCTTTCGCTTCAAGCGCCTCGACTATCCGTGTCCCGATAGCTGTGTTGTCGGTCACGACTACACAACGGCCCAGCGGGACTGGTTCACCCCAGTCGCGAGATAGCATGGCCGGTTTAGCCGCCAAAGACATCGACACCAGCAACAGACTCAGACAAAGCGGCCAGGATCGATCAATTGTGCACATTGCTGGGATTGCTCCTGTCATCGTCTGCTCTCAGCTTGACCAGTACAGAAATGCCGGCCGGACATCCGGCCGATGCGGCTTCTCGTTGTTCAGCGCGCGTCGCGTGCACATCGGGCTTCAAGAATACCACCACTCATCCAGGAATGCGTAGCGGCCGGGCAACGCGGAGCCGAATCCGCTGTCGGCCTCGGCTCTCGTTTCTTGGGAGGAGTGTGGGATACCGTTGCGCATAGAGTTCGGCTGGCCAACCAGTCCCGAGCTCGATTGTTGCCATGGACGACACCACCGGTGACAGTCGTTGTCGCAGGGGTGCGGTTTCCGCAATCAGCGACCAGCCTTTCCCCATGGGCAGACGGATGGCATCCGCCGGTTTGACGGTCCGAGCCTCTTGCCATTTGCCGGCCGCCGCAGGAAGGAGGATGCAACGTAACGGGTCAGTCTCGTGAGACGAAGCCACCCACAACTCTTGATCCGGATTGGGCTCCCCCTCCGTAACTGCGGCATTGCCATGCAGCAGTCTTTGGGCCGTTTTGGCCTGCATTCTCCACAAACTCGGGTTACCGTTAGGGGGTGGAGGGCGGAGGAACAGTGACACTGTCAGATATGTTTGGCGGGCAGCTGCTGACGGAGGTCCTTGTTCGTAGGGACCACCGTTGCAGAGCCACAACTCGAAGGACTTCGGCATGAGAATGCAGGTGAGTCTTCGCAGGAGCTGCTCGTTGCGGCCTCTGCTCGTGGTCGGAGTATCGTTCGGTGTGATCACGGTCACAGCCCGGGATTTGCACGTCGTCTCGGGGGGGGCAGCATCTGGGACTGGGACGCCCGAGGCCCCCTTCTCCAGCATCGCCTCTGCTCTGGCTGTAGTTCAGCCTGGAGACACCGTTCGAGTTGGGGTTGGGATCCACGTCGGCCGTGTTGTCGTCCCGGTGTCCGGTTCGGCTGATAGACCGATCGTGATCCGCGGAGAACGCGGGGTGGACGGCACGTGGAAGGCCATCATCGACAGCACAACCCCGCTGACGGTTGATTGGGAACGCGCCCCGGAGATTGGCCCAGGGGTCTACAAGACACCGTTTCCCGGTTTCGAGCCTCGCCAGATCCTGGTGGACAGCAGGTTTATTCCACGCATTTGGCAGGACCACATGGCCGATGGCTCCGGCTTCAAAGGGTTGGCCCATCCCGCAGACCACGTGATCAAGACCGACTATGAGAAGCAGGATATCGACTATTGGGACACGATGGAAGCGATGTTCGGGACGCGCGAAGGTGTCGTCTACCTGCGCTTCCGGAATGGCGATGACCCTAATCAGAAGACGCTCCGGGGCGCGCCGGCGGGTGGCGGCGTTCACATCGAGAACCAGAGCCACATCGTCTTGCGCGATCTGCTGATTCGCGGCGGCGAGAACTGCGTGCTCATCAGCGGCCCAAAAGCGACACACAACGTGGTTGAGAGATGCCGCCTCCTGAATGCCTCAAATCGTGTCCGGATCACGGATGGTGCCGCGCACAACACCATCCGTGAGAACGAAATGTCGATTGAGTTTTACGCCAGGACGTGCCGGACCGGGGCTTGGGGATGTGCTCCGGTGAATGGCGTTGTTCCCTACGAGTTTCGCCTCAAACAACAGTTCTACCGCATGTACAAGCTGTTCTTCGGTCCGAACGCGACCTCTGACTATGGCGTCAGACTCTACCAGGTCGGGCCGGGGAATGAAGTCTGTCACAACCAGCTCTACCGTGGAGGGCAGGGGATCAGCGTCAATACCGGCCGCGAGGTCCGCATTCATCACAACATGATCCGCGGGTTTTCCAGCCTGGGCATCATCTGTACACTGAACCGCATCGAGGATGTTCATGTGCATGAGAACACGGTCTACGACTGCAACATCAATCTGCGTATTCACCATGTGAACGAAGCCAACCAACCGGCTCCGCGCAGCCTATACGTCTATCGCAATCGCTTCTGGAACAAACCTGGCGTAGGGACGCATATCTACTTCCACTACAACGCGAAACCGCCTATCCCTCCAGGTGATCATCCCCGCATTGGCATCTATCACAACACGTTCGTCGGCGGGCGCTGTGGAATCAGCGTCTCAGGATGGGCCGACGAGCTGGGAGGACTGCGCCAGACGCTGGTATTGAACAATATCCTTGCCACCGGCGTCGGCGTTTGGGCCGCTCGCCCGTTCATTTTGGGTGAGGGAATGACAGGCATGTTTGACCACAACTACTTGACTGGTGGCTTCAAGACAAACCATCCGGAACATGACTACACAAAGGCGCCGTGGTATGGCCAACAGAATGTGCATCGCCCGGATGACACCCCCTGGGATGCGACTGCGTTGCCCGATTTCCGCGTTCCAGCATCGGTGACGTCGTTGCCAACGGCGCTCGATCTCTCGCTGCCTGTCGAGTTGAACGGCCGCCAGATCGAGCCCTTGCCCGGTATGGCGGCGTCCGTCTCCCGTCCCCTTGGGGCGTTCTGAGAAGTCGGGTGGCCTGGTCTCCGTGCCATTCGTCCCACGCGCATGTGTGTTCACGAGGAGTTGAGCCGATGATGAAGAGAGCTGCAATCCTGATCGGGATCGCTCTGATCGTGTCCCCTGCGCTGGCTGAACCCGGGGACCTACGCGTGGCCACGATTTACAGCTCCTGGAACCAGGGCGCCTTTTCTTTCAAGGATGAATGGGATCGCCTCCTGGAAGCACGGGGCGCCTCACATGACTGCTACGAGAACACGCAGATCACGGAACTGGCCGGGAAGCTGGACGGGTACGACATCGTGATCGGCTGCAGCGTCCTGAATCTCGAGAACACACAGGACTTCGGCCCGGTCAAGGAGCCGTTCATGCGTTTCCTTGAGAACGGCGGCATCTTCCTTTTGACGGATGCCAGTTACGCGTCGTCTCACGCTGTGATCGGGACGTGGTCCCCGGACTTTGCGCTGTCATCGGCAACAGCCAGCGCCCACAGCCGTCCATCGGAGGAGACGAGACGCATTTCGCTTGGGAATGCCCCTGGTCTTGCCCAGGTCCCGCACGATCTCCTTCCCTTAGCCCAAGCTGCGGGCCATTGGGCGCACATGGTTTGTACATCTCCATCGTGGCAGCAGGCGCTGGTGGATTCGGACGGGAAACCAGTCCTGGCTTGGCAACCGGTGGGAAAAGGGGTGCTTGTCGCCACCAGTTACTACAGCTTCAAGCGACAAACGGCTTCTGAGTTCGGTGAGGCTTTACTCGACAATCTGTTGGTCTTGGCAGAGGGGACCCAGGCAGGATTTCAGATTCAGGAGCTCAGTTGGGGGCAGACATCGCCTGGGACGAACGTTGCTCGCCTGAGGGTCCGCCACGCGCAGGGCAGAGCGCGGAAGACAGCCATCCGATTCCGCGTCTCGCAGGGCGACGAGATTCTCGGTGAAGACCAGATCCCACTGCCGGTTCAACATCACGCGACTGCGACTGCGGAATGGCCTTACACCATCCCCCGCCGCGGCCCGATCCAGCTTGAGCTGGCAGGGCTGGCGGAGGGTGAAAATGGCCCTGTTTTTCGCTTCACGAAGCTCGTCGACATTCCCAACCTGCTGGAGCCTTTCGCCTGGAAGCGACATTACTACCGTTCCGACACACATGCAGAACTCCGGGTGGATTTTCTGCCACAGCAACCATTCGTTTCCGCCGGTCATCGGCTGGAGGTACAGGCAGTAGTCAAAGGCGTTGTTGGGGCTGTCGTGACCGTCCCCCCTGAGTCACAGGATGTCAACGTGCCGCTTGTCGGCCTGCCCGTCGGCAAGGGCGTTCTCGCCGTGAGCCTTTGGCGGCAGGATGAGAAGCTGGGGGGAGCTGAGCAGTCTTTCGAGATCGCTCTGGATCCCTATGTGCGGATTCTTCCGGATCGTTCCTGTCAGGTTGGGGGGAAGCCGTTTTTCCCCCTCGGCATGTACATCGTCAGCTGGAAGCTCAAGGGAACTGAAGCGATCCTCGAGAAGATGCAGGCCATCGCGGCAGGTGGATTCAACGTGGTGCATGTGGGCGTGCGCAGTGAAGAGGAGTTTCGGGCCGTTCTGGACGAGGCCAAACGTCTCTCCATCATGATCATCCCCGAGGGAGGCATAGCCGTCAAGAATCCGGGCCGGTTCAAGGAGCACCCCTCGATTCTGGCCTGGAATCCAGGCGACGAGCCGGATGGCCGAGGTCGGCCGCCTGAGTACATGGCATCCGTCGTGGGGAAGATCAAAGATCAGGACACCAGCCGTCCTACTTACATGACCCTCTGCGTTCCTTCCACCTATGAACGTTACTGGCAAGCGGCCGACATTATTGCGCCGGATCCGTACCCCATACCCCGGAAATCGATTGCCTACGTGGCCGACTGTGTTGAGCGTCTCCAGGAGGTCATGCAGAGGGGCAAGCCGATCTGGGCCATTCCCCAGGCCTTCGGTGGGTACAGCAGCTGGAAGCGTGTGCCAACACCTGAAGAAGAGCGCAACATGACTTACCAGTGTCTGGTGCACGGTGCCCGAGGCTTGATCTATTACACCTATTGGGACGGGCGCTTTGACATGGCGGAGCATCCCGAACTCTGGGCGATGATGACGCAACTCGCACGGGAAGTACGGCAGTTGACACCGCTGTTGCTGGACGGCAGTCCGGAGCAAGTCCTGAAGCTCGGGACTGACGGGGCAGTGCATGTCCTGCTCAAGTCGGCCCAGGGCCGCCACTACGCGATCGCCGTGAACACGATGTCAGCCCCCGTGGAAGCGGTCAGTGTTCCCGTAACTCAGGTATACACCGGGATCATCAAGGAACTGTTCGGGGATGGAGAAGCGACGGCCCGGGACGGAAGACTCACGCTCAAACTCTCCCCTCTCGGTGTGCAGGTATACGCCTGTCCCTGATCCGGGATTCTCTGTAGCACGTCAGGTGGGGGGGCTACACATCCTTCAGGAAGGGGACCAGTGCACGGCATTCGGCAAGGAAAGACTCTGCATCCGCGATCGCCTGCTGAGCGTCCTCTCTTGAGAACTTCGCGGCGGGTCTGTAGTCGCTCAACTCCCGGTTCGTCTCCAGTTGTCCCAGGAGACTGACGGACTCTCGTGATAGACGATTCGTCTTGACAAAGTGCAGGCTGATCAGTTGGATGACCCCGCGGTGTGTCTTTGCCTCAATGCCTTGCATGACAAGAAGTGCGCGTGCCCAGTGGAACGCCGCATAGTAGGCCCTTGATACGGCCCCGCTGTATAGCGCATTCTCCCAGAGAACACGGGCTTCTGTCAACGCCTCGTTTCCTCGTTCGGCCTCTTCCAGGGCATTGGCTTGAGCGTTCTGGTCCGTCACAGATCAATTCCTTCCCGCTCAATCTCCCGCGCGAGGAGACGCTCGCGCTCTCCAAGCTCGACGAATTCGGCCTCGGCCATGGGCAATGGCTGTAGGAGGATGCCGCTGTCAAAGACGCCTAGCTCCATGGCACGTTGAACGAGCCACGTCTGGTCCTGTCGATTGACTCGGTCGAGGAGAACCAGTACGTCAACATCGGATTGTCTGGACCAATCGCCTCTGGCCGCTGAACCGTAGAGGCAGACGCGGCGGCTTCGGTCGCCGAAATGCGCTCTGACCTCTCCGGCGTACTGCCGGGCAAGACATCGTGCCACCTCTAGGTCAACATCAAGCATGGAAGTGGCGGATTGTTCGGGCATTGCTCGCCAGATGGTTGGGGCCGTCTAGGAGTCGGTGTTGGACCGTATCATCAGAACGTAACCTGGAGGGTGCGTAACCGCAAGTCTGCTGCTGCTCAGCATGGGGAGATGCTGATGTATCGGTGCCTGTGCCTGGGTTGTCCACAGGCCCTGGGAGTGGCCCGGGATTTGGGCACGTTGTATCTTGAGGCCAGAGCAGGAACCTGTCCCCGCGAGCGATAGCGTTGTCGGTCGGGATGGATGCATCTGGGCGGGGCAGGCCAAGGCACGCCGACGGGGGCAGCAGCACCGATGTGTGGAAAACCAGAGAGACATGCACCCATGACATCCTCATGCGGTGAACACCACATCCGAGTCGCAGACGTGTTCGAGGGACGCTGGCCGGACCGGACGCCGCTCTGTGAGCAGGTCATACCCTCCTCGGTCGCCACTGAGATCCTGGGGCGGGAGGCGTTCACCGGCTCATCGGCCCTCCGCTACCAGGAGGCCCTCTCCTGGCTGCGCAGCGATCAGGCTCATGCCGAGTTCGTTGAACAGGTCTTTGAGGATGCGGTGGCCGTCCATCGGGCGCTGGATCTGGATATTCTCTTCTTGCCAGGCGTTGGCATGCAGAAGCCCACCAAGCAGATCGACGACTGCACGCTCCTATTCGGCGATCCGGACACCGACAACTGGAATTTGTACACGTTCGATCAGGATTCACAGCAGTTCGGCGTTCTGAAGTCCGGGACGCCACCGCTCAACGTCGAGCAGGTGGTTGCCCAGATGCGTGCAACGATTGCGGGATACGATCCAGCCGCACAGCCGGCGAGGCTCACCCCCTTCCAGGAGAGAGCAGTCGCCGAGTGTGCTGACGAGTTCGTGATCGGCGGGAGCTCTTTCATGATCGTCCCCATGCAGCCGGGCTGGCTTGAAGCGTCGCTGCTTGAGCCCCAATTGGTGGCCGAGCACCTGGACGTTGTGGTGGAACGCAATCTGGCCTCGATGGCCCTCCAACGGCAGAACGGCATCTGGCTCTTCAACGGCGGCGGCGATTTCGCCTACAATCGTGGTCCTGTCTATTCTCCGCAGTTTTTTGAGGAGATCATGGCTCCGCGCTGGAAGCGCCTGTTCGACTGGTGTCGTGAGAATGACGCGAAGTACGTCTTCCGCTCCGATGGCAACCTGTGGCCTGTGGCTGACAGCCTTTTCGGCTGGGCGAACCCGCATGCCTATTACGAGATCGACCGTGACGCAGGCATGCAGCTGGACAAGCTGCGAGCCCGTTTCCCCGAGCTTGTCCTTATGGGCAGCATAAGCTGTGACGTGCTTCAGAGAGGGACACCTGAAGACGTGAAGGAGCAGACACTCGCATGCCTTGAGGCCGCTGCTCCGCGATGCATCATTGCCAGTGCCAATTCCATCCTGCATGGAACCCCGCTGGATAACCTGGCAGCTATGTATGAGACGGCAAAGAGCTATAGGCCTCGTGGGTGACTACACCGCAGTTGAGCACGGGAAGGTCGCCGGGTGGCACCGCCTCCCACGTTGAAGAGGGCGTCCCCCAATGTGGGAGGGGCCGCCGTGCCGCGACCGGCCGCCGAGGCGGCCAAAGTTACACCCTCCGATATGTCTGTGCGCCTCAGAACGCCATCCGTGGCCGGACCGACTTCCCCGTCCTGATGGATTCCTTGGCGGCTATGGCGACGGCCAGCGTTCTGGCTGCCTGGACGGCGCTGACTTCAGGGCACTCCTCGCCAATGATGCATCGCTCCATATGTCGGAGGATGCGTGTCGTCTCGCTCGCGTGGCCGCCACCGGCAGAGTCTTCCACAGGGAGTTCGCTTTCCTCGACGCCGTCCGGACCATCCCGTGACACGCGTGAACCAACGACCGATCCCCGGGTGCCGCACACGCTGATCGTGCTGAGTCCCGGCGGGGGGCGAACCGCGCTGAAGAGGGCCAGTACACGCCCCACCGCTCCGTTCTGGAAAGTCAGATTGATCAGGAAGTTGTTTCCTCCTTCCCGATCCGGAAGCACATTGCCGTCGTTGGCGTAGGCGCTCACTGTGTCGACATTTCCGCCGAACCACAGGGCCAGATCAATTGCATGGCAGGCAGCGCCCACGAGCCAGTCTTTCTTGGCGGGATCTCGGCGCCAATCGCGTCCCGGTGTGGCCAGGACGGGGCGCATATCGTGTACGTATCCCGTCTGCACAAATACGACATCACCGATCTCCCCTGCATCAAGAAGCCTCTTTGTGGCCATATTCTCAGGTCGGTACCGCTGTGTCTGGGCCACGAGTAATGTCTTGCCACTGCGGCGTACGGCTGCGATGACCTGTTCGGCTTCGGCCATGCTGTTGACCATCGGCTTCGTCACCACGACGTGCTTGCCCGCGGCGAGAGCCGCGAGGATCTGATCCGCATGGAGATGGTCGGGGGAGTAGATGCCGACTACCTGGATGTCATCACGTTCAAGCAACGCTTCGTAGTGCGTTGTGGCCAGCTCGATGTCGTGTTCCCTGGCATGGTCGGACAGCTTCCTCTCGTCAAGGTCGCAGATCCCTCTCACGATCATCCGGGATGTCGCATCATGGTTTACTCGCAGCACATGCTTGCCCATGCCCAACCCGATCACGCCGAGTTCTATGTCCTTTCTCATAGCTGTTCTCCAACAAACGGGTTGCCGATGGATGCTCGACTGCACGGGGTGAGGCGGGCGTCACGTGCTACGGGGCAGGGCGAGCAGTACAACTCCGACGGCTCCCGTCCCCACGCCAAACCACGTCATCGCACTGGTCTTCTCTTTCGCAACGAGCTGGGAATAGAGAGCGAAGCCTATGATGCTCCCGCCAATACCGATGGGGAACACGATCCCCGTCAGACCATGAACGGCAAGTTCGTCCGCGGCTCGATACAAGGTATACTGCCCACTCAGCATGCAGGCAGCGATGGGCAGAGCGTACCGGAACGAGTCTTCCGTGGGGCGTTGCTTACGGACGGCCAGCAGGGTCAGGAACAATGTGGCCGACGCGACGAGGGCTACCGTCACGCGCAGAGGGCCAAGTGGTCCCAGGTCGCCCCATTGCGATGGCAGGAGTCTGAGGGACTGTCCACCGCCGAAACACGCGAAGCTGCAGCCGGTCACGGTCAGCCAGAGGGTGAAGCGCGAGGCCTGTGACTTGTGTTCCGCAAACCTGCTGGCGGCGGAGAAGCCAAGCGACGTGAGCACCAACACCAGCCCGATTCCGCGAGACGCCCCGACACGTTCATGCCAGCACAGTGTCGCGACGAGGAAGGGGATGGAGATCGCCGATTGACCGACGGCCCAGGTCACAGCACTGTGACCGAGTGTCATGGCCCGGGCCAACAGCAGAATGCCGCTCTGGTTGAGTGCCCCCGCAGCAACCATGATAGCGACGAAGCTCCACAGCCTCGGGTGCGGATTGGTGATTACAGAGCCCCAGTCTACCCAAACGCACGACACAATTGCCCCGATCGCTGACACCGTGAAACCGAGGGGCAGAAGCGGGGTCCGTGCCTTCCCGGCTCGGCCGTAGAACACGGCCACTCCTGTCCACAGGATCGCCGTGAGGAAGGCGTATGAAAGACCGGTTGCCATGCTGGTCAACTGTCTCCTTGGCGGGCGTTCTTGAATCTGTTCTCATCCGCTGGGACGTACTATACGGTTCGGGAGCGCAGGTGTTGGTCGCTGCGCAGGGAATCGCCGTGAGTCTCGTGAGGCGGCTCGACAGAGTCTCTCCCTCCATCGGACACAGATGGCCCAAGGAGCCCCTGGAGGGAGAGACTCTGTCGAGGCGTCTTGAAGTTCTCCCCCACGGAAGGCGTTACAAAAACAGGACCTTGCGGCGCGCGAAAATGTGGCCGTGGCGGTACCGTTTGTTTGCTCGACTATATCAAGCACGCAGTGCGGGAGTGATCCGGATGTTGACGATCTCCATGGGAATGAACATCTTCCCGCTGTACCACGATCCCGGCCGAACGCTGGCGCAGCTCCGGAGCATCGGGTTCGGTGGGGTCGACTTCAACTACACCGATTACGCATCGTCACCTGAGCTCATGACGTCCCGCTTTGACCGGTGGACAGATGCCCTCGGCACGGCGGCAGAGAAAAACAGGATCCGTATTTTCCAGGCCCACGCGCCATGCCTTGCGCCTTGGCATTCCGCAGAGGAGCGGCAACTCCTGCATGGACTGACGCGCCACTGTCTGGCCGCATCCGGGCGTCTCGGCGTGCAGTGGGTGGTTTTTCACGCTCTGCCTCAACCCGATTTCCTCGGCGGTCCCGCTCAGAACTCTCTGCTTTGTGCCAACGCTGACTACTTCCGCAGCATCCTTGATCTCATGCCGGATGGGCCCGGGATTGCGGTTGAGAACGGATCGGGCGAGCTCACCAGGACTGCCGAGGAACTGTTGGGACTGGTGGACCGCGTTGGCTCTGAGCGCTTCGGCGTATGCTGGGACACAGGGCACGCTCATCTCGACGGGGTGGATCAGGACGTGGAGATCGCGGCTTTGGGGGCGACGCTGAAGTGCCTGCATGTGCAGGATAATGACGGCGTGTCCGACCAGCACCTCCTTCCGTTTGCGGTCCGCGGCGGGATCAAGTGGCAGGCCGTCACCCGCGGCCTTCAACGAGCAGCCTACCGGGGGGCGTTCAACTATGAAGTGCACAACGCCTTCCACGACCGACCGCCAGAGAGCATCCCCGTGATTCTGAAACACGCCCATGCCGTTGCACGCGTGATCCTTGAGCCGCTGATGGCGGATGGTCAAGGCGAGTGAGAAGACCGCCCGGGCGGGTGGGTACTCGATCTGTACGCCCCACCCACTGAAGAGGAGCAATCTGCCCCCATGAACGACGATGCAAGAAGACCGAATATCCTGTTCATCATGGACGACCAGCATCGGTTTGACTGGTTGGGATGTGCGGGGACTGAATTTCTCCACACCCCGAATATCGACCGGTTGGCAGCCCGCGGCACGCGCTTCACAAACTGCTTCACGAACAGCCCGGTCTGCTCGCCTGCACGCGTGTCCCTGGCAACGGGGATGATGCCGCATCGGCTTGGGCCTGTGGGTAACAGCGTGTACTTGCCTCGGGACGTCCCCACCCACTACCAATACTTGCGTGACGAGGGCATGTACCGGGTGGGGTGCTGCGGCAAGCTGGATTTGGTAAAGACGGATGGCTACAACGGGAAACACGGCGACCGCCCACGCCTCTTCCGCTGGGGATTTACCCACCCGATCGAATGCGAAGGGAAGATGCACGCGGGGAACCACCCCGAGCCGAGGGGGCCCTACGGCTTCTGGCTTCGTGAACAGGGTCTGTACGATTCGTTCCATGCGGACTATGTGTCCCGGAGCGCGAACGACTATGCGTTGAGTTGCCACGACTCTGTTCTGCCGAAGGACGCCTTCGAGGACACTTACATCGGTCGGCGTTCCGCTGAGTGGATTCGCGACATCCCCGATGACTTCCCCTGGTATATGTTTGTCAGTTTCGTGGGGCCGCACGACCCGTTTGACCCCCCTTCCGAGTACGCTGACCGCTACCGGGATGCGGATATGCCGGTGCCCATTCCTCACTGTCCGGAGAACAAACCTGCCCGTTACCGTGCACGGACGACCGACCCGGACAAGATCACGGAGACGCGTCGGCAATACGCGGGATCGATCACCGCAATCGATGATGCTGTTGGCGAAATCATGGCAGCGTTAGAAGCACGGGGCGAGCTGGCCAACACCTACGTTGTCTTTGCCAGCGACCACGGGGAAATGGCAGGCGATCACGGGCTTTACACGAAGAGTGTGCCCTACGAGGCCGCGATCCACGTGCCGCTCATTATTGCCGGGCCGGGACTGCCGGAAGGCAAGGCCAGCGACGCCCTCGTCGAGTTGATGGATGTGAATCCGACATTGGTCGAGCTTGCCGGGTTGCCCGCACAGGAGGGCGTCGAGGCGCGAAGTCTGGTGCCCGTTCTTCAAGGCAACGAAAGCGAGCACCGGGACAGCATCGTGACGACGATCAGAAGCTTCGAGTGCATCCGCACTGAACGCTACAAGTACGTGAACAACCACGGGGACATTCGTGAGTTGTATGACCTGCAGGAGGATCCTGGCGAACTCCGCAATATCTGCGCGGAGAGCCCGGACATTGCTCGCGACCTGGGAATGAAGCTCGCCCAAAGGCTGGCCGCGCCGAACGACGTGCATTGAGAGGCTTGGCGACAGTCTTCTTTTCCGCCCGAGCCGCGCACAGCGTAAGCGGTCTTTTTGTCCGTCCGAGCCGCGCACAGCGTAAGCGGTCTTCGTGCTTTGGAGGCGGGACTGAGAAGCCTCTCCCGTTGGTCAGGGCTCTGACGGGCGCTGCATCAGTCGTTTGGGGCGACGCGCAGGAGAGCGCCGCGGCGGGCGGGCACTGTGATCGTAGTCGTGCCTTTTGCGGCAGCCAGCCCGTCTGCGAGCCAGACTGGGGTGAACGTCCCGGCAGCGGTGAGAGTCCCTGTCTGTTCCTCTCCGGTGAAATTCGCCACGACCACGAGCCAGGCGTTCGGCTTCCTCCACAGGCTCACGCGCAGCTGGTCACTTGAGCAGTTCACCGACTTCTGGCGCCAGAAGGGTTCGAAGGTGCTGTTGGCCATTCCGAACGCTCTTTGTGCTGCCCATACCTCTTCGACGACCTGCTTGTTCAGGCTTGCCCAGAGCGGCACGCCGTAGGCCATGGCTGCCGCGATGCATGATTCACTGGGCCCTCGCTCTTCCCGCTTTCCCTTGTCTCCCAGTCGACCGATCTGAGGCAGCAGGAACGTGGGCACACCTGTGGTGGAAGAACAGAACTCGCTCCGCCACACGCGATCCGGGAGCTCTTCCATGTAGAAATAGGGATTCTTCATTGCCTTACTCGAGTACTGTTCGCCCGGCGCCCAGCCGTCGTTGAACGCGTTGAACAGTGAGTACCAGTTGCTGTGAGCATGTGAGTAGTAGCGTTTTCCCGCATCGTGGCACGCCTCGTAGAGTCGCCGCGAGACCCCTCGGTGCGCATACAGGGGCCACGTACGTCCGGTACGCCCGAATGCATCCGTGAAGCCGCAGCCATGTCGGCGGTTGTCACAGGGCTTTGCACCATCGATGTCGGTGTAGATTCCGCCGCTCCAGTCATTGCGTATGTGTTCGCGGACGCACCAGACCAGGAAGTCCGAGAAGCTGCTCTGAGGGCACACGCCCACCATGCTGTAGGGTGTGCCATCATCGCCTCTCTTGTATCCGGAGAAGGTCGCGCCATAGGGCTGATTCCACTCGTCCTTGAAGAACACATACTCGGGGGACGCATTCGACGTGCACTGGAGGCAGGTGTAGGAGCGCGTCTCCATGCCCTTGGCCCGCCAGCGATCGACGAACGCGCGCTGGTGCGCCGGATCACTTGCCAGCAAGCGACCGTTCAGGTCGCAAATCTGGGTCCGCCAACCGTAGACAAACGTGTTGACGCCTTTCATGTATGGCCCTCCTGCCCAACGTGTCGTGTAGAGGTCTGTTCCCAGAGGACGGACGGGTGTTGGCTCGAAACCAAAGGTGTAGTGCAGGTTCTGGTCAATGCGCGTGGGCTTCGAGATGAGGTGCAGGCGCACGACGATCGAGTCGCCTTCGGATGTCAGGCTGATGTAGGGCTTCCCTTCACCTACGCGCCAGTTGGCCTCTGACTCCATGAACCAGGAGAGCCCCCGCTCCTCGTTGCCCAGCCAGCCATAGGGGAGAAACCGGTCCTCCTCAAGGGGTTCGCCTGACCACTCGGTGCACGTCGGGTTCCGATACCATGTGGCAACCTGTTTTGGGACCGGGATTTCGAGGGTCAGTGTTGCGATATTCGCACCGCCCAGAGGAGGCAAGAGGGTCACGTCTGTGCGGACAAGTCCGTCGTACTCCACGAGGGTTCGGTACGTCAAAGAGCATCCTCCCAGGCGGCCTCGTCCGCCGTAAGTGACGCGGTGTGGCTCATTCTCAAGGACGGTTGGTCTCCCCCAGGTTGCCGGCTTCTCCGTCTTCAGCCGAACCGGTGCTGCCAGAACAGCCTGTCCGCGACTGGTGATTCGCCCGGGCAAGGCGCCCGGCAGCTCAATGTCACCGTTCCAGTAGTGCACGGTCGTCCCGTCGCATCTGAGAGCTTCCCAAGGCTCCACTTCGCGCGTAGCCCGCCAGTCCATCTCGCGCGGCAACCAAGGGGTGGGTGGCTTTGTCAGCGTCTCCACGGCCTGAAGCATATCCCTGCCGCTCCGCAATGTGGCTCTGACGGTGTAGTCTCCGTCTTGCCATTCACCCACCTCGACTGCTATCTCGGTGACCGGTGCCGCTCCGTCCGCTTCGGCTCCGGTAGTGTTCAACACACGTCCCGTCGGATCGCTCACCACGATCTCGGGGCGAATCCCCTCGGACACACGTTCCTGCCATCTCTGATCGAGATGCGCGGCAGTCACAGTTACGGCGATGCGCTTGGCGAAGAAGTCGGGGACCACGGCGATCGTCAGTCTGGGTTTCAGGTCAGGCAGGCCTCCGGGCAGTTCGGCTGCGTAGAGTGCGAGGGCCTCATCATCGCTGAGGGGGTGATCGAAGACGCGAATTTCGTCGCAGATCGTCTTCTCCTCCGGGTCGCTCCACTGCGCGTGTCTCCAGAACTCGATCGGGCAGACTGTGAAGGTCCCTGTGTCAGCCTTGGGAAGCGGAGCTGCAACGAGTCCCTCGCCAACGCGTTTCCCGTTCGCGTAGAGGCGGACCGCTCCCTGTCCCCATGTGCTGACCAGGTGCGTCCATTCTCCGCGCTCGAGTATGTCCACTGGCGTCCCTGCGCGCCAGGTCGCCTCGTTTGGCTTCTTGCCATTGACGCGAATGTAGTTGAAGACCGCCTCGTCCCCGATGGGGTAGAGGTAGAGCAACATCACATAGTCATCGACTCCGGTGACGGTGAGGGCATGGCGGAATTTCCGACTGTCTCCACTCCAGCTCAACGGTTTCACCCAGACCGAGAAACTCCCCGAGTTGGTGTCCAGATTTCCCGGGACGCTATAGCTGCACCGTTCGCCTGGCTCCTGCAGTAGGCCAGCCCCGATGATCCCTTCAGCTGGCCGGAAGTCCAAGTTCGCGTCCAGTGTACAGCTCTTGTCCCCCTTCGCGGTGTCCGCATCGGTCACCTGATTGTTGAAGGATGCGTGGAACAGCAGTCCGTCAGGGATGCCGGCACCGGCATGGACTGCTGTCAGCAGGATGGCTGCACCGAGGCCAATCAGTACGAAGAGTCGGCGGTCACACATCGTCATCTCCACACAGCAACTGAACGAACGGCCCCCCACTCAAGGAGAAAGTCCAGCGGGAGGTAACTAATGTACCAACTGTACTCCCAGAACGGGTAATGACTCAGTTACGTGGGGGGAGAACTCCAAGATGGCTCGACGGAGTCTCTCCCTCCAGGGATTCTCTGGGCCATCTGTGTCCGATGGGGGGAGATACTTTGTCGAGCCGCCTCACGTAACTGAGCGGTTACGGAACGGGTGCGTAGCCCGACGGACTCGGGATACGTTCCTGCCAGACGTCTGGGCAGAGCTGAATACTCACGTGTGCGTGGCAAGTCTGAAGAGAGCTGGATTTGGGTGTGGAAGGCGCACCGTGTTCCGCGAGAATTGGTCATCGAACCCCGAGTGTCGGGGGCCTCGAGACAGTCGCGGCACACCGTGCCCTCCCACACCGATCTGAGAGCCCACTCGATATGGAGGCGTGGCATGTTGAAGTTCTTTCTTTGTGTGTTGAGTGTCCTGGCCGCAGCCTGTGTCCCGGTTGCTCGCGCGGAAGCGGCAGGAGGGGGGCTCTCGGGACCTCTGGCGGCCATGGTACACGCCGAAATTGTATCAGCGCCGGAGTACTGGGAGAAAAACGCGGTTAAGGATCGGTCCTGTGACGGGGAGAAGGTGGCGGAGTTGCTCCTGCGTTCGGGACAGGCGTTCGGTCCCGCGGAGGAGCTAAGAGAAGCCCTTGAGATATTGTCTCAGCGGAAGATCATCTGGAATGACTACTGGGCGAAGAACGCGGTCGCCGGGCGCAACTGCAACGGCGCCTACGTGGCGACCGTGATCCGGTTGGTCGGGACACAGCTGGCTGACCGTGAGCTGGCTCGGAAGCATGCCCCCCTTCCTGGAGTGATTGCTCTGCCCGAGCCCTCTGCGTTCGTCTCGGCCCCAGGTGCTGACGGTGCCCGACGACGCAATTTCATCATCGGGACTCAGACCTTCGGTGCGGCGTACCAGTTTACGGACCAGTCACGCTTGCTCGAGACGGCTTCCGTCATCCGCGACATGGGGGCCACCGTCATCAAGTTCCAGCTCTCGAAGCGGTACGCCGGCAAGAGAGGCAACGTTCCTACGGCCATCCCCGCGATCCGTTCGTTGACCGACCTCGCCAGGGATGAACCATCTCATCGGCAGGTGCTTGATATGCCGTTCTCGCACATTGTGCTCTGGGCGCACTGCTTTGACGGCAATCCCCTGCCGAGTTGGCGCGGCGGCTTCTCGGCGGAGGATGCCGAAAACGAGTACCGGGAAATCCGTGATCTGACGAGCCATCTGCTTCGGACCTACAACGGTAGCGGCAAGACCTTCTACCTTGGGCATTGGGAGGGAGATGGCTGGCTGCGCCGCAATATCAAGCCGGAGAACGATAGTCGGGTTACCCCTCAAGCCGTTAAAGGGTTCACGGGCTGGCTGAACACGCGGCAGCGCGCTGTCGATGATGCAAAGCATGCCGTCGAGTACAACGGCGTCGAAGTCTGGCACTATACCGAGGTCAACCACGTCTGGCTGGCCATGGAGGGCCGTCCGGCGCTCGTGAACCGTGTACTCCCCAACACGACCGTCGATCTGGTCTCCTATTCCAGCTACGACACCGCCGCTGACCCGGCCAAACTCAAGGCAGCGCTGAACTACATCGAGAGCCAGTTACTCCCCAAGCCGGGGATCAACGGACGCCGGGTATTCATCGGCGAGTATGGGTTCCCGACCAGCCTCCACACCCCTCAGGAGCAGGACCGCCGCACCCGGGAGGTGATCACAGCCGCCCTCGAATGGGGCTGTCCCCTCGTGCTCTATTGGGAACTCTACAACAACGAGATCAATGACGACGGCAAGCAGCGCGGATTCTGGATGATCGATGATGAGGGGGCGGAACAGCCCGTTTACCACACCCATCAGATGTTCTACGCTGCTGCCCGGGAGTACTCGCACGCCTACCGCGCGGAACAGGGACGCCCGCCGGACAACAACGCATTCCGACGCTGGGCGGTCGGCTGGCTCGCAAGAAGAGAGTAGGTACAGAGAAGAAACCGCCTCCGCCAGTTGTTCTGGCGCTCATATCCGAGATCGTGACTTGCGGCTGTTCGGCGCCTGAACAGAGCCGCGACTTCCGGGAGCGGTTCCCGGTGGCAGTGCCAAGCAAGACCGCTCCCGTAAGTCGCGGCTCTGACGGACAGCCCAGACTGCGATTCGTGCTGAAGCCACACACGAGCCTGGCCTTCGCCAGTTGTTCTATCGCTCATATCCGAGGGCGTGACTTGCGGCTGTTCGGCGCCTGAACAGAGCCGCGACTTGCGGGAGCGGCTTCCGGCGGCAGTGCCAAGCAAGACCGCTCCCGCAAGTCACGGCTCTGACGGTCACCCCAGACTGCAATTCGTGCTGAAGCCACACACGAGCGTGGTCTGCAGTTCGTGCGCCCGAACCCATTGCGGTCTCGAGACTGGGTCGTACAGTACGTGCTTGCGCCAAGCCATCTGCCGCTTTCATCCTCGCCCTGAACGCATCAAGGCTCAGGTTGGCGTCAGAGGATCTCGGTCGGGCACGAAACGGAACGCGAAACTAACACGATGAACCGAAGTCGACACATGACAACTGATCCGTCGGTGAAACGCCTCTTGCCGGCGGCTTGTTGCGCGCTGGCCGCCGCAGTCTGTCTGCTTCCCGGATGCGGCCGCGAAGGGACCGCGCAGCAGAAGGCTCCCCCGCCCCCTCCTGAGCACGAGACGGTCTTCTCCGTCACAGTCGCGCCGGTCATCGCCGGTGCCATCACAGAGACCGCTTCCCTCATCGGATCTGTGCGTTGGACCCGCCAGACCCAGGTCAGGAGCGAAGTCCCGTGTGCCATCACTGAGGTCAATGTCCGTGAGGGGGATGTGTTTGCCGAAGGCGATCTGTTGGTGGGCCTGGACAGCCGGGACCATGAGATTCGGGTCAAACAGGCACAGGCTGACTTGGAGAGGGCCAAACGCAGTCTGGAGGAACTGAAGGCCGGGACACGAGCGGAGATTCTCCGCCAGCTCGAAGCAACCGTCAGAGTGCATGAAGCCCGGCTACTGCAGGCGGACGATGAACTGCAACGTACCCGGAAGCTCTTCGAGCAGAACGTCCAGACCAAAGCAGACATGGTGCGTGCCCAGGCGACTCGTGCGGAGACCGTGGCGCTCCTGGATCAGGCGAAGGCGCGACTTGAGGAAGCCGAAAGCGGGACACGGCCGGAGACGATTCGTGTTGCCGAGGCCCAGGTTGATGTGCGACATGCCGCCGTGCTCGCGGCGGAGCTTGAGCTGACAAAGTGCGCGGTTCGTGCCCCGTTTGCCGGGGCTGTCCTGAAACGGTTCATCGAGGCAGGGGCGTACGTCTCCGACGGTGATCCGCTCTTTGAGATCGCCTCTATCGATGCCCGCGAAGTCGTGCTGCAAGTCCCGGAACGCTACGCCCGGCATCTTGCCCCCAACACAACGTTCCCGCTTCGGGCTGATGCCTTCCCCGAGGATGTTTTCAGCGCCAAGATTCTCGCGGTCGTGCCGATCGCGGATGAGCGTTCCCGCAATCTCCGCTTGCGTGCAGAAATCCTCGATGCTCCCGCGCAACTCGTCGCCGGCATGTTTGTTCGCGGCGAGCTTTCTGTGGCAAGCCGCATCGCAGCAAAGCTCCTGCCCGTGGACGCCGTGACATTGCGCGAGGACGAGCCCGTGGTTTTCACGGTGCAAGACGACCGTGTTCAACTCGTCCCCGTCAGGCTGGGACTGCGAAGCCGTGAACACGTCGAGCTGCTGGACTCGACGCTCGCCGAGGGGACCACTGTCGTGACGACAGGCGGAGAAGTGCTGTTTCCCGGTGCGAAGATCCAGACCCTCTCGACATCCTCACCTGATCCCAGTGCAAACTGAGGACAACCGGCCCTTCCGCAATGAAGCTCATCGATGCTGCTGTCAGACTACCGCACACGGTCCTGGTGATTGTGTTGCTTGCGGCGATCTTCGGATTCCTCGCACTCGAGCGCATCCCGATGCAGCTCAAACCTTCCGTTGACCGGCCGGAGATCACCATCACAACCACGTTCCGCGGTGCCTCCCCCTACGAAGTAGAGGAGCAGCTCACCCGCCCAATCGAGGATGAGATGGACAGTGTGGAAGGGGTGAACCGGATTACGAGTGCCAGTCAAGACGGCAACAGTCAGGTGACGCTCGAGTTCGATTGGGGAGTCAACAAAGAAACCGCGATGATTGACGTCATCAATAAGCTGAATCAGGTCCCTGATTTGCCTGAGGAAGCGGATGAGCCGGTCGTGAACTCGGTGACGTCTGATGAGCGCGAACCGGTGATGTGGCTGGTGGCCGAGTCTGAGACGCGGACGCCAAACCAACTGTTTGAGACGGTTGAGGATGTCATCGAGCCGCAGCTTCGCCGGGTTGCCGGGGTCGGGAATCTGTGGGTTTTCGGGGGAGAGGAACGGGAGATGCAGGTGATGATTTCCCCAGCGGCGTTGGTCGCACGCGGGATCACGATCGGGCAACTGATCCACAGCCTTCGCGGGGAGAACCTGAACGTGCGCGGCGGCTTCTTCGATGAAGGGAAACGCCAGTACAACCTGCGCACCGTCGGGCAGTTCACGACACCCGAGGACGTGGGACAGGTGATTGTCGCGCGCAACGAGAAGGGAGCGGTGTACCTGAATGAACTCGCGGATGTGCGTCCGGGGTACAAGACGCGTCTTTCCGAAGTGCGCACGAATGGTCACCCGACCGTCGTCTTGGGGGTGATCCGCAAATCAGGCGCGAATGTCGTCGATCTGTGCCATCGGTTCGAGGATAAAGTCCAAGTCCTCAATGACGAGTTCGCCCAGAAGCGGATGGACCTGCAGCTCCAGATCGCTTACACGGATGTCACCTACATCGAGCAAGCCATGGGGCTGGCCTGGCAAAACCTGTTGATCGGGGCGTGTCTCGCCAGTGCCGTTCTGCTCGTGTTTCTGCGCTCGTGGCGCTCCCTGCTGGTCGTGGTGCTCACGATCCCTGTCTGCATGGTCACCGTGTTCATTTTTCTGTACGGGTCCGGGCGCTCGCTCAACATCATCAGCCTGGCTGGGCTCGCGTTCTGTTCGGGCATGATCGTGGACAATGCCATCGTCGTGACGGAGAACATCTATCGGCACCTCGATATGGGGAAGAACGCCTTCGCTGCAGCGCGCGAGGCCTCTTCTGAAGTCTGGGGAGCCATCGTGACCAGTACGCTCACGACACTGATCGTGTTTGTCCCCATTATCTTTATTCAGGACGAAGCCGGACAACTGTTCAAAGACATCGCGATCGCCGTCTGTCTGGCGATTGCCCTGTCGCTGATCACGGCCATCACACTGATCCCGATGCTGGCATCGCGTCTGTGCAGGCGGGTCAAGAAGGCCGAGGGCTCACGCGGAGGTCTGACCCGTGCGCTTGGCCGTCTGGTCGATGCCCTGGCCCTGGTTTGGGTTGGGCGTCTTTCACTGGCCTTCTACCGTTGGGCGCTTCGCCAGATCGTCGGCCGGTCAGCGCGCCAGATCGCTGCAAAGCTCGCGGTCGCGATCCTTGCCGTCGTGGTCTTTGCGGCCAGCCTGCGCCTGCTTCCGAGCGCCGAGTATCTGCCGTCGGGGAATCGCAACATGATACTCGTGTTTGCCCAGCCTTTGGTCGGCAGCAACCTGAACAAAACGATCGAGTCCATCACGCCGCTGGAACAGGTGCTGAAGGCGGACGAACGCGTCGAACGGTTTTTCTCCGTGTTCAGCCAACGGTTCAATGCGGTTGGGCTCATTGTCAAACCCGAACACGCAGGCGAGCGCAGTATGAAGGCGTTTGTCGGTGAGATGTTTGGGCGTTGTCAGGGGCTGGCTGGATTCGAGTCGCTGTTTCCCATGCAGATGAGCATCTTCCGGGATCCTGGCAAGCAGATCGAGATCGACATTGTCGGACCGTCTCTGGAACGGCTACAGACGGCGTCAGAGCGCATCACAAAGGAGCTCTATGGGACCGACGGTGTCAAGTTCGTGCGGTCCAGCTTCCACGGTGGCAACCCCGAGGTGCAGATACGACTCGATCGCCGCAGAAGCGCGGCCTTGGGACTGCGCGTGTCGGACGTGGCAGACTTCGTCCAGAGCCTGGTAGCCGGCAAGTATGTGGGAAGGTTCAATGAGGCAGGGAAACAGATTGACCTGACACTTTACGCCCAGAAGGACAGGGTCCAATCGCGGGAGGATATCGCGGCCGTTCAGCTCGTGACGCCATCCGGTGAATTTGTTCGGCTTGATAGCGTCGCCGAGGTGCGGACAACGACCGGGCCGACAGCGATCAAGCACGTGGAGAAGGAACGCGCGATCACTCTGACCGTGAACCTGACCGATGCCGTCCCGCTGGAAGCGGTCATCGCCAGTGTCGAGGCGAGTATCCTGAGCCCGCTGCGCCAGTCGCTCCCCCGCAGCTATTCGTTGCGCCTCGGCGGCACGGCAGACAAGCTGGACTCCACGCTGCGAGCACTGACCGGGAGCTTCTACCTGGCTGTGGTCATCGTCTACCTGCTGATGGTTGCGCTTTTCCGGTCCTGGGTCTATCCGCTTATCATCATGGTCACAATTCCCGTGGCCATGACGGGCGCGTTTCTGGGAATCAGTGTCGCTCACACGGCCTCAGGCGGCCTGATCAACTTTGACGTTATCGCGATGCTCGGCCTGATCATTCTCGCGGGAATCGTGGTGAACAATGCCATTCTCATTGTGCATCAGACTCTGAATCTCCGGGATACCGGTATGTCTCCTGATGAAGCACTGCGCGAGGCAAGTGAATCGCGGCTTCGCCCCATCTGCATGAGCGTGTCGACCAGCGTGCTGGCCATGCTTCCCTTGGCGCTGGGCCGGGGCGCCGGGACCGAGCTCTACCGTGGGCTCGGGGCCGTCGTCATCGGCGGACTCGCGGTCTCTACCCTCTTCACGCTGTTCCTCGTTCCCGCGCTTTTTTCGCTCGTCCAGGATATTGGGATGTTGTTCCGCAGGAACGAGACAGCAGAACAGTGATTTTGAGGGGCTGTCCGCAGAGCTCGTCTGCAGCTTCACGCGTCTGAGCGCAGAACAATCGCGGGATGGCACCCGCTCCCACATTGGTTAGACGGTCTTTGACAAGGCTGCTCTCAATGTGGGAGGAGCTGCCATGCTCTGATTCAGCCACAACTGGGCCGAAGCTACACCACTCCGATGTGACTGCCAGACTGTCGCCAGCGGTACGCACTCAGGCCGATGTGTCCTGCGCGAGGAATTTGCGCCCGAAGGTACGGCCGTGTTCGAAGAGGGCTTGGATGTTGGCCAGCGGGGTCTCAGGCAGGATGGAGCTTGTCGGAGCCAGGCAGAATCCCCCGCCGGGAGCTGCTTCGTGGAAGCAGCGTTCCACTTCCGCTTCCACATCGGTCACACTGCCGTATGGCAACGTGTGAACCACGGAGACGCTGCCGAACACGATCAACTTCTCGCCGTCTCGGGTACGCCGCCGCACCACCTCGGTGAGGGGGATGTTTGCCTCGCGCTCCTGGAACCCCTGGAATCCTCTGATGCCCATGGCGATGAGTCGGTCCATGATCGGCAGGACATTTCCATCGCAGTGCCAGACAATCCGGATACCCGCATCCACCAACGGCTGTAGTGCCCTCCCGAGGGCTGGGAAATAGAGGTCGTCCAGCGTGTCAAGTGAGCAGATTGGTCCGTCGTTGAAGCAGATGTCGTCGCCACCATAGACCACCGGACAGAGGTCGTGGTCGCGGATGGCCTGGACGATGGCGACATTTCGTAGACGAGCGTGTTCTCCGAGATAGTCGAAGTAGCGCTTCATGTGGGCGGGGTACAGCACCAGCGCCTCGAGATAGCTTTCGTAGGTCCACTTGCTGTAGCCTCCCATGAACGAGGGCATCCCGAAACTGCTGATGTAGAGCGTACGGTTCTCCGAACGTTGCCTCAGATCCAGGAGGCGTTCCGCGTAGCTCCGGGCTTGCCCATCGATGTCACAGGTGCGTTCCGCATCAGCTGGATCGGGCAACTGCTCCATTTCGTCGCGGACTGACTCCGCACTCACGTTCTCCCGGTGCGAGGTGGCCCAGCTCTTGCCGGCGTCGGGTTTGGGCAGGCTGAACGGGTTGCAGGCTCGGTGTTCCTGCAACGGCGAAGGCATGATGAACTGCGCGTTCAGGTTGCATCCCGCGTTGGCGAACGCGTCGACCGTCGTCTGCACGGGATCGGCGTAGATGTCGCCTACGCCGGCGTAGTGTTGGAAGAACTCGCGCTTCATCACCCAGGCACAGGCAATGCACGGTTCGCTGACCTTCTCCAGCAGCAGCGTTCGCCAAGCGATTTCAGCACCTGTCATGGCCGGTCTCCTGTCATCCCCCTCCTACTCGCGAGTACGACTCTATGTCAGCCCTTTCGGCCCTTCGTTCTTTCGTTCCGAAGCTGACACTGCCGCTTAACCATAGTCCCGCAGGCGCACACCGGTCTCGATGAAGTCGCGGTAGTGGGCCACGTGCTTGTCGCTCAATCCCACCCACGTCGTGGGGGCAGATGTGGGGCACAGAATGTAGCCTCCACCGGGTTTGAGCTGCCGCACAGCATCCTCAACCACCGGGACCATTCCTCCTGGTGCGAGCAGGTCGAAGTCCCCGTCCTGCACCCCTCCCTCGACAGCCATTTGTCCTTGCACGCGGGATTTGAGCTCTCCGAGGCTGAGGCCCCCCATCGGTGGCGGTTCGATCGGGTTGAGACAGTCCACCCCCATTTCCATGAAGCCATCCAGCACAGGTTCCATGTCTCCATGGCAGTGGACCCAGAAGAGCTTCCCAGCATCGTGGACCAGATCAATGATCGGTTTGTCGTAGTCGTAGACAAACTCGCGGAAGTCCGTTGGGGAGGCGAGCGGAGGAATGCACAGCTCCGGGCCGCACCATCCATAGGCATCCCCGACATCGTGTGCGAGGTAGCGTTTGGTTGTGGCCACGGTGCGGTCATAGGCGCGACTGATCATTTCGTGGAGCAATGGCCGTTCGTCCACGAGCCAGTAGCCGAACAGCTCAGATCCCATAAGTCCGTTGACCGCATACATCGGATGCCCCAGGCTGATCATCATCAACGCACGGTCGCTCGTCCGACGTTCCAGCTCAGCGTATGAGTCACATCTGAACGCCGGCTTTCGGAGCGGTATTGAGAGCCACTTCCGGGCATCTTCGACCGTCTCGATATAGTGCTTCTTGCAGTACCCCGGACTTCCGTCTTTGGGCTGGTAGCGTACGAGGGTCAGATCCCCCTTTGGGGTCTCCATGACCGAGACGCTTTCCCACATGTCGGCCTTCGTCGACTCGCGCCGTTCGGATCGTGACTGGAAGGCCGGTGGGTCCGCTTCCTCGGCAGAGGGACTCCAACTTCTGAAGATGTCTAGTTCGTGCTTCTCCGTCATCTCGTACAAGTGCTCCCAGCCGGCCCGTTTGGCGGGGAACATGGGATCCACACCCCAGATGCGGATGGGCATACGGTCCACGGGTTCGCAGCGGAACACGCGTTTGAGACGTTCGCGACAGCTCAGTTTGCTCATCTTGCCACTCTCCTCCTAATTGGGAGAAATACGCGCTGCTCTATTCCAGATCGACTCGGTAGGACCAGGCGTCACGCACAGCCGTTCGGAACGTAGCTTCCTCTCCCACGGTCGTAACTGGGACTCTGGCGAGGGTCGCGCCGCGTTTGTCCAATGCGGTGACCTGGTTTCCTCTGATTGATTTCCCTGGGGAAAGGCGCCCGATTCGGAGCGAAATCGTCCCTCTGTGTCCGTGCGGAATAGGCATTACGCGGAGACTGTTGGGGGCACGATCGATCCTTACTGTGGTGTCCGTGATCAGCGTTCCGAAATCCAGCGATGTTCCCGGTGCGTTCCGGCCGGGGCGGAGGCCACCCAGTGCATCAGGCGGAGGGCTGAATGCAAACCCCGCACCTTCGGGCCTGATCTCGATTTGGGCGACGCTGTAGCGACTTTGCCCATCATCCTCCCCGAGCAAGGCCAGTCGACCTTCGCCCGGACGGAACAGGCCGATCCGGACATCGTAGATTCCCGGGCCAATGCTCGGTGGGACCTCCACCTCGAACGGTCCATCCGTGACGATGGCCCCCGGGGACCACGTGTTCGTCCGCGGGGTCGGGCGGTGATCATTCTGCCAGCAGATCTCGCCTTGGGCATCGGTGAAGTGAACGAAGGCCACATAGTCCTTGGATGGTGTTTCGTTGACCTGCCAGCCATAGGTGATCGCGAAGGTCCGACCCTCAACCGGTTTGAGGGTAGCGGGGAGTGCCCTGACCTTGATCTGATCCGACGGATCGCCGTAGTAGTGCGTTTCGTAGCCGCGCGGATCAGCGAAGATCTGGCCCTCGGTTTCGACATAATCGCCGATCGCCCCATCCGGGAAGAGCGCCGTCCATGCCGTCACGCCGGCGCCCTTGGCGACGAAGCCGTGGGGCGGCATCTGTTTACCGTGGACGCTCCAGCCGGGGCGTTCATCGTTCACCCACAGCTCGAGCCCGTTGTCATACGCGATGTGGATCTTCCGTGTTGCATCGGTACGACACGCAACGCGTGAACTGACCCACCGGTCATCGAACAGGTACTCAATCGTGACTGGTCGGGCCGGCACATAGCGTGACTGCAGCGGCTGCATCAGGTAGTATTCCCGCAGGACCTGGGTCAGATTCGGGAAGATCCCGGTGTTGAGGAATCCGGCGTGTCCGTAGGCGAGTTCCTGAGCTCGGTACTTGTCCATCTCCGCATCTGTCAGCCTTCCCGACCGCAGACGGTGCCAACGTGAGTAGTATCCCATCCCGTGGTTCACGGTAAGCGGATGGACTTTGAGCAGATCATAGTCCACCAACACCGGCTTGATCTCCCCCGCTCGTCCCCCGATCTGGGCTTCACAGCCGTCGATTCGTCCGGCCCAGACTGCATGCATGTTGCCTTCGCCGAACAGAGGCCCATTGTGGGTCTCGCGCATGAAGTCGAACAGCCACGCCGTCTTGTCGAACGAGTAGCGGAAGCTGGCCGCGCCCTCAGCCTTGGAATCGAAGTCCAGCTGCCAGGGGAGGTTCACACTGTGCACGTCCAGATAGGAGGCGGTGGTGTGGTACCAGTCATGGACTTTGGTCGACTGGTCCCTGACATACCGCTCGATCCAGGAGGGCTTCAGGCGGTATGACTGGATTCCTGTTGAGGGCATGTACCAGGCTTCATACTTCTGGCCTCGTGAGGTGAGCGCAACGCCGCCCTCCGTGTATTCCGGGTAGTTGGGGTAGTAGTCGATGTAGTTCTCATGCAGGGAGAGAAGGTAGCCGAGCTGTTTGGCTGTCGATCCCAACACCTGCATTCCCGCGTGTCCCCCCATGCTCTCCATTGCCGGCACATGCTCAGGCAGCCCGTTGTCGTATCCGTGTTTTTGCCAAACGTGGTAGACGATGGCCATCTCGTCCACCCCATAGCCTTTGAGCGCTTTCAAGTAACGGGCCCCGCCCTCAAATCCGCCACCCCAACTCCACCAGTCGAACACGACCTTCTTTGCGAGGACACTTATGAACGGCGATGCCGGATTGGGCAGATTGGGCAGGACCTCGAGCAATTCAGGGGAGACGGTTGCATAGACGCGTTCCCGGAGCGCGTTCCGCGTACCGTCCGTCTTGGGCGCGTATCGGGTCGTCCCGAGCGGCTGGAGACTGCTGCAGCCCGTCACTGTCCAGTCCGGGTAGCTTGACACATAGTGCCCATTTACCAGACGCGCGTTCATGCGGCGTTCGAGATAGGGAATGAAGGGCTCCTCGGCGATGACCCCGTACAGAGGCCCACGAAATTCCCCGAAAGAGGCTTCCTCGGACTCCACGTCCACAATCAATGTCTTGCCTTTGATGCGGACTCGGTAGGCAACGGTCCCGATGTCCGGAATCCGGCAGGTGTAGGTGAGCACATGGGCTTCGAATCTGATGTCGTCGATCGTCGTCTCAAAGCCGCTCAACGGGACAGATTTGCCGCCAACGACCGGGAGCGGCCCGGTTTCATCGGGGTTGGTTTGGTGAACGGTCTTGTCGTTGCAGGTGATGGCCACATCGAACCCCGCAGCCGGTCGGTACGTGTAGCCGATACGGCAATCCGGTCCCAGGTATTCGAACAGGAATGCATCCCCTTTGGTCACTCCGCGGTTGGCGTAGTGTTGCGGGGCAACTGACGGCAGGAGTGTGGGCTCATCCGGCGGGGAGAGTCTTAGCAGGTCGGGGCGCGATTGGTCCTCAATTGCCGTGACTTTCAGAGCGCCTGTCGTCGTGTCGCTTCCGGCCTTAAGCGCATACTCGAATCGGTGCACGCCTTCTGTTGCCAGCGGCGGCAGAGCTATCCGGTTGCCATGGTCGAGGGCGTCCTTTCTGATTGCGGCAATCTTCCTGCCCGCGGAGTCCAACAGTGTGCCTTCCACGGCGCCCTTGAGCCCCGCAGCTGTTGCGTAGAGCCCGAAATCGGGTCGCGGGGCTTCGTTGACCGCATAGACTTGGCGAGGCAGGGCTAGCCAGGCGAAGGCCGAGTCGCAGAGCGTGAGGCTGCCGAAAGACGAGGGATTCTCGCGGTAATTCGGCGAGGTCCTGGGACGCCAGAGCATCTCGTAGTGCCGATCCATCGGCGTGTCGGAGTCGTCGATCACCACCTGGAATCCCAGTGTCAGCCCCAAAGCCGGGGTGATGCCCAGGGCGGCAAACGGCACCATGACCTCCAAGACGTAGCCATCGCCATACAAGGCCGAAGCCACGGCAACTCGGTCAACCGGGAAGTTGGGGTGCCGGTAACCTCTGTAGGCACAGGCCCGCACCATCGGCTTGCCCATTTCTCCCTCGGGGTTGATCGCCAGCACAACGTCGCGCTCAGTGAGTACGTCGGACGATTGGTCCCGGCTGATGCAGACACGGATCGAGTCGCTTCGGGCAAAGTCCTCCGACATCGTGTCCATGAAGAACAACGCGTCGTCGCGTCGGATCTGGGCCAGGTACAGGTTGCTGTCGTCCCAGGCGACATAGATTCCGGCGCTCAGGTCCCTGGGGCCGCGCCAACCCGCTTTGAAGCCCGGTTTGTAGCTGCACACCTCGACGCACATCTGCTCCTTGTCCTGGATCGATAGGAAGGCGTCTGCGATCTTCCCGGGCCAGTCATCGAGAGCACCGTCCACCACGATGGGAGATGCGATCTTGAAGCATGGGGCGATCCCCAATGGGAAGGGAGATGTTGCGGGAAGTGTGACCGGGAGGGGAGGGCGCCTGGAATCAGAGACTGAGGGCGCCCCGAGGACGAGTTTGAATTCCGCAAACCCGACTCCTCCGGCCGCGTTTCCCCGCCACGGCGGGTGGGCAAAGAAGCCCCGCTTCCTCTCGTTCCCGCACGTGTTGTCGCCGGTCAGGAATGTTGCCCCCGTGTTCGTCTGGTCCATGGGGCTGCGTTCCTCACCGTCTACCACGATTCCCGTACGCCAGAGCTTGGTCCTGGTGAAGTCGATCAGCACGTCTTCACCGTCCCGTATCTGCGGTTCGCCCCAGCACGCCCAGTCATCGGTAGTCGTCTTTCCGGGGGCCGTCGAGAAACGGAAAACCGCCTCGTGATTACGGTAGGCGGAGACATCTGCCTCGAGCGGCTGCCATCCATTCCCAAGGTGTCGTTTCTCAACGAGACCGATGGCCGGTCTTCCCGGCTCAATGATCTCCACGCGGAAGGTCACCCCGTCCGAGTTAGCCACTCCGTCTCGTATCCCGGTCCAACAATGGAGCGTCAACGGGCCTCCCAAAACACTGGCGCCGAAGATCAGCCCCAGGAAGGCGACGAGCACACGAGCGGGTGGCGAGTAGTGATGAGCTTCTTGAGCCATGGCGGTTCTCCAGGACGCTTGGGATGCGCGGGGAACAGGTGTAGACCTGTCCCACAGGGCGCTGTGAAAATACGCCGCCGCGCCTGAGCGCGCAACCGATTCAGTCGGGGCAGGTCCTCGCCATTCCAGGTGACTTTCCGGGAAGACTGCCCGGGGACGTGGTCAGAGGTCGTTGGGAGGGCCGGCAAAGCGCTTTCTGTAGGCAGTGGCCGACACCCCCAGGTGTGCTTTGAAGCGCCGGGCGAAATAGACGGGATCCGGCCAGCCGACTTCCCTGGCGATTTCTGCGATTCGCCTGTTCGTCCCAAGCAGCAATGTGGCGGCTCGTTCGGCCCTGCATCGAGCCAGGTATGCCATGGGGGGGAGGCCTGTTCCCGCTTTGAACAGCCGGATCAGATATGATCGTTCAGCCCCGACATGGCGGGCCAGTTCATCCAGGGACCAGAGGCGGTCCACATGGTTCTGGAGCAGGTCCATTCCTCGGGCGACGGCCGAGTGCAGCCCCACTGCCGAATTCGGTTCCCGCAGATCAATATTGCCGTCGGCGATCAGGTCCCCGAGAACCAGCAACAGCAGGCCCACTCGACGGGCGCGTTCGGCTCCGGCGGATGGTTGTGCCGGCAGGTGAGCCAGGGCCGACAGGTGTTCCTCGCATGAGCTAACCGCATCAGGGGCGAGTCGCAGCGTCAGGATCCCGCCATTCCGGCGTGACAACGGGCCGCTGACCAGCAGCCGGCTCAGGGCCGGATCGGCCAGAGTCCAGGCCAGCTCCCGGTGGAGCACTTCCATTCGGAAGAGCAGATTGTAGAGGGATAGGGCTTGGCAGTTGACGTACGCATGCCAACTCCCCGGACGCATGATGATGACGTCGCCGCGTGCCAGCGTCCCTTCGCCGGCAGGGCTGTGGTGCTGGGCTGTGCCACGACTGATCAGCACGATCTCCATGAATTCATGGCTGTGCGTCTGATTGTCAGCATGGCGGGTGATCTCCCGGACCACGATTGGGGCGTCGCTGCCAGTGGGCGATGCCTGTTGCCACTTGATGATGTGATTTGGGTAGCCTGCCATTCAGCCGCCTTTCTGTGACGGGAGGAAGCATGCCTTGGTCAGACTCTCAGATCAACACCGTTAGGCAACAAAAGCCTACCTTTTTATTACTATCAGTCAATATAAAGCGCATTTTGTCCTATGTCATTCCGCATAAGGCGACCATATTTGATCATCCCTTGTGTGGGCGACGCGTCACGTTCACCCCGCTGGCGTGGTCATGGCATTTGGTCAGGAAACGAAAGGCAGGACGATGGCTCTCAAAGTTGGTGTTGTGGGAATGGGTAGCATCGGGAACCGTCATGCGGATTGCCACGCGGCGGATGAACTGGCCGAACTCGTCGCCGTCTGTGACGTACTCGAGAAGCCTGCGGACGATGCGGCGGAACGTCTGGGGGTACCCGCGTACTACTCACTTGATGACATGCTTGATGCGCATCCCGATCTTGACGTGGTGGATGTGACGACCGGTGGGAACGAGAACGGCAGCTGGCACTATGAGCCGGTGATGGAAGCCCTGTCGGCAGACAAGCATGTGCTCGTCGAGAAGCCGATCTCGAACGACATCGAGGAAGCCCGTGAGATGGTGGCGTTTGCCGCCGCGAAGGACCTCTACCTGGGCTGCAATCTGAACCACTATTTCACCGAGCCGGCTGAGAAGGCCATGCAGGCTGTCAAAGACGGCAAGATCGGCGAGCAGGTGTTCTGTCTGCATCGGATGGGTTTCCCGGGGGGAGATATCACCTACAAGCGCCAGAACGCCCCGCGCTCTGAAGCGTTCCCCTACTTCCATGTGAAGGCATTCTTGGCCCATCCCTTCAGTATCATGCGTTACTTCTGCGGGGACATCACCCACATCCAGGCGTTCATGAGCAAGCCGAGCTTCCGTAAAGCCAGCAACGATCTGATGGTGTCCGTCAACAGCATTCACGTCCAGTTCGCTAACGGTTGCATTGGCTACCTGTTCAGCCAGCGCGGCGACGCAACTATGGGGCTCGGGGGCTGGTGGAGCGTTGAGGTTGGTGGGACCAAAGGGACGTTCTGTATCGAGAACTGCGTCGAGAAGTACTCGTATTTCCCTGCTCCAGGCACTGAGGGTGCGGCCAAGCCCGAGAAGCTTGGGGTTGGGGCTGCCCCGCCTCCGGAAGTGTACAACACCGGAGAGACGGACTTCAGTTCGACCTTCCCGCGCCGTATCCATGCGTATCTCGAGGACGTAACCAACGGTGTTCCGAAACACTTACTTCGTTCCTCGGGGCGCGATGCCCTGGCGACCCTCGAATACACCTTCGCCGCGATCGAGTCGTTCGAGGAGGGCGGCGTGCTGGTGCGCCCCGCATCGTTACCCCCGATCAAGCGCGACCCCCGTGCGTAAGCTGACGTTGCTGCGCTGCAACCAGGGCCCCACGTGCGCTCCATCTGCATGGGGACAGCGGCGTTGGTTCTAACCGTCCAAGGAGATTGACATGCCTGATGGAATTGGAATACTCGGTTTCGCTCATGGCCATGTAGGCGCTTATTGCACACGCTGGCGGCAGAATCCGGATTGGGGAGTCCGGGTCATTGCCGGATGGGACCATGAGTCAGGACGCCTTCAGAGCGCGGCCGAGCAGCATCAGCTTGCGGCCTGTGAGTCTGTGCAGCAGCTGTTGAGTCGCCCGGACATCAAGGCCGTGGTCATCGCTGCTGAGACGTCACGGCATGCGGAACTTGTGGAAGCCGCGGCCGCAGCCGGGAAAGCAGTCATCCTGCAGAAGCCCATGGCGCTGACCATGGCCGAGGCCGACCGGATCGTGGCTGCCGTTGACCAGGCAGCAGTGCCATTCACGATGGCCTGGCAGATGCGTGTCGATGCACAGAACCTGAAGATGAAGGAGTTGCTGGAAAGCGGAGAGCTGGGACAGGTCTTCATGGTTCGCAGGAGACATGGTCTGCCCGTTGGGCTCAACCCGACGTTCGCCGAAAGCTGGCATGTTGCACCGGAATGCAACCGAGACATCTGGGCCGATGATGCGGCTCACCCCATCGACATGATCAACTGGCTGTTCGGCCTTCCTGAAACCGTCACCGCCGAGATGGTGACGCTCTACCGGCCCGCCATGCCCATGGACAACGGCATCGCCGTTTTCCGGTATGCCGATGGTCCGCTCGTAGAGGTGTGCTGCTCATTCGTGAATACGGCTGCCGAGAATACGACCGAGATCATCTGCGAGAAAGGCAGCATCGTCCAGAATTACGGTGACGTTCCGAGCTGCAACGTGCCGCGCCCCGAGGGGGCTGTCGGGCTCAAGTGGTACATCAAAGAGACTGGGGAGTGGGTCCACAGTGACCTGCCGACCCCGACAGGGCACGGCGAGCGTATCGGCGGCTTGGCGCAGCCTCTGGCCGAGTTTGTGGCCGGCACCCGTGGCTCCATTGCCACGGCCGAGGAAGGGCGGACCTCGCTGAAGATGGTCCTTGCCTGCTATGTGTCCTCTCGTGAGGGGAGGCGTGTTTCATTGGCTGATCCCAAGATCATGGATGTGTAGTGGTCTGATTCCCATTGAGACCGTATGTGACGACGTTGTGACCAAGGAGAACCTGCAGTGGCTACCAAGAAACCCAATGTGCTCTTCATCGGCATCGACTCCCTCCTTTCCACCCACATGAGCTGCTACGGCTATCATCGGCAGACGACACCCCACATCGACAGGTTCGCCGAAGGGGCGACACTGTTCGAAAACACGTTCTGCCCCCACGTGCCTACCACGCCCGGTTACGGTTCGATGCTGACCGGCAAGGACTGTTTCGGCCTTAACTGCGTCGCCTTGCGACACAAAGGCCCTTTGGCGGACGGAGTGAGAACGCTGCCCGAAGTGCTCGAGGAGGCCGGCTACAACACGACGTGCGTCGGATTCAAGGGCAATCCGGCGTCGCGTGGATTCCAGAACTACATCCAGTATTCAGGCTGGGGCTCCCTTGAGGAAGGCCGTAGTCCAAAGGCGCAGAATCTGAACGATGTCACCGTTCCTGAGCTCGTCCGGCTCGCGAACGAGGACAAGCCCTTCCTGCTCTTCCTCCGGCACATGGACCCGCACTCGCCATACCTGCCTCCGGCACCCTACGAACGGATGTTCTACCACGGCGACGAGTTTGACCCCGAGAACACCTCGATGAAGCCTGTTTTCGATTTCGCCCCGTTCGCGGATTATTTCAGGACGTGGATGCCGCCCGGGATCACTGACAAAGACTACGTGATCGCTCAGTATGACGGGGCTGTCGCCTACATGGACGCGTGCATTCAGACGTTGTTCAACACACTCGACTCCCTTGGGATCGCCGACAACACGATCGTTGTTCTCAATGCAGACCACGGTGAGACCTTGTATGACCACGAGTGTTGGTTCGATCACCATGGCACGTACGACTGCACGCTGCGTGTCCCGCTGATCATTCGCCACCCCGGGAAGATGCCTGCGGGTGTCCGGATCAATGGCTATAACCAGCACAAAGACCTGATGCCGACGCTAATGGAGTTGCTCCGCATCAAGCCGGGGGTGGCGTTCGATGGCCAGTCGCTGATGCCATTGGTCAAGGGTAAGAGGGAGCACCTGGATACAGAGTTCTATATCACGGAGTGCACTTGGATGCGGAAGCATGGGTGGCGCACACCGGAGTGGAAACTGATTGTGGCTCTGGAGCCTGACTTCCACTACAAGCCGTCGGTTGAGCTCTACAACTTGCTCGAAGACCCCGACGAGAACACCAACCTCGCTGCAAAAGAACCTGAGGTCGTGGCGTTCCTGACCGCACGGATGGAGGCGTTCATCGCCAAGCGGGAGAAGGAGGAAGGCCGCCCCAACCCGATGTATACACAGGGCGCCTGGCATGGGCACACGGAGATCGATGCCTTTGAGACCAGCCAACAAGCGTACGAGACGATGCACATTGGCGATCCCGAGCAGGCTCAGAAGCTTCAGGCTCAAGCGCGTAAAGGCTGAGCTGTCTGTCCGAGCGGCGACTGCCGGGAGCGGTCTTCCTGCCCGGGGCTGCCCCCTCCCGTTGGTCAGGGCTCTGAAGGAGCCGAGCCGCGACTGCCGGGAGCGGTCTTCCTGCCCGGGCTGCCCCGTCCCGTTGGTCAGGGCTCCAGAGGAGAAGCCGAGCCAATGTGGGAGCGGGTGCCATCCCGCGATCGTTCGGGACATGGCAGTCCCTCCCACGTTGAGGACGCCCCGCTCCCGCTAATCGCGGTTCGACCGGGAAGCGACGTACATGGTAAGGGAGGGGGGAGGCAGGGAAGGTCGGTTGCGCGCTCAGTCCTGCGCCAAGGTGAACTGGGCGTTGGTCAGCGAGCTCGGCCGCCGCCATTGGACGTGTCCGTCGAAGAACATGACGTTGAGGCCCTGAAGATGACGTCGGTACGCCTTTGACGCGATGTTCTGATAGGGGCGGTTACCATCGTCTTCCACACCGCCATCTGATTCATCGGAATCGAAGAACACGGCTGTTCCGGGGGGATCTACAAAGTCGGTGGTCATCATTGCTCCGCCGTAGCCGCATGCGTGGTTGAAGCCATAGCTCCACCAACGCCCGGTTGCTCCTGATGCAGGCCGCGTCCAACTGCGATCCTTGGGGCACTTGAGGATGTCGTGGTTGTCACTGTAGTAGGGGGCCAAGTTCAAGTAGATCGTGTCCCAGCGCCACTCCGGGTTGCCGCTGTCGGCGTCGTCGTGCGGGCACATGCTTTGGTCGTACTCCTGCATGTAGAGGTGCATGGCCGTCCCGAGCTGGCGCAGGTTGGCCGAACAGGCCACTCGGCGGCCGTTCTCGCGGATTTTCGTGGTGACGGGAAGCAGTATGGACATAAGAATGGCCATGATTCCTATCACGACGAGAAGCTCCACGAGGGAGAAGGGCGAGAGCGATTGGCGGGGTCCGAGCATCTTCTCTCCGGGCTGAGACTGGACGATTGCTGAACTCAGCGTAGCGACATGGTTCGCCTAAGACAAGCAGAAAGTGCTTCATCTGAGTTCCGGCAACCCCGGTGGGAAGCACGGAAAGCTCTTCCGGAACCGGGGTCCGGCAAACCGAACAATGTAGCCCGCTGCCCCGCTGCGTCAACTGGCATGAGGGCGTGACGCACTTCCATACGACTCTGAGCAACCGGCTCTGTCAAATATCCAGAGGGGTGGCCGGGGGCGGCCTCCAGAGCTACATTTTCTCGGCTCGTGCTCCTCTTCTCACTGCTCCAGAGGGCACTCATTCGGGACTGCAAAACCGGCATCTCAGGAGACGACATCGATGACACCCATCACCCGGTTCCGACTGTTTCTTACCGCAGGCATCCTGTTGTCGGGTGCGTTTGTTTCTACTGCCTTTGCTCAAGGCGGTCCGGCTTTGGTGAAGCGATCCGGGGTCCAGGGCGGCGTCATTCTTCACGTTGGCTGCGGTGATGGCGTCTTGACAGCGTCATTGCGAACCGGAGAGGCGTTCGTTGTCCGTGGGCTGGACACGGATTGGGCCAAGGTAAGAGCGGCCCGGGAAGCGCTGCTTTCCTCCGGCCGTTATGGACCAATCGCCTTTGATCATTGGGATGGGAGGAGCCTTCCCCTTGTCGATGGCTTCGTGAACCTGGTCGTGGTGTCAGACGCGGCCCAAGCCGACGTGACGGAGCTGATGCGTGTTCTGGCTCCCAACGGCGTGGCCCTGATCCGGCGTGGAGTAGACTGGGAAGAGAAGGTTAAGCCATGGCCGAAGGAGATGGATGAGTGGGGGCACTACTTTCATGGGGCCGATGGGAACCCAACCGGCAACGACACGCTCGTCGCCCCACCGACCCGTCTGCAGTGGTTGGGGAGTCCCGGCTGGGCGCGGCACCACGATCACATGGCCAGCGTGACCTCTCTCGTTTCGGCCGGCGGCCGGCTCTTCTACATCATGGACGAGGGGTCTCGTGCCTCGATTCAGTTGCCGTCGCATTGGCGGCTGATCGCACGAGATGCGTTCAATGGCACCATTCTCTGGAAGCGTGAGATTCCCAAGTGGGCCAGCAAAGAGTTTGGCTTGAAGAGCGGGCCGGCCCATCTGCTGCGGCGTCTGGTCGCGGTTGGCGACCGCGTTTACGTGACACTGGGAATCGACGCACCGGCTACCGTCCTGAACGCCGCTACCGGGGAGACGGTCGCAACCTGTGAAGGGAGTGCGTTCACGCGTGAGATTGTGGTTGTCCAGGACACGGCTCTCCTGGTGGCAGGTCAAGAGAAATCACGCCTGCCTGACTTCCGGAGGGTGGGGACATACACATGGTCAAATACGAAAGCGTCAAACGCAAAGTGGGGCTGGGAAGGCGCATCCCGGAACATTTTGGCCTGTGATGCCAAATCCGGGAAGGTGCGGTGGCAGAGGGAGTTTCCTGTCGCGCCCTGTTCCCTGGCGGCTGACGCTACGTCAATCGTCTTCCACACCGGGCAGAAACTTGTCTGTCTGGAACGCATCACAGGCAAAACGCGTTGGGAAGGGGAGGACACCGCGCTCAAGTTGCCGGTCCAAAGCAATACAGGCCCGCGCGTGTTGATCTACAACGACATGGTCCTCTTCGCCTCCGGCAATCGGAAAGTGTCAGGCTGGACGCTGACGGAAGGCAAGAAGGTCTGGGAGCAGACCCAGAAGCCCAGCGGCCACCTGTCGCTGAAAGACCTGCTGGTGGTCGATGGGCTGAGTTGGACCGCGGCGATCGCGAGCAACCGCGACGATGGGACCTGGATTGGCTATGACCCTGTCACCGGGGAGAAGAAACGCGAGTTCGCGGCGGACGTCAAACTGCATTGGTTCCATCATCGCTGCTATCCTGCCAAGGCCAGTGGCAGGTTCATTCTCGCGGGACGGAACGGTACCGAGTACGTCGATATGGACAAGGAGCACTGGATCCCTAACCACTGGTTCCGCGGAGGATGCATCTATGGCGTTATGCCCTGCAATGGGATGACGTATGCTTCGATGGATGCCTGCGGCTGCCAGCTTGAAGCCAAACTCAGTGGCTTCAAGGCCCTAAAGGCCGCCCCTTTGCCGACGCCAACTGCCGATGACCTTTCCACCGGGAAGCGCCTTGAGCGTGGTCCTGCTTACGGTCAGGTTGGGGGGGCGGAGGCAGGCCCTGGCGATTGGCCCACATTCCGCCACGACGAAGCACGCAGTGCCGCGGGAACCACGACTCTTGCCCCCGGAGGAGCGACCTGGGATGTCGAACTTGGGGGGCAGCTTACGGCCCCAACCATCGCGGCAGGGAAACTGTTTATCTCGGCTCGGGACACCCACACAGTCCACGCCCTGGACGCGGCAGATGGCACGGTTCTCTGGTCCTACACGACCGGGGCCCAGGTAGACACACCTCCCACGTACCACAGGGGGTCTGTCATTTTCGGCTCGGCGGACGGTTACGTGTACGCGCTCCGAGCAACGGACGGCGTACTTGCCTGGCGCTTCCGGGCTGCGCCGGTTGACCAGCGTATGATGGCCTGGGAGCGGATCGAGTCAGCCTGGCCCGTCCACGGCAGCGTTCTCGTCCGGGATGGGGGCGATGGCAAGGCTCTCGCCTATTGCACCGCAGGCCGCAGTATTTACCTCGATGGTGGAATCCGTTTCCTCCGTCTCGAAGCAGAAACCGGCACGCTGCTCGGAGAGGTCGTTTGGGATGAGAACGATCCGGACAGTGACGAGAGTATGCACAATGCCTATCTCAAGAAGACCCCTGGGAACACCATGCCGGTGGGACTCTCCGATGTCCTTTCCTGCGATGGCAAGAACCTGTGGATGCGGTCACAGAAGATCGATTTGGAGGGCAATCGGTCCGAGATGAAGGTCCTGGCAGCCACGGAGCAACCGCCGGAAGACGCACACCTCTTCTGCCAAGTTGGGCTCACTGACGATTCCTACTTCTTCCGGTCATACTGGACCTACGGTCGGCGCATGACGGGGGGGTACGGAGGCTGGTACCAGGCTGGACGCGTGGTGCCCTCCGGACGCATTCTGTGTTTTGATGATGATGCCGTGTACGGCTACGGCCGGAAGCCGGAGTATATGGTCAATTCCTCAGTCGTTGAGTATCAGCTTTTCGCGGCCAACAAGGCGGTCACGAGAGAAGACATCAAGCGAGTAGGGACTGCGGATCGGGCGATCAGGAAACGCCGCGGTGAGAAGAATGCGACATCTTCCGACTGGCGGCTGCGCTGGTTCTTTCCTCAGAAGGATCTCACCGCGACCCGCTTCGGCTGGCGAGTCGACCAGCCGTCGGTTTTCGTGAGAGCCATGTGTCTCGCCGAGGACAAGCTCTATGTCGCCGGGCCCGCTGATGTTGTGGACGAACGCTACGCCTACTGCAATCCGGATGATCCCAACGTGTTGGCGCTGCTCAAACGGCAGGAGAGGGCGTACGCGGGGCAAACCGGCGGCCAGCTCTGGAGTGTCGACCGAGAGACCGGGGGTGTCCTCACCCGACACGCAATCGATACCATTCCCGTATTCGACGGCATGGCGGCGGCAGGGGGACGCCTGTACATGACCACGGTCGAAGGGCGGGTTATCTCGCTCTCCGCATCCAGTATCTCATCGCTGCCTTCTCTTGCCGATCAGCCGGAAAACACGGTGTGGGCTGAACCCGAGGACCCGAAGTATCTCCTGCCGCCTCCCGAACCCAAGGATGCCGATTTTAGCGTACTCAAACAATGCAAGACGTTCGCGTCGGAGCTGGGATACCGCCTTCAGGCGAATGGCAAGAAAACGGAGTGTCTCGCCCTCAAGAAGCTCGACGAGCCCCTCAATGGGGTTGTCACTCTCCGCACCAAGATCCGTGCTGTCCTGAACAGCAAAGGGTTGCTCCGCAATGGGTATCTGGCGTTCGGGAACAGCGACAAGGAAGCGGAGTTGATCAAGTGCGGCGTTCGGCTGCAGCCCCAACGGGCGGCCATCATTCAGGGGGCGTTCTCCAGTGGCGAGAAGAAGGCGGTCGGCGCTACGGTCAAAGCCCCTGAGAAGAAAGGGATGGATGCGTTGGTAACCGTCGATCTCGATGCCCAGACGGTCACGCTTCTCGCCAACGGGGTCACCATCGAGGCGAAGCTTGCGGTTCCTTTGAAGCAGATTACATACGTTGGCTACTTCATGGAGAGCGCCCTCATCGACGTGACCCCGGTTGTGATCGGGAAGCCGTAGCGGGAACGCGCTTCCCTCTCGGTCCGAGCCGCGCACATCGTGAGCGGTCCCTCCGTCCGAGCCGCGCACATCGTAAGCGGTCCCCTCCCGTTGGTCAGGGCTCTGTCGGGGTGTCCCCTCCCGCTGGTCAGGGCTCTGTCGGGGTGTCCCCTCCCGCTGGTCAGGGCTCTGTCGGGGTGTCCCCTCCCGCTGGTCAGGGCTCTGTCGGGATGTCC
>Ga0209045_1000446_pt1 | contig 49626 bp, 31 predicted proteins | sample SaaInlLV_10m_DNA_4_FD_184664 | JGI IMG/M metagenome (GOLD analysis project Ga0209045, IMG submission 184664) | Marine microbial communities from expanding oxygen minimum zones in the Saanich Inlet - Saanich Inlet SI072_LV_200m_DNA (SPAdes) (version 2) | ecosystem: Environmental > Aquatic >...
CGCCGAAATCACTTCAGCAAGACCAATCAGACTGGAGTTGATCTCCGGTCCCCTCGACGTATGAAGCTAACCGCGAAACATGGCGTTCAACTTTACAGAACCCCAAGCTCAAAACACTGAGCTCTGGTGAACATAGCCATGCCGAAAGCCAACGATACTGTCAACGTCGCCATCGTCGGGGCCGGGGGAATGGGGCGAGGCGTCGCCCGTTGCCTCATGCCATTTGCCGATGTCCGTATCATCGCGGTGGCGGATCCGGCGGGAGCCTACGAGGACGACTTCTTCTACAAGAAACCAGTCGGGAGGCTGCCGCTCAAGGCTGAGATAGAGACTCACTATGGGGCAACGCTTCCGGGCTTCACCTGCACGGCCTACAAGGACTTCCGGGTCATGCTCGAGCGCGAGCCGGAGATCGACGCCATTGTCTGCGCGACCCCGGACCATTTGCACGCCTACGTATCGGTCACCGCCATGCGGATGGGCAAGCACGTCTATTGCGAGAAACCCCTCGCTCACAACATATGGGAAGCACGTCTCATGGCCCGGGTGGCGGAGGAGATGGGCGTCGCAACGCAGATGGGCAACCTCGGCCATGCCCGTGACGGGATGCGTGATACTTGTGAATGGCTGTGGGATGGGGCCATTGGCGTGGTCCGGGAGGTCCATGCCTGGGCTGGAGCCACCCGCTGGAATAAGGGGATGATCGCCCCGCCCGTTGATGCCCCGCCGGTTCCGGAGGACCTGGATTGGGACTTGTGGCTTGGCCCTCGCGAGCCGCGCCCGTACCATCCCGCCTACTTCCCGGTCAGATGGCGCGACTTCTGGACCTTTGGCCTGGGACCGATTGGCGACTTCGTATGCCACGATCTGGACGCGGCCTGTTGGGCGCTGGATTTGCAGGATCCGCTGACTGTCGAAGCCTACCATGCCGGCAGACCGCACCCCGAGATGACCGCCCACGGGGAGATCTGCTACTATGAGTACGGGCAACGCGGCAACCGTCCGCCGGTTGCGGTCACCTGGTACGACGGGGGATTACGCCCCAGGACACCGGCAGACTGGCCGGGCGACGAGCCTCTTCCCGGGCGTGGCGTTCTCTTCGTCGGGGACAAGGGATCCATGCTTTGCGCCGGGACGGTGGGTGCCCCGCCTCGTTTGTATCCCGATGCCTTGATGGAAGCCTACACGCCCCCGCCCGAGAGCCTGCCCAGGTCCCCGGGGCACCACCGTGAATGGATCGATGCCATCAAAGGAGGGCCTGCCACCGGCAGTCACTTCGGCTACGCTGCAAAACTGACCGAACTGGCGCTTCTGGGAGTCTTGGCATTGCGCCTTGGGAAAAAGGTCATCTGGAATGCTGCCGAGATGCGGGTCGAGAATGCCCCCGAAGCCGACGCGATCATCCGCACTGCGTACCGGGCAGGCTGGGAGCTCGACGCGCAGTAACGGGGAGCCGTGACCCGCTGAACTGCTGCCCCGCTGAACCGTGTGTCGAGATCGCAACTGCGGGCAGCATGTTGTGCGGCTGGGGCTGGTCCTGAATGGCGTTGAGTTAAGCGGCGGGAAGTGCATCCAGGAAGAGGTCGCCGGATGGCACCGCCTCCCACATTGAGGTCGGGTGCAGTCGACGTGAGGGGCTGTTATGCCCCGATTGCCTTTATCTCAACCCTATTTGGGGCCGGTCTTCGTTCGTCCATGGGGTAGCACGACGTTGGGTGGAGAGTAAGTTGCAGGGCATCGCCTTTGGCGAAAGCCTCGTTCCGTCCCGGTGAGGCGTCAAAGAGCTATGTATTGTCACTCAAGGAGCAGTTATATGCGACCTTCATTTCTGCGGCTTCAGTCCCCTTATCTCGCGGCCATCGTCGGGGAGGTGACGCCCGAACAGACCATCAACAGCATTCTGACCTGCGAGCGTGATGGCGCCGAAGCGTTCGTGGTGGACCTGGCAGCCTGGGAACGCGACAAATTCACGCGTGACGTGCTCGCCAGCGTCTTCCATTGCAGCGGACGCCCGATGATGCCTTTGTGCTACCGTTCACGGAACCTCTCTGCCGAGAACATGGACGACGAGGCGCGTGCGGAACTGATGCTCCTGACCATCGATGCCGGTGCGGCTGCTTGCGATATCATGGGCGATATGTACGATCCCTCGCCCCGCGAGCGCACGCGTGACGAGAAGGCCATCAGGAAGCAGAAGTGCCTCATCGATCGCGTCCACGCCAAGGGGGCCGAGGTGCTCATGTCTTCGCACGCCCAGAGCGAGTTCATTCCCGCTGAGGATGTGCTTGAGCACTTGGCTGACTTCGTGTCGCGCGGCGTGGACATCCCCAAGATAGTCGTGCGGGCAGACAATCAGGATGAGCTGCTCGAGGCATTCCGCACGACCGTGCTCCTCAAGAAAGAGCTCACAGCGCCTTTCGTGCATTTGTGCTGCGGGAAGTGTGGTCGCCTGCAACGCTACGTTGCGCCGACGCTGGGGGCGGCACTGACCTTCGGGGTGCGCAATCCGGGGCAAGGACCGCAGCCGCTCGTGAGTGCAGCCAGAAGCGTCCTGAACGAGTTGAACTGGCACCACGACTACCCGGAAGCCGACTGATCTCGCGGTGCCGTGCAACAGGGGGCGAGGCAACCTGTTCCCCGGGAAGATATGGTCGGAGAGATCGGGTTCGGCTGCGAATTGAGGACCGCATCGCCGTGTTACTCCAGCATCCCAGTATTCCAGCATTCGGGCATTGAGTGCGAGACGACCTGTGCGTGAATAGGTCAGATCAGCACAACCAAGACGGAGAGTTCATGGAAGCCATCAAGTTCGGAGTCTGTGGTGTTGGTCGGATTGGCAGACAGCATTGCCGGGTCTTCTCGCAGGACCGGGAGAAGTATGAGCTGGTTGCGCTGGGCGACATTGATTCGGCCCGGGTCGCCGCCATGGCGGGGGAATTCGGCGGGAGAGGCTATTCCGAGTTCGCGGAATTCCTGGCCGACCCGGAGATGGAACTGGCGATCATCGCGACCCCTTCGCTGGATCACGCCGCAAACGCTGAGCAGGCTCTCGCCGCGGGTAAGACCGTTCTGTTGGAGAAGCCGATTGGGGTGACGGCGGAAGACTACCAGCTCCTGCAGCGGCTCGACAGAGCATATCCGGGCAAACTCTATTTCGGCCACAACCACCGTTTCGAGCCCGCCTTTTCGAACACGCAGGACATCATCGCCGCAGGGTTGCTGGGGAATATCGATGTGGTGAAGCTTTGTAAGCATCACCAGTTCATGCGGCGGAACGATTGGCAGATGCGGCTCGACTGCGGTGGCGGCCAGCTCAGCGTGTGGGCGCCTCATCTCATTGATCAGGGCCTGCAACTTCTCGGCGGCCCGGTGAGGGAGGTCCGGAGTTATCTCCGGCGCATCCTTACCCCAGGTGATGCCGACGACCACGTCAGAATCACCCTCGTTGGCGAGAACGATGTGGTCGCCGAGGTGGAGATCAGCAACTCGGTGGCCATAGCCGGGCCCTATTGCACGATTTACGGAGACCGAGGCACGCTTGTTTACGGACAGGATCAGGAGACGATCCGTCTGAAGTACCTGGATCCGGAGTTCCACTGGCCGGGAGCCACCGCCGATGCAGGGGCTCCGGTGTCGGGGAAACCCATGAACGCCGATGCGGAACTCCCGTGGATTGAAGAAACCCGCAAGGTTGAACCGGACATCAACATGTGGGAATATGTCGAAGTCGAGATAGCCAGACATCTGCATAACACCCTCCGCAAGAGCATCCCCTTTCCCGTCAAGAGTTCCGATGCGCTGGAGGTCGTCCGGGTCACCGAAGTTGTGAAGAAGCAGAATCCGCAATTCAAGTGGATTGGGTAGGAACTACGGAGTCGAGACAAGATGAAGAAGATCAAGATTGGTCAGATCGGTGTCTGTCACGAGCATGCCTCGGGTAAGATCGGGGCGTTGCGGAAGCTGCCCGACGTCTACGAAATCGTGGGTGTGGTTGACGACCGCGACACCGCCGCGGCCCGGTTTGCCGGCGACAACCTGGCGCCCTACGAGGGCCTGACCTGGATGACCGAGGAGGAGTTGTTCGCCACACCCGGTCTCCAGGCGGTGGCCGTCGAGACGCCGAACCTGGACCTGGTTCCCACGGCGCTCCGCTGCATGGAACGTGGGTTACACATGCACATGGACAAGCCCGCGGGCGACGACATGGCTCTTTTCGAGAAACTACTCGACGGCTGCCGCGAGAAGGGCCTGGCCCTGCAGTTGGGCTACATGCTTCGCACGAATCCCCCTATGATGCTCTGCGAGCAGGCGGTCCGGGAAGGCTGGCTCGGAGACATCCTGCAGATCCAGGTCGACATGAATCACAACTATGGCGGAGAGGCCTACCCTGACTACATGGGCAGCTTCACAGGCGGCATCATGTTCAATCTGGGGTGCCATCCCATCGACTGGATCGTCTCCCTCCTCGGGCGTCCCGACAACGTGACCCCCTTTCCCAAAGCGGTGCCCGGAATCGACTCCTGCATCAACATCAACGGTCTGGCGATCATTGAGTATCCTCACACGCACGTCACCGTACGCGTCTGCAGCGCGACCGCAGAAAGCACGGGGCAGCGACGCCTGACCGTCTGCGGCACCAAGGGAACCTTCGATCTCTGTCCCCTGGAGAAGTATGACGGCAAGCCCATGGCGGCCAGATTGACCCTGGCTGAAGGCAATGGACAGTACGACGCAGGTACGCACACTGTGGAATTCGAGGGCGTGAGCGATCGCTACATGGCCCAAATGCAGGAACTTGCCCACGTCATCAACGGCGAAATCGAGAACCCATATTCCTACGACCATGATCGGCTGGCGCACGACGTCATCCTGGCCGCCTCCGGTTACACTCGGTGGGACGCAGGAAACGGTGCCTGATGGGGCAGGGGCGATCGTGACAAGACCAGCTCAGCAGTTTTGGGGTAACGGTCACCCGAGTTCACGCATGGTTCGACCCGTTGCATCGTTGCTCCTGGTCGTGCTTCTGCCCGCAAGTCGGGCGGATGTTCCGGGAACAGTGATCTGCCACTCGCCACTCCGGACCGGTCGCTATATCGGCTCCCCGTCTCTCACGGCTCTGCGGGGGGGAGAGCTCATTGCCTCTCACGACTTTTTCGGCCCGAGGTCGAACGAGCGGACATGCGGCATCACTCGGGTATACGCATCGGTTGACGGCGGGCGGAGCTGGGGGCTGCGGAGCGAGGTGGACCGCGCGTCTCATTCGCGCGTGTTCGTCCACGGCAATGCACTTTACCTGTTGGGTGGACGATGCTTCCGGAAGAGTCGGTTCCGGCATCTGCCCGGGAGCCTGGCCAGGGGATTTCGCGCCATCGGATTCAAGGACTACCCGCCGAACCAGTTGCTGATTCGGCGTTCGACCGACGGTGGACGGACGTGGACCGATCCGGTGAGTCCCACCACCGGCCTGCTACGGACCGGGGCCGGCGGGGGAGCCCCCACGCCGCCGGTTCAGGCCGCGGGGAAGCTCTGGTTGGCTGCGGGGGCCATGTACAGTGTTGGTATGGAGGCGGATCTGCTGAAGGCAGACAACTGGTCGCGCCAGCCCAAACCGCCATTCGATCGCAGCTGGTTGGGTGGGAAGGCGGAAGGATACTTCGAAGGAGGGGCGGTGGTGACGCCAGAGGGGAAACCGGCCATCATCAGCAAGGTCCGGTACTTCGTGCCCGGTGACGACCGGGCCGCTTTGATCACCTTTGGGGTTGCCGGCGGCAAGGGACGTTTTGATCCCGACCAGGACTTCATCGCCATGCCGGGCGCGCGCCTCAAGTTCAGCGTTCGGCACGATGGGGTCTCGGACCGATACTGGGCTTTGACTTCGTACCTGCCGGAGGAGAACTACGGGCCTCGCACGGACCTGAGGCGGAACACCATCGCGTTGGTGAGTTCGCCGGACCTGAGGACATGGACGAATCACTGCATTGTGCTGCATCATCCGGACACCGAAAAGCACGGGTTCCAGTACGTGGACTTCCTGTTCGAAGGTCCTGATCTGATCGCGGTCTGTCGCACGGCCTGGCCGGATGGTGCCGGCGGACCAAAACGCCAGCACGATGCCAATTACCTCACGTTTCACCGGTGGCGTGACTTCCGGGAGTTGACGCCGGACGACTCTTCGCCAGAGGCACACAAGCACCTGAGTCAGACGCTGGATTCGTTTCGCCGACAGGGCGGGGGAGCAGCGGCAGGCTCTGAGGGGGACGAATAGCCCGCATTGTTACCCCAGCCGTTTCGCGCCTTGGGGATGCCCTGTTCTCAAGCGGGTGTGTAGCGACACGCGTTTTGAGCACGAAATGAAGGGTTGGAGGTGCCGCATCTCCGCATGCGGCCAGGCCGGTTACGGAGAACCGGCGCTCCATACGTCTGGAGGCAAATTACGCCCTCTGAGATGTTGGCCGGACCTTTGGCGAAGGACGAAATGGTTCGGTTGCTCAATTTGCCGGCTGATCCGAGCTCTGAAGCTCAATTTCTGTTATTGAGAAGTCGTCAAACCAGAACTTCGTTCCCACCGGGGCGCTCTCAGCCGAAAGGAAGCTGTAGATCCTGTCAACGTCCTCCCAAGCCCCCTCCGGCACGCTGAAGGTGATGGCGATTTGCCTCCACGCCGCCATGTCTTCAGCCTCGAGCTTGTGCCTTTCCCTGAACCTGAGGGCTCCCTTAGAGCCCCTCACGCTCCCGAACAGGCCCGTTTCTGTATGGAGCCAGATGTTCAACGAGACTCTCTCATTGCCGGGGACTGGGCGATCGATCTTGTACCACCCTGAGAAGGTGTAGGTCTTGCCCCGTTCCAGCATCGGGAAGTTCATTGTGAACGACAGACCGGACGGGGCTGAGGAGTCCTTGTTGTGGAAGAGGAGGCAGCCGGTCCCGTTTCTCCCTTCATCGCTGACGGGCGAAGCCACTGCCGAGCTTGTGTCCCGCTTCCAGGGCTGCCACCCCTGGAACTCGGGGTTCTTCCCCGGGAGCGGACCATCGAAGTCATAGGCGTGCAGCACTCTCCTGACCACTGTTTCGGGCTTGTCTCTACTGATTTGAGCATAGGACATATAGGGACGGTAGTAGTCCCTTGCCGCCATGGTGCAGTAATCGTGGAAGAACTGCGCCCGCTTCTTCTGCTGGTCGGTCTCCGCCAGCTTGACCGTCTGCTCGAGCAACGCCTCTGCTGTGGCTACGTCGTCCTGCTTCAGGCCGTTCATGTACCCGCAGAATCTTCTGTCCAGGTAGGGCGCCACGAAACTCCCGTCAACGCGTTCCCTGTACCATTCGGTCTTCGGGACGTGCGTGGTCCAGTAGGTCTCCCAGAGCCTGAAATATCGGGCCATAGACGGGGCTGCTTGTTTCCCGACAGCCAGTTCGTACCATTCATTGAGCAGGTCATCCGCGTCCAGAGTGATGTCCCACAGCAGCCTGCGTTTCATGTACTCCTGGGGGGCGTTTCTGAAGTACTTGCCCGGATGCAGTTCATCGAAGTAGAACCGAAGGCCCTGTTTGTGCAGGGACTTCAGCGTGTCAGCCACATGGTGTGCCGAGAACGCGGGGATGAGGTAGGAGCCCTCGAACGTGTAATCCCACCAGCCCAGGGTGCCGGCAGTTCTATTCCACTTACCGACGTGAGCTTCGGACTTGAGTCTTGCGGCGGGATCGTCGAAATATCTCAGATCCCAGGCCAGAACGGGCACGATGTGATCGTCCAGATTAAGACCTTCCGGAGGGATGCTGACCCGGGCGTAGCCCAGCAGGCCGAAGTACCTGTCGGGGTACTTCGTTCTCACCTTCCTCACGACGTTGTTGACCCACTCGTAGTAGGTCTGGGAATGGTATCGATGCACGAAGCGGGGATCGTCCGGGGCGAGGCCTTGATTCTCCGGAATCTGTTGGTTGATCGGCAGGTTCTTGCCTCGGCACGTGCTGCACTCGCAGATCCGTGCACCGTCGTTTACTCCGAGTGAGAACGTGTATGTGTCAGGGCTGTCGTCAAACGCCTTGGTAATTTGCCGGGCTGCCTCGTCGACGATGTGTTCGGCCGTGTAGCATGGCTCCCAGCCATGGACGTACCCCTTCCGCTGTTTCATCTCCGGCCCCGGAACGAACCGTTTGCCGTCCAGAATTGGGAAAAACTCAGGATGCGTATCCCGGTAGGTGTCCGGATCGACGATATTGCCGACGTTGTGGTTGAACTTCAGGACCACTGAGTGCGTGCCCCCGGTTCGCATGTCCCAGTAGATCCCGGCCCACCTGTCTTTGTCGCGGGGGCCATAGACTTTTCCCCAGCCCGAGGCGCTGCGCAGTGGGAAGTCGGGGACTTCGCGCACGTCTTCGGTCGGGATGGCAAGCGTATCGAGGGGCGGGACATGTTCACCCAGTTCACCGGGGAACAGCCACCGGATGCCCAGGTGTCGCCGGAGGAAGTCGTGTACCGCGTACATGGTGTTGTAGTCTTTGCCCTGGATCTGCCTGCCTGCGATGACAATGTTGTTCTTGTCGGGGAACGTGACGATGAATCCGTGCGGTCTGGGAAGGTCAAGATCCAGCGTCCGGGCATAGTCTGTCATGCCCAGGTGAATGCTGACGAGGCCATCGCCCGCTGCCTGCGACGGGGGCATCCCGGCGGGGTCGGTGATCACGTCAATCTCAGCTCCGGTGCTCTTGTGTATGTAGGACGCAAGATCGTGCGCAGCCAGGTGCAACCAGCAGTCCGGTAGCTTCGCATGCCATTTTTCGGGCGTGTATTTCCTGCCCGGACGGTCAGCGACGAGGATCCTGCAACGGGCCTTATGGTTCTTCACCAGAACGACTTCCCCGGGCGTTCGCTCCGTCTTCTGAGCAAAGCTCCCGGGAAGCACGATCATGAAGGATGTCAGACCGATGGTGAGCGCCTTACGCAGGTCCATAAGAGGTCTCCCGTCTGCCCCTGCCAGGGGAGCATGTATGCCTTTGGTGTGATCTTGCCGGCTGTGCACATGGCATGCGGCCTTTGAGCGAAGCATAGTGTTGAGACACCCCCGAGACAACACGGACGGAAGACGACCATGGCTGACTTGGAGTTCCGGAAAGATATCGCTGAGGTGAGGCAGAGCTGGCAGGCATTCTGGGCCGGAACGCTGAACCGCCCGATCCTGTTGGCTACGCCTCCGAAAGCGGGTGTAGAGCCAGTTGCCAAACCCGCATGGGGCGCCGCGTTTTCGCGTCCGTACGACGAGGTTGTTGATCAGGCGCTTCGTTGGGCGGAGACCCATGAGTTCCTTGGCGATGCCGTCCCGTTCTTCACTCCGTCTCTCATCATCGATTTGATGCCGGCGTTCCTGGGGGCTGAGATCACCCAGATCAGGGAGTCCTGGGGCACGGACACGCATGCCGAGCCCTGCATCGAGGATCTGAGTTCGGCAGACATACGGTTCCGCCGGAGCTCTGTTTGGTGGGAGAAATGGGTCCGGCTCGCCGAACGCATCAAGCGCAAATGTGCCGGCCGCCTGATTTTCGGGTCCGCGGCTCCGTTCTACAACAATCTTGACACGTTGGCTGCGCTTCGCGGCAACGTCGAGTTGATGACCGATTTCTACGATAATCCCGCCGGTGTCCATCGAGCCATGGAGCAGATCATGGTCGCCTATGGGGAGGTCACGGACGAGGTGTCCCGGATTCTGGAAATAGGCACGTATGGCAGCGTCACCGGACACGGATTCTATGCCGAGGGTAGAGCGGCGACACCGCAGTGCGATTTTGGTTTCAATATTGGGAAGGAGCACTTTGACGAATTCGCACTGCCGTACCTCCGCCAGGAATTCGACCATCTGGATGCCGTCGAGTACCATCTTGATGGTCCGGGGAACATCGTCCATGCTGAGTCCATCTGTGGCATCGAGAAGGTCAAGGTCATCCAGTGGGTACCGGGGGCCGGAGAGAGTCAGACGCAAGACTGGACCTGGCTCTATGAGAAGATCAATGCTCTTGGCAAGGGACTGTGGCTGCATGCGGGATCGCCGGAAGCAGCCGTGACGCTGTGGGAGAAGTACAACCGCTCCGGGCGGATGATCCTGCACATCAACGCCGGTGATCGTGACGCGGTCGGGCGTTATCTTGACGCCTTTGACAGTGTGGGTGACGTGCGATCTCCGCATCGACCTGCTGCCTCGAAGCCCGTGTACTGTGGCGAACTGGCAGGGCTGGCGTCCGCGGAGTTTGCTGAGCGTTACGTCCCCCGGGACGCTCCAGTTCTCTGTCTGAGAGCGGCGGATTTCCTCGCCGGGAACACGCCTTCCGAGGCCATCGAGGCGGCCATTGCGTCCGCCAGGAACTCAGGATCGCTCGCGGCGGTTGTTCTTGACACGCAGGACTGGCTCATCGACAGGGCGGTTCTGCTGCCGTCAAACATGGAGTTGGTCATCGACGGCTGCACCCTCAAGCTCGCTGATGGCGTGTTCGACAACATCATTCGGAGTGCCGGGATCGAGCCGGATCCGGCCGCCCCCAATGGCGTGTGCGCAACGATAGAGCCCACCGAGAACATACGGATCACGGGCCGCAACAACGCGGTGATCGAGGGCGCCGACAACCCATACCGGGCGGCAAACCCCAAGACAGGCGTTGTCGAGGAATGGACGGGCGACTACTTCGGTTGGCGGACAGTCGGTATCCTGTTGTCGAGGGCCAGCCGTTACGAGATATCCGGCTTCACGATGCGGAAAACGCATTGTTGGGCGATATCTCAGGACCAGTGCTCGCACGGCTATTTGCACGATATCGTGTTCAATACCAACGTGAAGAATGGCGATGGTATTGATTTCAGAAACGGGTGTTCGTTCTGCCTCGTCGACGCGATATCGGGCACCACCAGCGACGACACGGTTGCCTGCACGGCACTGAACGGCAGCTACATCACTCCCGAGTCAAACTACGTCTATCCGATGCAACCGATGGGGCTGGAATACGCGGGGGATGCGGCCGATATCCACGATATGGTCATACGGAACATCCGTACGGGCGGGAAACACCACGGGGTCATCTGTCTTGCGACAGCCCCGTCAGTCTACAACATCTCGATTGAGAACGTGCTGGAGGAAGCCCCGTCGGTGCGCGAATCCTGCGTCAGAATCTACACAGGATACGGCAGCGGTTACGGGAAGGGGAATCTGCGGAACATCTCCGTCACGAACGTGGTCTCCCGAGGGGCTCGCTTTGCTGTTATCGTCAAGGCCGATGTCAAGGATGTGCAGTTCGCGGGAGTCCGGCAGTTGCGGGAAGACGGCGCGACGCATCTGTTCGAAGGTGAGTCTGAGAATCTCACGATGGAGTGAGGGGAGTCCAGTGCTCACCTGGGAACGAGACTGGATATCTCCCCCGTGACCGGAAGCGTGATTCCGTCTCAGTCCTGGTCAGACGGGGGGGAGAGAGCTCGTGAGACCTGTCCCAAATTCTACGCTCTCCTTCATGTCTTCTTCGGTTGTCTTCCGGACCCGGCATCTTAGACTACTCCAGTGGAACGCGCAGATTGAGTAGGGATGGAACAAGAGAGGTCCATTGACCATGGAAGTGAGTTACGTCAGCTTTGACGGTTTGAAGACGGTGTCGCTGAGGACCGTAGAGGAGCGCGATTCGCCGGGCCCCGGAGAAGTCCTGGTGAAATCCGACTATTCCGCCGTCAGCGCCGGAACGGAGTGCGCTAACCTGCTTGCCCTTCCCAACACTCACGGGAGCTTCCCCTGGCTTCCGGGCTACAGCAGTTCGGGGCGGGTGCTGCGTGTGGGTGAGGGCGTTACCGATTTCGAGCCCGGGAACCGGGTTATCGTTCCCTGGGCCGGACATCGCTCCCACTTCCTCAGACCGGCGAGCAGGCTGGTGAGAATCAACGACGGCGTTGATCAGCTTGACGCGTCCTTTGCCCACATCGCTGCATTCCCGTTCCTGGGCGTGCGGAAGTTGAGGGTCGAGATAGGTCAGTCGGTGATGGTGATCGGGATGGGCATCCTCGGGCAGTTCGCGGCACAGATCGCCCGGCTGTCGGGAGCAATACCCGTCATCGTTTCAGACATGTCTCCTGGACGGCGTGAGCTGGCTTTGAGGCTTGGCAGTGACCATGCGCTTTCGCCGGCTGACGGTGACATCGCGGAGAAGGTGAAGGAGTTGACCGGAGGCAAAGGGGTTGACAGTATCGTTGAGGTAACAGGCAAGTCCATTGCCCTGCAACAGGCCCTCGAATGTGTCGCCGAACAAGGACGCATCTCGCTTCTCGGCTGCACCCGGATCTCAGACACGCCCATCGATTTCTACCAGTACGTGCATCGCCGCGGCGTCTCGCTGATTGGTGCACACACGTTCAGCCGGGCCAAGGTCGAATCCCATACCGGTGCCTGGACGGAGAAGGATGATTACGCGACGTTCTTTAGACTGGTTGCGGCGGGAAGGCTGGACGTCCGGTCCATCGTCTCTGAAATCGTTTCTCCCGCAATGGCTTCGGAGATATATGGTCGTCTTGTCGAGGAAGAGAATCCGCCGGTGGGCGTCGTCCTGGACTGGCAGCAGCTCGCATAGCCAGAGCCGTCGCGAAAAGTGTCTCGCGTCTTCACGGGGTGGGACTGTGACAATGGAAAGGGTTATCTGCTGTGGAAAACAGAGAGTCTTCACTGCGTATTGGTTGGGCCTCGCGTGATGTTACCCCGTACGGCCGGAAAGTAGATCTCGCGGGACAGTTCAGGATGCGGATTACCGACGTAGTCAACGATCCGTTGACGGTGACCGCATTGACCATTTCCTCCGGCGACACAGCGGCGGATACAGTCGTCTTCATCTCGTGTGACATATCTGTGATCCCGGTTTACCTCATCGAGGAAGCCCAGGAGAATATCAGAGACCGCTCACCCTCGTTCCCGCTGGATTCGTTGATTTTCAACGCAACGCATACGCACGCGGCCCCGAACATTCGGGATGCGATCCACGACTATGATGCGCTGCCGCCGACGGAACGTGAGAACCTGATGGTGCCTGCGGAGTACCGCGCCTTCCTTGCCGCGCACATTGCCGACGCAGCGTTGGAGAGCTGGGAAGGACGGACGGCTGGCCGGCTCGCCTGGGGCTTTGGGCACGCCGTTGTGGGACACAACCGCCGGACGAGCTACCTGGAAGACTTCGCAGAGCAGGAGTTCCCCGGCCAGAAGATCGAGCGGAACGCCCGCATGTACGGCAAGACGGACGATCCCTCATTCAGCCATGTGGAAGGGCACGAAGACCACTCGGTCCAATTCCTCTACACGTTCGATCCGGATGGCAGGCTGACCGGAGCCATTATCAATGTCCCCTGTCCATCCCAGGTCACCGAATCCTGGAGTCGCATGTCGGCTGATTACTGGCACGATACCCGGGAGGCGATCCGCAAGGTGCATGGCGAGGACGTTTTCCTGTTGCCCCAATGCTCGGCGGCGGGAGACCAGTCTCCACACCTTCAACTCCACAAGGCCGCTGAGGCCCGGATGCTGGCTCTGAAGGAGGAGGGCCGAGGCGAGGAGTTCGACTTCAACCTTGCCCAGCGTAGAGAGATTGGGCGACGGATTGAGGCGGCCTTTTCTGAAGTGTTGCCCTGGGCCCGGAAGGACATGCGGGACGATGCAGCAGTCAGGCACGTCACCAAGACCGCCGATCTCACACGACGTATGGTGAGCAAAGAGGAACACGCCAGAAACGTGAGTTGGATGGCGATGCTGAAGGCGAAGGACGACTCCCACTCAGAGACGCTCCTGAACCGGTGTCAAGCAGTGGTCGATAAGTACGAGGAACAGGATGAGGCGCCCACGTTTGCCATGGAAAATCATGTTGTCCGTCTCGGAGACATCGCGTTCGTGACGAACCCGTTTGAACTGTTCCTCGACTACGGGGTGCGAGTGCGAGCTCGCGGCCCGGCCATTCAGACATTCGTCATGCAGCTCGTGGGGAGCAGGACGGGAACGAAAGACGACCATCCCGGACGCTTCCCCCGCAGAGGCGGCACCTATCTCCCAACCGCTCGGGCTGAGGCCGGGGGTGGTTACAGCGCCTGTGTCTACTGCAATCAGGTGGGACACCAGGGAGGCCAGGAATGGGTAGACGCAACGCTTCGGGAACTGCAGCAGCTGTTCCGGTAGAGCCGAATGGAACGAATTTCCCCCGGTCAAACCGGGGCAGGCCGAGACACCGAGCGCTATGGACGCAGCGGGAGACTGGGACGCATGATGCTCGCCTTCGCTGAAGAGGATGGGGGTCTTGAGTTGCCCATCCGCGTTTTCTCCTGTTCTTGCCAGTACAAGCGCAAGCGCAACTTCATCAAGTACGTCGAACGGAGGAGGCGGGGGAAATGAGCGAGCAGAACAAGATCCGGATACGGAACAGCACCGCGGAGTTCCTGATCTTCACCGCCCAAAGTGGAGAGCAGAGCATTGAGGCGCGCTACGAAGCCGAAACCATTTGGCTGACTCAGAAGCTGATGGCGACGCTTTTTGAGGTGGATGTCCGCACTGTAAGCGAGCATCTCGGGAATATCTATGACCAGGGGGAAATCGTGCGTGCGGCAACTATCCGGAAATTCCGGACAGTTCGCCGCGAAGGCAATCGAGATGTCACCCGTAACTTGGACTTCTACAATCTCGACGCCATCATCTCGGTCGGCTATCGGGTCAATTCCGTGCGGGCAACCCAGTTCCGGCAGTGGGCAACGCGTGTCCTCCGAGATTTCGCCATCCGCGGATATGTCTTGGATCGGGAAAGGCTCGAGAACGGTGCGTTCTTGGGAGAAGACTACTACGAGCGTTTGCTCGAGGAAATCCGGGAGATTCGCCTCAGCGAACGCCGCTTCTACCAGAAAATCGCCGATATCTATGCAACCAGCATGGACTACAACAAAGACGCGCCAGCCACCCGTGAGTTTTTTGCCACCGTCCAGAACAAACTGCACTTCGCCATCCACGGACATACTGCCGCAGAACTCATCGCGGAACGCGCCGACAGCAACAAGCCGAACATGGGCCTCACGTCCTGGAACAGGGGGCCTGACGGCAAGATCCTGAAGACTGATGTCGCAGTCGCCAAGAACTACCTGAGCAAGGACGAGATTGAGTCGCTTGGCCGTATCATCAATGCCTACTTGGAGCTTGCCGAAGACCGTGCGCGCCGCCGGGTTCCCATGACCATGGAAGACTGGGCCAAACGTCTTGACCGGTTCCTGGAGTTCGACGAAAGAGACATCCTCCAGGACAAAGGCCGGATCTCACACCAGATCGCCCAAGTCCACGCCGAATCCGAATTCGAGACGTTCCGTATCGTCCAAGATCAACTCTACGTGTCCGACTTGGACCGCGACATCAAGCGTCTGGAAGCCGCGGCCAGAGAGATTGAGGGAACCACGAAAGGCACGGAATGACGGAGAAGGGGAAACAGGTGAGTTCCGGCCTCGCCCAGCTTAGCAACCCAGCCTCCACCGGAGGCCGGGGGGGCCATTTCGAGGCCCATGTGCAAGCATCATTTGTCACTCTGATGCTAACAGGCGGCTGTGCACCGTGCTTTCCTGGCTGGCCGATTCGGGAGATCAAGCTACAGGGGAAAGTCGATGGCTATGACACGGATGACCTTATCGTCTTCCTGGAACGAACAGGCGGGGACGGACGGAAGCTCTTGGCCCAGATCAAGCAAGCCCCCAGGATAACGAAGGACAACCGGCTGTTCCGTGAGATCATCCAGCGCGCCTGGACTGACTTCAACAAGCCGTCGCTCTTCACTCAACGGAAAGACGTCATCGCGGCAATGACCGGGCCGCTGAGCTACACGGACACTCAGGATGCCTGCTGGCTGCTTGACTATGCGCGTTGCACGAAGGACGAGGGCGAGTTCTTCCGCAACGTCGCCAAAGCGAAGTTCAGCAGCACGGCCAAGCAGAAGAAGTTGGGCGCTTTCCGGCACCAATTGCGGCTTGCCAATGATGGGAAGGCTCTCTCGCCCTGCCAAGTCCATGATTTCCTCTGCTGTTTCCACTTGCTCGGATACGACCTGGGACGCGAGACAGGGGTCGCTTTGGCCTTGCTCCATTCCCACATCTCTCAGTTCGATGCCGGAGCTCCCCAGATGGTCTGGGGCAGGATTGTTGATGTCGTTCAGACGTGGAACCAGAATGCGGGGACCATCACGCGTGGCAATCTGCCTGAAGATCTACTCAACCTATTCAGGAAGCGGGTTACGTCGACGATACCGGCCGAGATCATTCGAGGGGGGGCGACCTCACCCGCGAGTGCCATTCCGGCGATGGGCTACGGGCGGAGTCTGAGCCAGGCATTCCTTCTTGGTGGCTGGGATGAGGCCTGCGAAGGCGATCGCGCGCTGGTGGCTCGGCTTGCAGGGGAGACGTATGAAGAGTGGATACCAGCCGTACGGGAAGCCCTCGAATCCCCCGCCAAACCCATAGGTCTGCGCAATGGCGTGTGGGCGGCAAAGAGCGACAGGGAGCTGTGGGAAGCGCTCGCACGCAAACTCTTCGATGCTGATCTCGATGCGCTGAAGGCTGCCGCCGTGGCCGTCTTGCGCGAACCCAACCCATCCTTCGAGCTTCCCGCAGAGGAACGCTACCTGGCCAACATCATGGGGAAAGTCCCGAGCCATTCCCATGCACTCCGCAAAGGTCTTGCGGATGCTCTGGCCGTCATGGGCAGCATGCCGGGGGTCTTTGCCAACTGCTCCGATGGCAGAAGCGAGACGGTTGCTGCACTCGTTGTGCGGCACGTCCTGGACGAGGCCGACTGGATGCTCTGGGGCAGCCTCAACAATCTGTTGCCGTTGCTCGCGGAAGCGGCGCCGGGGGAGTTCTTGTCAGCCGTTGAGAATGCTATGGGACGCGAACCATGTCCATTCAGCGCGCTGTTTGCTGAGGAAGGCAGTGGCATGATGGGGAGCAACTACCTCACCGGTCTGCTATGGGCACTGGAATCGCTTGCCTGGGATAAGGAGCACTTGACCCGGGTTACGGTCGTTTTCGGTGAGCTTGCTGAGATCGATCCGGGCGGAAATTGGGCCAATCGCCCAGCCAACTCGCTGACAACCATCTTCCTGCCCTGGCTTCCACAGACCACGGCGTCTAAGGAAAGACGTCTGGTTGCTGTCCGTACACTGGTGAGGGAGGCACCCAAAAGCGCGTGGCGCCTCTTGCTGGGGCTCCTCCCGGACCAACACCAAACGTCCATGGGCAGTCACAAACCCCGCTGGCGGATGACGCTGCCCGAAGACAATGACGGTGTTACGCAGCAGGAGTACTGGGACCAAGTCTCAAACTACGCGGACATCACCGTCGGCATAGCAGAGGGCGACATTGAACGCCTCGCGGTTCTTGTCCGTCACCTGGACCATTTGCCTGCCGTTGCACGTGACAGCTTCCTGGATCACTTGGCGTCGCCTACCATCACCGACCTGCCGGAAGAGAAGAGGACAGAGCTTTGGTCAGCCCTGCAAGGCTTCGTTGCCAGGCATCGACGTTACGCGGATGCTGAGTGGTCGCTTGACGAAGAGCCCTTGGCCCGGATCGAACGTGTGTCCCTCTTGCTTGCTCCCGAGGCCCCCAGGAATCGTTACCGCAGGATCTTCGGCGCTAGAGACCACGATCTCTACGAGGAGCATGGTGATTGGCGGGAGGAAGAGAGGAAGCTGCGCGCACGTCGTGAGGCAGCAATCAAAGAGATCCTGTCGTTCGGCGATGTTCATGACGTCGTGGAGTTCGCGGGGATGGTTGAGTCACCGACGCAGGTGGGGACAGCATTTGGCGCAATCGCGGATGACGGACACGACCGATCACTGTTGCCGGCACTGTTTGGCGACGAATCAGAACCAGTCGTTCAGTTCATCGCCAGCTATGTGCGTGCGAGACACTGGAAGGAGGGATGGAAATGGGTAGACGCAGTACTGTTTGAGGACTGGGATGTGACGCAGCTGGGGTGCTTCCTGCGAAGTCTCCCGTTCTGTCCCGAAACATGGACCAGAGCATCGCAGTTGCTTGGCGGGCATGAATCCGCGTATTGGGAGAGCGTCGGCGTCAATCCCTACCAAGCAGATACGGGCCTTGAAATTGCCATCGACAAGCTCCTTGAGCATGGCCGGTCGAACGCCGCTATTGACTGTGTCAGCGTGTCGCTTCACAAAGAGAACCCTCTGGACCATGTTCGTGCTGTCCGGGCACTACTCGCGGCAGCGACGACCAAAGAGCCGGCCCAGTCGATGGACGTGCACAATGCCGTCGAGGTCATCAAAGCCTTGCAGGATGATGACGGGGTGGATGGCGACGATCTCTTCCAAGTGGAGTGGGCGTACCTGGGTGCTCTGGACGGGCATTGGGGAACACGCCCCAAGCTCCTCGAGCAACGCCTGGCGTCAGATTCGGCCTTCTTCTGCGAGCTCATTCGCCTCGCCTTCTGTTCTCGTGATGACGAAGGTGAGAAGAAGGAGCCGACAGAGCAGGAGCAGAGAGTAGCCCATCAGGCCTACCGCTTGCTGCACGAATGGCAGACTCCCCCTGGAACGCTTGCCGAAGGCGGCTTCTGCGCCGATGCCTTCCACGAGTGGCTCGCGGCTGTCAGAACGAGTTGCGAAGAAACGGGGCATCTTGAGGTGGCACTGTCTCAGCTCGGAGAGGCGCTCATCCATGCACCTGCTGATCCTCGCGGATTGTGGATCGATGAGTCAGTCGCGAGTGCGCTGAACGCGAGGGATTCCGAAGAAATGCGCTCCGGCTTCCGCACCGGTATCTATAACTCCCGCGGAGCCCATTGCGTTGACCCCACCGGCAAGCCTGAGAAGGAGTTGGCGGCGAAGTATCGTGCGCAGGCAGATGACGCAGAAACCACCGGCTTCCACCGTCTTGCCACAACGATGAGGAAGTTGTCCGACTCCTATCTCAGGGACGTCGAGCGGATCATCGCCAAATATGGCGCGAAGAGCGATGAAGACTAACGAGCTGTATTGGCTGCGGCGGGAAAGACTGTGTTCGGTGCACCCGGCAGGCTGAAACGGATTTCAACCGAATCATCTTCCCAGACCGGCACTTGCTTGCCGTGCAGTTGGTCCTTGAAGGCGTGCTCCTGGTTGCTGCCCGGGTCCAGCGCGTAGGCGGCCATGCGACAGCCGAAGTACAGAGCCTGTTCATCGTGTCCCAGGAAGCAGGTAGTCTGTTCTCGGGCCAGGCGGCTGCCGTCCAGCAGCACGAAGTCGCCGATCTGAGCGGCTCCCTGCCACTCCGAATCGCCCAACCTCCCATCGACGGCTGGCGCGGCCATTCGCGGGATAGCGACGAAAGGGAGATCACTTGCTTCTGATTTCACGGCTCCTATCCCTTCCATCGTACAGCAGGCAACGGTGACAACGAGCACCGGGATGCATGTCCTGGTGTGTGCCATGCTTTGGCTTTCCTGTCTTGTGCATCAGATGACGAGGGGTGACTTCCCTCGGGGCGCAGGCTTCGCTACTCGGCGCGCAGGACGCGGAGGTCGCACGGCGGGATGCGTAGTTTGATTGTCGATCCTGGCGCGATGGCCGTGCCGGACTCGGCATCGCACCACGTCAGCTGCGCGAGCTCGGGGGGAAGTTCGATGGTGGCGTCCGTCACCGCTGTTGACCAGTTGGCTGCAGCCAGGAGATACGCTGGCCTGGCGTTCTTCCGCCAGTAGCTGACTCGGATACACTCCGGCTTTGCGCGCACGACATTTCGCCAATAGGGGTGGAACACGGCGTCGTCCATGCCGAACGGGATCTCGACGGCCCGCCAGAAGTCGTAGACGGGGCCTGAAGGTATGTAAGCGGGCCAGAGCAGGTTGTTGTGGAGGAAGGTCCAGGACAGGTGCTCGCGACTGTGTTCCGGGAGCAGCAGCTCTCTGCGGTAGCCGTACTGCGGGAGGTACATCACGGGGAGTCCGAATTGCGCTCCGTTGGCGGCCCGGTATGCCACAGCGTCGAAGCTCCGCGGCGCATCCGCGGCTGCCGGCGCGGCGATCGGGTTCCCTTTGAGCTGCTTCTGGGTGAACAGCGCTGTGGCTTCGAGCTTGCGTCGCGGTTTGACGCCCTCACCGTGGAAGTTGATGTCCCAGAACGAGCTGATAGGGCAGTGTGAAGGGGAGCCGTGTCCCAGAATGTATGGCTTCCGAGCAGGCCCCCGGAGTTCGTCGAAGACATGATAGAGTCGTTTGTAGAGGTCACGGGCCGCGAAATACTCCCTGGTGCCTTCGGAGACGCCATCGCGGGTTGTGTAGGACAGTCCTTTGCCTTCGTCGTAGTTGAGGCGTGGGGATGCCAGGTCGAAGTAGAAGCCGTCTACGTCACTCTTGCTCAGGATCTCGTGCACGTTGCCCACCAGATAGTCGGCCCAGGAGCTGCTCGGACTGACGCAAGCCATCTGGGTCGTCTCCCGGGCTGAGCCGTCGCCGGTAAAACGCGGCGGCCCCAGGTTCCAGTCTGCGGCGTAGTACCAGTAGGGCTCAATGCGTCGGGAATCTTTGATCTGATGAGTGATGGCGCCGTCCGGGGCCTTTTGGCCGGGCAACAGGTATGGCAGATCGCGTCGGATCATGTCGTACATGGAGATTGAGAACGGGGTCAGGTAGGGATAGACGGTCTGGTCATACTTCCGGGCGTAGGCGACCATCTGTGTCACAGCCGTCCAGTTCCGTGGGGTGGGCACCGAGTAGCTGGACATCCACGCCGTGGGGCCGGCCATGTAGAGAGACGTTGGGGGCTTCGTCCAGCCCCATCCTTGCGGCCTGAGTGCGCGCCAACCGGGGAAGAAAGGCTTGATGGGCGTCGGGTGCAGACCAAATGTGACGGCCATCGGTTTGAGCATTTCACAGGGCTCGTTCACCAGGAGCAGGCGCACGGTCGTCACCCCATCGCGCCGGGTCAGGGTGACGCGCGGTTTGGTCGATGAGATCAGCCAGCCCTTGCAGCTTTCGGCGAAGAAGGCGCACCCGACGTCATCGTTTCCGAGCCAGATGTGTGGCAGTATCGTCCACTGTGCATCGGCCACTTCCCCGTGTGTCCATGCCCCAGGCTGGGTTACGTACATGAAGTGTGGGTCGCGGAACGGCAGTTCCACCCAAAGGCGCTTGACCGGCGTTGGCCTGGTTGGCGTGAACTCGAGGTCCAGGCGGTCCATTCCGTCGAACTCAATCTGGTGGCGCACGTTCAGGGCGATGCCAGCTCCGGTCCCGGACTGCGCAACCAGAACCCGTCCGCGTCGTTCCTCGGTAATCAACGGCTTGGAGATCTCGAAACGGTGTTTGCCTGTCGCCGTTTCAACCACAATTTCCGCACCGGACGCGAGCATCTCAACGTTCTGGCTTTTCATGCCGGCCAGCAAGCTCGGTGCTGCGAACGTGAATGTTCTGCCCCACAGCGAAACTGTGCTGTTCCGGACGGCCAACGGCGTCCAGGGCGCAGGTACCCAGTCAGGGGCCAGCGCTCCCAGACCTCGCCTGTTTGCGAGCCAGTGTGGCGTCGCCTGCTTGTTGAACATGGCTTCCCGGGCTGCAACCACCTTGCCCGATCGGTCCCGGGCGGAAACGTGAACGTTGTAGGAACCGGGACCCAACTGCCGCATCGGCACCACTTCAGTCTGACTCTTGCCGAGGACGGGGTGTTCGGCCGTCCATACCCTCTGTTGACCTGCATCGGTGAGGGTGAGCTCCACGGCATCGAGACGATCGGGGTCGAGGCCGCAGAACGACAGTGTCACGTCGAGTTCCTGAGCACTCGGGCGAGGTCGGACGTCAACGTCCAGAGGCGGCGAGACCGCGAAAGGCCGGACAAGCCGCCAGAGCACGTTGTCGTCTTGGGTCAGGACCGTGGTCAACATGTAGGTGCCGGGATCGGGGAGGTCCCAGCGCTTACCGGCTTCAGCACGTGTTGACGGACTGATCTGAAGTTCCTCGGACCACTGGTGCACCGTTTCTCGGGCGGTGACCTCAATTCTCTCGCCAAACGTCTGGTCGACGACCATACCTGCGGCCGTCTGCCTAATGCTCGGCAACGCAATGTCGATCGTTGCACGGCAGGCCGCTGGTTCCTGAGTCGGGTTGTGTACGCTGAAACGAGCAGCGACGTTCCCCCAACCCAGTCCTGAGAGGCCGCAGTTGACGCTGAGGTCCGTGAAGATGGCCCGGGAGAATGCCTGGTGGTGGTCGAACCAGATGGGGTGATCCTGGAGCGTGGCGCGCAGATTGCCGAGCTTGAAGCCCGCCGACACCGAGAAGGCGTGCTTCTCCTCAAGGCCAAGGGCAGTGCGGGGTAGGCGGAGCTCTACCGTCCAGTCGGTCGCGGACACCATGCTGCGGATGTCCAGGTCGATATCGGTGCCTGTGTCGCGTGTACAGCTCATCTTGCCCCAGTCAATCGATTCGGTGGCATCGTACACGTTGCCGTTTGGCGAGACGGTGATGTAGGTGCCGGTATATGCCGTCGCTGTCACATCTGCGTCTGCACGTATGAACATGCAGAACAGGTCACCTTTCGCGACTTGGGCCGGGCTGTCGCGGACGGCGGCGATGGATGTGGGCGTGTGTCCTTCGGGCAGGGCGATTCTGGCCGCTGCGTACAGCCAGGTGTCATCGGCGGCGAAGCACGTCTGAGCGGGTTCCGGGTAGAGCAGATGCCGGTCCGCAGCGATGAGGCCCGGCACGACGGTCGCGTATTCGTACTCGTCTATGACTCCGTCGACCTGCGGCGGCACATGGGCCGACCCTATCGGGAGGATGGTGGGAGGATTGGGGGCAGGGGGGGGCGGACCGGCCTCCTGACGTTTCGCCGGGGCGATCTTTGGCGGGTCCTGTGCGAGCAGGGCGATCTCGGTGTCGGAGATGGGGGATGCGCTGACGTGCAGGTCTCGCACGATGCTCTGGGTCTTGCCGCCCATGCCTCGGACACGGCCCCCTTGGCCGAATGTGATTCCAGCCATGCTTTCGGGGAAGTAGAATTCTCCTTTGGCTGTGTTGGTCAGTACTCCGTCCATGAAGAGCTTGGCTACGGTGCCACACTTCCAGACGAAGGCCAGGTGATGCCACTGACCACGTTTCCATGCCGTGAGACCGTCGTATGCGAAGTTGACTCGGACTCGGTCCCTTTTCGGGCCGGTCTCTAGGGCGCTGTAGAACCAGAGCTTGTCGCTGTTGATGTATTTGTAGATCAGGAAGCTCCCGTTCACGGCGTCCACAGGTTTGATGAACACGACGTGCTCCTGCGTCGTTGCGTCCCAATCGACCGCCTTCACCCAGAATGCGACCGTGCCCTGTCTGCCGGTCCAATCGGGGAGTTTGATCATCGGGGCTCGGGCGCCGCGCCCCACCACAACGCCCTCGGGTTCCAGTCGGATGTCGCTGCTGTTTGCCACGGGACCGTTTTTCGGGGCTACTCCGAGCGGATGTTCGCCATAGAACGGAACGTGGTGGACCTGCACTGCGCCCATAGCACAGCAGACCCAGAACAGGTGGATAGAGAACATGAAGCGATGTCGACGGAGCATGGCATTGTGTCCGGTGCGTTTACGTGGTGTTGGTCGCATGCTCAAGGGAGCAGAACATCAGTCAGAACGTGACTCTGGGGCTGTTTCAGAAGTGGAACAAGCCGTGGTTTCGAGCCCTAAGAGGATATGTACAACGTAGCCTAGGCCAGCGGTTTGGGTAAAGGAGCAGCACAATCACGCGCGCTGAAGGTGCGCTCAAACTCATTGAAAACCAAGCTGTTGAAGTGCCCTGTCAGGGCACTCCCCACTGCTTCGCTCATACCCAGGGCAATTTGCCCTGGGCTACGATGAATCAGCCCCGTTGGGGCACAAATGATGGCCCTAAACCACTGCTTGGCTCATACCCAGGGCAATTTGCCCTGGGCTACGATGAATCAGCCCCGTTGGGGCACAAATGACGGCCTAAAACCACTGCTTGGCTCATACCCAGGGCAATTGCCCTGGGCTACGATGGATCAGCCCCGTTGGGGCGCAAATGACGGCCTAAAACCACTGCTTGGCTCATACCCAGGGCAATTGCCCTGGGCTACGATGGATCAGCCCCGTTGGGGCACAAATGATGGCCCTAAACCACTCTTGGAACAACCCCTGGTCAAACATGGCAGAGCGTGGGGATGTACGGCGAGGTTCCGCCGGTCTTACCACTCATCGGTGCGGAAGAGGGATGCGGGGAGTCCTTCGCGGTTGTAGAGGTTGGCCCCCTCGGCATTGGCAGCCCAGGCATAGCGGACAGCGACGGGAGCCGGAATTTCGTCGTGTCGGACTTCCACCGTATCGGTGCCGGTGATCTTGGCCTGAGCCCACTTCCACTGCCGGTCTTCGCCACAGATCTGGAAGCGCTTGAGGGGTTCCTCTGCAGGTTTGGCAGGATCCATCAACGGCTTGTGCCCAACCATCAGGCCGCTGCCGACGTGGTCGAAGATGACGACGATCTTGCTGCCCTCGGTGCGGTGCTCCTTGTAGAGTGGGCCGCTCCAGGCTTTCAGCGGCCTGGCGTAGTCCTTGGCGAGGGCCCAGAGAGCCAGCCGTTTGCCTGCATCCATCTTGTTGCGGGGGTGAATGTCTTTGGCTTCGCCGATGTCGTTGAGGACAGCCATGCCGGTGTTCTCCAGGGCGAGTGTACGCCGCTGCTGATCGCAGACATGAACCCAGGGATCCTCGTCGACCGGGGTCTCGGGCGGCGCCTGGTACTGGGCCAGTTGGCAGAAGTAGAAGGGAAACGCTCCCTGTCCCCAGAGGTCTCGCCAACCGCGGATCAGCTGGGTGAAATAGAGGCTGTATTCCCTCGCGTGTTGACGGCGGTTGGATTCGCCTTGATACCAGATGGCTCCTTTGACGCCGTACGGGATGAGTGGATGGATCATGGCGTTAAAGAGAGCCGAGGAGGTCGTCCGGCTCTGGTCTGGCGGGGCGGGCATTCGCGGGCGGCGCGGCGGCCGTTTCTTGTCGGCCTTGGCCTTCACAACGTCAGCCTTCCACTTTGTCAGCCGCTCCTCAAAATTGGCCTTGGCTTTGTCCGGATCCCATTTGGCCAGACGCTCTGCAACGGCGGCATGCTGCTCCTCGTAGAACGCCTTCATGTCCGGATCGTTCTGAAATCCTGACGGCGGAATCCAGGGCTCGACCAGCGTGCCGCCCCAAGGGCACTTGATCAGGCCGATCGGGATGTTCAGCTCCCGCCGTAGTTCACGAGCGAAAAAATATCCCGTTCCGGTGAACTGGCTGTTTTTCTCCGGGTTACAGGTGATCCAGCTGCCTTTGAAGTTCGTCAGCGCTTCACTAGTTGAGGCCGTGCGGGGGACGGCAATCTGGCGGAGCAGTGGATCCGAGGCCGTCTTGACTTCGTTTGCGACATAATCCGCCAGTGGCTGGTGCTGGGGATCGCGAGTCTTCCTGCTGAGGCCGCCCAGGGTGAAGTCCATGTTGGATTGCCCACTGCAGAGCCAGACCTCGCCCACGAGAACGTCGTCGATTGTCCGACTCTCGTCCCCGACGTTCACGATCATGGATTTCCCGTCGGAGGAGGTCGCCATGGTCGGGAGGCGAAGCATCCACTTACCCGAAGCCGGGGTCGTCGCTGTCACTGATGCACCCCCGAAGCTCACTGTGGCTTTGGTGCCTGCTGTTGCCCATCCCCAGACGGGGATCTCCTGGCCTTGCTGCAGGACCATGCCGTTGCTGAACAGGGCGGGCAGTTCCACTTGGGCGGGCAGGCTCGCAGCAAGCACTACGAGCAGGATGGATAGGTGGCGACGTCTCACGGTGTTTCCTTTCGCTGGTGTGGAATTCGAACTCGGTGCCTTGAGTTTACCGTTCGTCCCTCTTCTCGTCAACCCGGGCTCTGAATCCCTTCTCAGCCGGGGCTCCCTCGGGACAACTGAGATGCCCCGAGGCCTTCGATATTGAGGGAAGACGAGCCGTCAACCCGACGGCCGATGCCGTGGCGGCCGGGGCCAGGGCCGGTAAGGTAAGCGGCGTTGTTCCCACCGGCCCCCAGGCAGAGCACGGCGGCTGTCATGGAGGGGCGTGAAACAGCGGCGGAGAGATGGATAGATAAGGACGGGACTATGTCAGAACTCAATACGTACTGGGGCGACACACACGACAACGTGTATCAGCGCCCGGACGCGTCCGTGTCAATGGAACAGAATGTCGCCTACGCACGCGAGCATCTGGACTTCTATGCACCGGCACAATACGTCTCGGCGCACCGTGAGCTTGAGGCCCGGGATGGCACCACTCGGGGCGGCAGACCGTTAACAATGGCCGTCGAGACATGGAAGGACGACGAGGCTTTGCAGCGGGATTGGCACGAGCTGCAGGAGCAGACTCGGGCTTTCAACGAACCGGGGGCTTTTGTCACGTTTCCCGGGTACGAGTGGCAGGGCGATGGTTGCTGGGGAGACCACAACGTTGTTCACCGTGAGGAAGGCGAGGCCATTGTCAAGGTTAACACGCTTCCAGAACTGTACGCGGGATTGCGCGGAAGGGACGCGGTAGCGATTCCGCATCACACTGCCTACACGCCGGCGTGTCGCGGCAAAAACTGGTCCGTACATGACGAGACACTGTCACCGTTCGCTGAGATCTTCAGTGTGCACGGTGGGAGTGAGACGGACGAAGGCTGCTGTGGACTTCACGTCAACGCCAAAATGGGGCCGGCTGTGTCGGGCGGCACCTACCAGGACGCATTGGATCGCGGACTCCACCTCGGTGCCATCGCCTCGACCGATGGGACAGGGGTGTTCCCCGGACACTACAAGTGGGGGCTGATGGGATGTCTGGCACCTGAGTTGACGCGTGAGGCGTTGTGGCACGCGTTCACACACCGGCATGTCTACGGTGTCACCGGCGATCGTGTCAACCTGGCATTCCGGGTGAATGGGGCGCTGATGGGGAGCTGCATCGACAGCAGAGGCCCGCGCACACTCGACATCTCCGTGTCGGGCTCGGATGCGTTGGACCGGATTGAGGTGTTGCGCAATGGACGGGTTATTCACACACACTGTCACCAGGGCACCTGGCGTGTCCCCCAGACTGGCCGGCGTTCCCGCTTCAAGCTGCGTGTTGAGGCTGGATGGGGACCGTACGTGAACGAAGTGACCGACCTTACCCCAAGGCACTGGGACGGTCTTCTGACGCTCGGCGGTGGCGCACGTTTCACGGCGTTCGAGCCCTGCTGGACCCATGCCGGCCAGCAGCGCCCCGTGTTGGCTGGGAGCCGTGCGACATTCGTGGTTCTGTCGCCCCCGCTCGATGCGGGTGAGCTTGCCATCACCAGGGCCCACAACGGGAATGTCTTCGAGTTCGAGGCGCAGACGAATGACGCACTCACGCTCGGGGTCAATGACCTCCACTACGACGGCACGGTTGCCGAACTGTGCCAGGGCAGTCGAGTGCTCCTCCACGATGGCGAGTGCCGGACGATGCTCAAGAGTCGTTTCGGGTTGGATGTGGAGACCTTCGAACGGCCGACGTACGCGTCGCTGTTGGCACACAAGGTCAAGCTCCATCGGATCATTCCTGAGGCCGGCTATACGGCGACATTCCAGATCACCGATGATGAGCCGCTTGACGGTGAAGCGAACTACCGTATCCGGGTTGAGCAGCGAAACGGTCAGAAAGCGTGGTCGAGCCCGGTTTGGGTGCAGCCGACGTCGCGTTGACGCATCGCCGCCACGTGCAAAGCGCCAACCCCAAGGACGAAAGTGCCAATGGACCAGCGCCAGAACGTCATCTGGATCATGACCGACCAGCATGCGAGGTTCGCAACCGGTTGTTACGGCAGTGCGGTGGCGCACACGCCCAGAATCGATGGTCTCGCCCGGGAGGGGATTCGTTTCGACTGCGCGTTTACTCCTTCGCCGGTTTGCGTTCCTGCGCGTGATGCCACGCTGTCGGGACAATACCCCCATACGCTTGGTTACGGCTGCGACGGGAATTTCTTCCCCTCGACCGCGTTCCGCACGGGGGCGCATGCTTTCCGCGAGAACGGCTACACCACCGCGTTCATCGGCAAACTACACCCCGTGATCCCGTATACTCGCGGGTTCGACTATTACGTTGACCTGGGGCACTACTACGACTACCTCGGTCCGGAGCTCAAGCGTTTCATTCTGGCACACCAGGCGCAGGATAGCGGAAGCGGTTGCCCATGGATGAGCCCCTACTGGTATGAGCCGCATGCGTGGACCGAGACCGGCCCTGCTCATGTAAACGGAGGGATCAAGGCCTATTCAGCCGTCCTCGATGCCCCTGACCTGCTCCCTGAAGAGGACCAGTTTGAGGCGTTTGTCGTGCGCAACGCAAAGGCGTTTTTGGATCGGCATGAAACCGATCCGTTTTTCCTCTGCGTCAATTTCGTCAAACCGCACTTCCCCTACGCTTCGCCACAGCGCCATCATGACAGGTTCCGCCCGGAGGACATGCAGCTGCCGGACAATGCAGGAGCCTGGGCGAGTACGCCTGAATGCAACCGGCGTTGGGTTCAGCAGGATCTGACCGATTCGGAGCTTCGCCGCAAGGCCCAGCAGCTGATGGCGGATTACTACGCGGCAGTCAGCCACGCGGACGAATGTGTGGGCCAGATCCTCGACGAGCTGCAACGACGCGGGATCGCGGACGACACGATTGTCGTTTACACCACAGATCATGGCGAGATGCTCTTCAACCATGGATTGCTGCACAAGTTTGTGTTCTACGATCAGTCAGCGCGCATTCCACTGATCATCCGGGCGCCTCGGGTCGGGACACCAGGGACGGCAACAACGGCCTTGACGGATCTGACCGATCTGCTGCCGACATGCTTGTCGCTCGCGGGGTGCAGCAGCGATGACACATTCGATGGCGTCGACTTGAGTCCGGTCATTCGGGGCGACTGTGAGCAGGTCCGCGACGCCTGCTTCAGCATGGTGGGGCCGCGAGCCATGATCCGGACCGAACAGTGGAAGCTGTGTCACTATCCAGAAGACGACTGGCACCTTTTCGACTGTGTCGCTGACCCGGACGAGGACACCAATCTGCACGACCGCATGAGAGACGATCCGGCGATCACCGCCCTGCGGACGACGCTGCTTCGTTGGCAGGGACAGGGCGTTGGCTGAGAGTGCCGCACACGAGCGGGGGCCTCTGGCGGCGGCCCCCAGTCACATCATCAGAGATGTGCAATTGCTCCCAAATGTCTGGAGCGCCGGCTCTCCTATAGTAACCGGCCTGGCCGCATACGGAGATGCGGCACCTCCAACGCGGTGTTGCGGCCAGCAGTTCCGTGCTCAGGAACGGTGTGGTTACAGACGAGGGGGGGGGGATGCCCACGGCGACCGGGCGACGTGCGATCAGCAACGCAGCTTGAGAAGATGAGATCCAGATGCCTAAGGCGTGTGCAGCGACTCTTGATGTGAGTCCCCCGGAGGGGGCGTGGTCTTTTCTCACGAGCGGACCGGAGGCGTTTAGGCTTGCCGGTGCGACAAGTGCTGTGGTGATCAATGGGCGAACGGTTGGCATGTCCGCCTGGCGTAGCGCGGTTGTGCACCCGGCCGTGCCTGTCGAAGATGATCTTGGCGTGCGTAGCCGCACCGTAGTTGGGGCCAATATTTGGAGCGCGAGGGCTCCGCATCCGGCTTGCGTTCGAGGTGTTCCAGGATCGGCCTCAGATGCTCATGTCCGTTGAGCTCCGCAACGACTCCACCCGTTCGTTTGTGTGTGGCGGCTGCCAGCTGCTGCGGATTGCCCCATCCAGGGGCGGGAACCTGTTCACCGGCCCACATCCCCAAGGGCAGACCGTGTCCCTCTATGATGGGACACCCGTCACCCAGCATGTCAAGCGCATCACTCACCATGTGGGCAACCACGATGCCGGGCCGCTGTGCCACATCTACAATCCTGCTTCCGGCCACACCTACCACGCGGCATTCCTGACCTTTGACCGTTCTCATGGCCGACATCTGTTGACGTACCGCAACGGCGGCCCAACCGGCCGGGGCGGATGGTCCCGAACGATTGCCTGTGGACCCATACTCCTCAACGGCGGTTTCGAGAACGACGAGGCGTGCCCGCGGAAACCCGATGCCTGGGAACACTATGGCGGTTTCAGGGATGCTGTGCTGCTGAACCGGAATGTGGCGCGTTCCGGCACCGGCTGCCTATGATATCGAGATCCCTATGGCGAAGCTCCTGGTTCTCTATAAGAGCAGTTTCGTGCTGCGACTCGATGACCTGAGACTGCGGAAACGGGCGTCCCTCTCCGAGTAGGAGTTGAGGGGCACTGAAGTAATCAGCCCCCCATCAGGGCAGGGGAGGGTGTGTGCGCCCTGCGTGAGGGACCAATCTCTCTCCCCACCCACCCTAGGTGAGTGGGGTCGAAAAGCGGCGGGGGGCCTCACCGGGTGGCAAACTCACTTGCCTGTGGTTGCTTGAACAAAGGCGCCCAAGGCCGGCTTCACTCTCCCCTGATAGCTGAAAAGCCCCATGGACCCCTCCGGGCCGAGGATGTTCTTCTGCGTGTCGCGGAGGAGGAACCAGAACACGCGCTCGATGCGCGGTTCGCTGCTTGCGGCTCTGAAGACATCCCGCAAAAGGCGTGCCTGGTCTGCCTCGGCCTCCGTGGACGTGGCGCCGCAGCCGATCTCGGTTATCCAGAGCGGTTTGCTTCCGTCTTCATATCGGGCCATGAGTGCCAGTGTGTCACGGGTGAGCTTCATCATGTGCCCGGCTCCTTCATTGGGCAGCACGTAGGGGTGGATGTTGCACACATCGAAGTACGGTCGGGCGCCGGCTTTGTAGAGATCCTCCAGGTAGTCGGGCGTTTTCACGGGGGACCACGGATTCGGGATGATACCATTCATCTGCAGCCCCCCAAGAACGACGATGCACTCGGGATCCGCCTTCTTTGCGGCGATGTAGGCGGATTTGAGCAGCTCCGTGTAGGCCTTGGCATCGGGACGGGGTCTGTAGAAGTCCACACCGTTCTGTTCGTTCCAGATTTCCCAATGCTTGATGTGTCTATGGTAGTGCGATACGGTCATGGATACGTAGTTCGCCCAGTCGCGCACGTCCTTTGGGGCGTACCCGTCGAACCACCCTTCTGTCTTCCCCGGTACGGTCCCATTTGCCCATGCCGGCACTGACATCAGCGTCCCGAGGATCTCGACGTCAGCGGGAATGGCCTTGACCGTCCTGTCCACGACTGAGAAATCCCACGCCCCCTTTTTGCGTTCCATGACACGCCAACGGAGAGGGATCCGAATAGCTCCGCTTCCTGTCTGCTTGAGCATCTTCCGGAATCGCGGGAGCTCGCCTGCTTCCGGGTTCCCGGCTTTGAAATTCCAGACCGGGTCTTCGTTGATGCCGTAGAATGTGTTCCTTCGCTTACTTGCTTGTGTCTCGCCCTGTGCGTAGACTGTGCGGTGAGCGAGGACTACGAGCACTGCAGTCAGCAGGAATGCTACGGGTTGAGGCATACACGTCCTTACCATTTTCCACCCTCCGGCGAGCTTCGCTCTCTTACGCCCTGTCTTGAGTGTTTCGGCTGATCAGGTAGTGCAGCAACAGTGCAGCCAGCGGGCAGAGCAGTGTGAGGACAAGGTGGACGACCACGACGCGCTCAAAGCTGGCCGCGCCTGCATGCACCACCCAGATTCGGTAGAAATCGTTCGGCATTCCCTCGGCCTTGCCATCGAAGTAGATGGCGCGATAGCCTTCGTCTATGAGCAGACTTCGGCAGAATGCGACGTTCGCAAAGGCCAGGTAGAAGCCGATGACTGCATAGAGCAACCGCTCCACCCCGTGGTGCACGGCCCAGTTGCTGGCGGCCCTGTAGATGAAGAGCACGGCAAAGAGGAGTTCCGTTCCGTGCCCGAGATACAGAATCAGCAGACGGTGCAGGCTGGTAATTCGCAGCACCAGATAGCACGCCAGGCCGAGGAGAGAGAGTGTCAGGATGGCTCGGTCGCGGTAGTTGTTGGCGAGGAATGCCAGGAAGGCGATCCCCAGTACGACCAACACCCACGTCGAAGCTTCCAACTCGGTAACTGCTACGCCCCCGCCGTAACGGAAATCGAACGCGGGAATGCTGGGGTAGCCGAACACCCAGGCAGCGGCGGAGTGCCCGATCTCATGGACGAGGGTCGCGAAGTAGCTCAGAATCCACCGGATCCGAGGCATGAAGAACGGCACAAAGGCCAGAGCGAGTCCTGTTCCCAGCGCAACCCAACCGGCCCGTTCTATGTACAGGAATCGCGGTGACTCCTGGTGTGATTCGGGGCAAAGTGCTGGGGTGTCTTCTGTCACGTGTGCCTCTCAATGTGGACACTGTAGTGCAGCCATTCATACACTCCAGTGTGCTGACACACAAGTTCCCGGCGACTTGTTGTGCCCACCGTTGTGCGTGACTATCTTCCCCGGCATGGAGACGACAGCTCATCCTGACCTGATCTTGAGAAATGGTCACATTGTGACGATGGACGCCTGCGACCGGCGTGCACAAGCAGTGGCAGTTCGGGGCGGGCGTTTCAACACGATAGGAGCGGATGCGGAGGTGACGGCGCTCGCGGGCCCCCGTACCGAGCTGATTGATCTTGATGGGGCCACAGTGCTGCCGGGACTGATCGATACCCACGCACATTTTCACCGCATCGGGGCTCGGGCTCCGACAACGGCGAGCCTGTATGGTTGCACATCGGTTGAGGAACTCGTTGCCCGGCTGCTTGCGCATCGGGAGATACTCCCCGATGGTGCGCCCATTCTTGGGTTGGGGGACTGCTTCCGGGCGGCTCATTTTGCGGAGAAACGCCAGGTGTGTGCTGCGGACCTCGATCGCGTGGCGCGTGACCGGGCCGTGGTGATTTCAGACGTTCACAAGACGATCCTGAACAGTCATGCACTGAAGAACTGCGCTCCTCGGTCAGTACCGAGCTCCGGGCCGGACGTTCCGTTGGATCTGCGCGGGGACATCGTGCCTGGTCTCTTTTTCTCGGACGCCCGGAACGTTCTTCAATTGCCTCATCCGGTTCCTGACGTGTCCTTGCCTGAATCGCTCAGGCGATCAGCCGCGGAGTTCTCCCGCCACGGTTTGACCACGGTTGTCGATGCCGGGCCGCCCCTCGATGTGATCGAGAGCTATGTCGGCTTCACAGCGGAAGATGCGTTGGGCGTTCGCGTTGTGGTCCTGCCCGCGGTCCGCGATGTGCTGGAGCCCTCTGCTCGGGAGCGGATTCCGTTTTTCGGTGCTGCCGGGCCGTGCTACCGCATGGGGCCTGCCAAGCAGTTCTACGATCGCTTCGTCATGCACCGGACGGCGTTGATGTACGAGCCCTATCCCGGGATGCCGGACAATGTGGGGAAGACGTTTGTGCCACTGGAGGAGCTTCGGGGGTGCGTGGAGCACGCCTGGGGTGCCGGCTGGCCCCTGGGGATCCATGTGACTGGAGACAGGGGGGCTGTGGAAGCGGCCCACGTTCTGCGTGGTGTCTGCCATTCCCCCCGGCCCGGACGAAATCACCTCATCCATGCTTACTTCCCAACTCCGAAGCTGTTGAGCATCCTGCGTGAAGCAGACTTGGGCGTCGCTTTGCAGCCGAGCTTTCTGCGGGCTTGGGGGGCGACCCTGAAGGAGTTCGTTGGTTGCGAACGGGCGGCACGTTTCCTGCCGCTTCGCACCTACCTCGATGCCGGCATCACAGTAGGGGGTGGCTCGGACGCACCGATCGTCCATTGGAGCCCGTTCAGAGCCATGGCCACGGCTATTGACCGGGAAGCCCTGGACGGAGATGTCTTGGGCGAGGAGGAGGCGATCAGCACGCGTGAGGCGCTGGCTCTCTATACCTCCGGTGCGGCCCAGGTCCTGGGCCTGGAGTCGGAGATCGGGACGGTTGAGCCCGGCAAGGCCGCGGATCTGACAATCGTTGATGGCGACGTGTTTATCCAATCTCCCTCCGACCTGGCTGAGACTCGGGTGACCGCCACGATGCTTCAGGGGCGCCTGCAACGTCATTAGTTCGCATCAGCGTCTCAGCTGCAACTGGCCTCCGAACACTTGCGTTCCGTCCCCCTGTTCGAAGGCCCGTTGGATCTGGACCCCCTGTGGTTTCTTCAGGATCATCGGCTCACGGAAGCGCACTGTGCCCGTCATATTGTAACAACGCAGGAGCACGTTCGGAACGGCGAGTTGCTGGCGGACGTCCTCCGCGTGCGGGAATGGCAGCACTCCGGTGACCCAGCCATCGGTGTTGCCTTCGCCGTGTATGGCGAGCCAGGTGTGTTTGTCGTTGAGGCCGTAGGCATAGATCCTGATGCCGGCCGGTCTCTTGTACCAGTTGCCTGTGTAACGCATGTCATCGACTCTCACCTGGACGGTGAGGAAGTAGTCGGCATCGGGGTCGAGACGGGTGCGTTTGGCGGAATCGATATGGACGCTGGCTTCCCGCAGTATCTCGGCTTTCACGACCACATGTCCTGAATCGTCTTTCTCTGTGGAAACGACAGTCTGCTCGGCATGAGGCCCTTTCTTGGTGATCTTGTACTGGGCCGGCAAGCCGTTGTCATCCAGTTCCTCGAAGCGGCAGGCGAGGAGATTTCGCGCTCGGGGGGTGCCTGCGTCCTTGGCCAGCACGCGTTCTCGCAGCGACTCCGGGGTTGCACCTGCAACTGCGGTGACGGAGAACGCCAGGCTCCGCGTGGTTCCGGCTGGTATGGAGAACGGCTGGGTCATCCATTCGCTGCCGCACATCGTTTTGGTTCTGGCACTCCAGCGGTAGATGTTCATGAGATCGGGGGGCAGGCTGAATACGAGCCCGGCCTGGAGTTCGGGAATGAACTCCGCGTAAGTGGTACCGGTTTCTCCCACGATCCGGTCGTGCATGAGCACGTGTGGCTTGAGCTTTTCCGGGAGGCCGCGTACGGGGAAGATTGTGGTCAGCCCTTTGCCCGTTTCGTGCAGCATTTCGTCGCCGACGAAGGTGGTGCGCGCCACGGAGAGGACATTGTGTCCCCAGTAGGCGAGGGTGGCGGGGGTCTGGTCGACGCGTTCGTTGAACAGGTCGATCTCGGCGGTCACCGACGTGCTCTGAACCGACACGCGGTAGGTCTTGCGCAGTCTGATGCCCGGGAACCCATTGCTCAGGGACATTTCGTAGACGATTCGTGCTTCCTGCCCGTCGTTGTCGCAGCGGACAAGGCCCATTTCCTGCACTTCATCGCTGCTCCACCGCGCTGTCTCCGGCAGCCACAGCATGTCCATGGCAAAACCGTCCGTTCCGAATGTCTTTTTCGCCACGAATTCTCCAACGCCTTTGACAGACCAGTCGTAGATGCGTCCGCCGCTGGCCCCGAACGCGATGGTCTGTTCCGCCGTCACGACCTTCAGGACGGTGCGATTTTCTCCCCCGAAGGTGACCAGCCCGTAGGTAACATCGATGCCGTCCACCTTGCCGAGACGAACGGCTCCCGCCTTGTTGGCTTTGAGGAACGCCGATTTGGCTTCGGTGAGTCGGTCCGTGACCGTCGCTGTCTCGATCCGGCGCAGACCGTTGACGCGGGCGGGATTCGCTGTGGCAATCCAGAGCTCAGGGGTCTGCTTGTGCACCTGCACGATCGCTTTGCCCGAATCGTCGAGGGCTTGGTACGTCTTTTCCACAGGATTAACGAGGTACCCGCTGCGCAACGCGGGTGCGGCGACAGCAACGAAGGCGTCCTCTGCGAGGTGGTAGTTGAGCAGAGACAGGAGCGTCTCGTCTTGCCGTTCGTGAGCGAAGCAGATCAGCGAGGAACGCCAGTCCGGGGCGACGTGGTCGATGGTTGTGTGACCTAAATCGATCCGTTCGTGACGGTACGGCACGCCCTTCATCGTGACGGTGTCGGTCTTTGCTCCGTCGGTATAGAACTCCTCGACCAGTGCGATGCGGGCAAGACCTTCGTGGATGCCGAACCACGACGCGTCTACGAGGTGGATTCCCGGCCAATGTGACACGCTCCCGCACCCTGCGGCCGCGGTGACGATCGTGTCCATGAGGAACGCTTCCGGGGACTCACGATGCACCTTCGAGAAGGACCAGCCGATGGTCAGATCGGGCCAGAACTTCCGCGCGGGAACTGAGGTGCTCTTCAGTGTCTCGAGCAGGTTCCGTGCGTAGCCCAGTGGGCTCGGTTGGTAGATCATGGGACTGAGCGCATCGAAGTCGTTGCCGTAGATGCCGTAGTCAACGTGGCGACTTGCCCCGGAGCCCTGCTCGACTCGGAACGGGATGGGTCTGACGGAATCGATCGCCTTTTTCATCGCGTAGAGTGGGCGGGCGATCTGCCGCATGCGGAACTGCCGATAGGCGTCCCTGTGGGTTGTCCGGAGGTCCTCTGTCTTCAGCGGCCGGTTGATCCTGTTTTCGGTGGCGAAGGCGGCGATGGTTGCTTCGTCGTCGTAGCCTGGCCACATGTCTGGTCCGGTCGGTTCCCAGTCCCAGTGAGCCAGGTCGAAGACGTGCTGTGCCTGCCTCCAGTCCTCCCGGGCTGCATCGCTGGTCAATCCTGCGCACACCTGATCCATGGCTTTGGTGAGTCCTCCCAACTTCAGGGTGGCATCGCGCCGGCCGCCATACGCGCGTTTGCCGTACTTGCGTGCGAAGAGGGTCATGTTGGCGTTGTTCTTGACGCCGTGCCGCCGGTTTGCCTCGAACATGCTGTGGAGCCGTTTATTCTTCTCACCTGGGAGCCCATAGGGCCAATGGGCCTCGATGCCGCTGATACCGAAGCGCCGGTAGAACTCCGCCATTCGATCATGGTCATCTCTGGGCACGATACTCAGGCATCCGTACGGGTAGAAGCCAAAGGTCCGAGGCAGTTTGCGGTCGGGCCGGACCACGCCTGCCGTGACCAGCTTGCTTCCACCTTTTGCCAGTGTCGTTTTGCCGTATTGGAGTTCCCAGGACACCGTGGAGTCCAGGCGTTCCGGGGCGTCGATCCAGACATGGACTCGGTAGTAGTACGAGTTGCTGATCAGGCGTTGGGTCAGGATGTCGTTGAGCAACGGGATACGGACGTTCTGGAATGCCTCTCCGTTTCGCGTTGTTGGGGTTGTCTCGAAGGCTCTGTTCACCCCCAGTTCGTTTTGTCCGTAGACATGGGCCCCGAGGAAGTCTACGCTCTTGGGGATTGTGACCTGGAGAACGGTTGGTTCGCTGAAGCGTTCCGGCAGCTCCAGTCGGTGCTTGCCATGGTCATCTGAGGAGATGGCAATCAGCAGGACGTTCCAGTCACTACCGTAACAGAACAGTGTGTTGTTGGTGCGGCGTTCCGATGGCCAGAGCTCGACCGAGGCCCCCCAAGTCGAGGCGGTCATCACCCCGGTGATCAGCGCGGCGTAGAACAGCTTCAGGTGGAGGTCCTTCATCATACTTCTTTCATCGTTGTCTGAGCCTGTCGTTTCGTTTCGAGGAACCGGCGCTTCCCCTTGGGGGCCAGGAAGAACTTAGCGCGGTGTGCAGCGAAGACCATGAATGCACCGGCACCCCTTCAACGACGTGAGGGAGAACTCCGAGCTGGCTTCAACGGAGCGAGACGGTTCGTCCATGCGCAACTTCTCAGTTACGTGAGGCGGCTCGACGGAGTCTCTCCCTCCATCGGACACAGATGGCCCAGAGAATCCCTGGAGGGAGAGACTCTGTCGAGCCATCTTGGAGTTCTCCCTCCACGTAACTGAGGCATTGCGTCCATGGCTTCCCCCTTGACGGCGGTCTGCTACTGGTCTATGCTCACTGCGCAGCACGACATGACAACACCTGGGCGAACTGATGAGACGTTTCCTCGAGATAGCTTGGCTCTTGCCGATTCTGGCCTGTGGGTGTGCCTATGTCGGTGGGAGCAACGACGCCAACCGACGCGTGGCCCTTGCGGAGCTCGCAATACTCCCATTTGAGACACCCGGTGCGAAGCAACATGCCGACTACCTTCAGGTTTCGGCGACCGAGCCGACGTTCGCCCTTGCGGATCTCGACGCCAAACTGCTCTTCATTCAGGTGTTCGACAGCTGCTGCCCGCATTGCCAACGGGCCATCTCCTCGATCAACCAACTCTACTCACAAATTGAGACGCGAGGGCTGCAGGAGCGAGCCAAAGTCATCGGTGTCGGCGTGGGCAACACGGCGTTTGTTCTGGATCTGTTCAGAGACCGGTATGCTGTGCCCTTCCCGCTCTTTCCGGACGCGTCCATGGCAAAGCGGGACGCACTGGGAGTCAGGGGAGTGCCTCGGATGATCGTGCTTCGCCAGTCAGATCGTGGCCTGGAACTTGTGAAAATATGCAGGAGTATCGGCAACTCCGCCTCGTTCCTTGACGACATCTTGGAGCACGTCGGCATGTAGCTTTTAGCTCGCCATTCAGGAGGACAGAACATGGACAGAAATTGGTTGGTGAACGGTTGTCTGGTCGTCTCTCTGATGTTGATCGGGGTGTCGTGTACCTCGACACGACCGAAGCCGGCGGCTGGGGTCCGGTCGGACTTCATCTATCAGGTGGGGATGCTTAAGCCCGTAGACAGCCAGCTGAACGTGAAGCAGGGAGACCCCGCTCCCGACTTCTCGCTACCCACACTCAGCGGAAGCCCGATCAGCCTGCGGGACTACCGGGGGAGGAAGCATGTGGTGTTGTCTTTCGTCCCGGCTGCCTGGACGCCGGTCTGCTCCGATCAGTGGCCCGGTTACAACATTGCCGAGAGTTTGTTCCGGAAGCACGATGCGGTGCTGCTCGGCATAACGGTCGACAACATACCGACGCTCCACTCGTGGACCAAAGAGATGGGAAAGCTGTGGTTTCCCGTTCTGTCGGACTTTCATCCCCATGGTGACGTCGCCAGGACCTATGGGGTACTTCGCTCCGACGGGACCAGCGAACGTGCTCTTTTCGTGATCGGCAAGGATGGCCTCATCCGCTACATCGACGTGCACGACATCAACAAGCGCCCGGACCTCGAGACGTTGGGCCGTGAGCTGGAGAAGCTTGACTGAGGCCCTGCTCGGTCAAACGACTTCGCAGCCGCCATACTCGTCGACGCGGAACCCATTGAGGGAGTGCACGTCAACCATCCGGGCTGTTGGCGGCGTGGCAGGCGTATATCCTGGCCCATTCCACGCGTGGCCCCCGATATCCCCGATCTTCCTGTCATCATAGGCCACATGGCCATCCCACACGCAGTATTGGTCGGCGCCTTTCTCCAGGAGGGAGCGGACCAACTGCCGGAAACGGTTTGGGTCATTGCGGTACATGGTCCAGGTGTAGAAGCAGGGGATGACTCGTATCTTCTCACGGCCTTCCAAGCCCTGGAAGTAGTCGTAGTCGAGGGCCTCGGGGGCATCGAAGTGGGTGTTCGTCGCGTTGAACTGCTGTCCGACCGGGTAGAGATCATCGATGATGCCTTCGCGTACCCACCCGGCGACGTCCAGCCCCCACTTCCGGCAGTCTGCTTCGTTACCCGGCACCATGACCGACAATCGTTGTTCCGGCCTCATCCGTTCCCTGGCTTTGCGGACAAACGGGGTGAACACCGCGGCCTGGAATTCAAGCCAGCGTGGGTCGGTTTCAGCCAGGGTCCGTGGATCAAGGCCGTGCTCCCGCCGGAAACCCTCCACCATGGGGGGCTCATAGAGCACGACCGGGATACCTCTGGTCAGGCAGAGGCAAACGCCATCGGGGTCGTACGAGAGGACTTCTGAGATGAGGTCAAGCATGTGATCCTGGACTTGCGGGTACGCATAGCTGAGCCGGTTTACACGGTTGCCCTGCCGATCCAGGCACCACCACTCCGGGTGCGCGTAGAAGAACTCGGACCAGACCAGCTCCTCATGCGGGTAAGATCCCGCGAATGCCTCCATCCGGATGTAGACGTGGAGCTCCCAGGCACGTGTTCTCGTGTAATCCCGGACAACACGCAGGCTGTCCCAGCCCGATTCTCGCCACCGGCTCACATTCGGCCAGCCGATGGCGCCGTCGCACGCGATGTGGGGATCCTGCCATGTCTCCAGGAACATCGGGTTCCCGATCACGGTCGGGTAGTTACAGCTGTCAGCGTTCCCGTTGCCCCAGAGCAGGCTTCGCATGCAACTGGAGTCGGGGATCATCTCGAGGTCTTCGAGAATGTCCTCTGGCCGGTAGTGGGGATTGGACCGGAACACACCGCATCCGTCGTTGGAGATGCACATCCCGCGCCATGGATCCGACCGCGGAACGGAATCGGGAACGGCGTCAATTGGCTCAAGTCGCACGTAGGCCAGCGCCCCGGGCACAGGCTTCCGGTCGTAAGCACTCTCCAGGAAGAGATCCTGCCCGGTCACCTCGGATTCCTTCCAAAGCACCTCATGGATGACGGGCTTTTCTATGACGCTGCGGCGCGGAGCAGACAGGCGTGTGCAGCACAGATCGCGGCTCAGTCGCACACGGATCTCAGCCGTCGCATAGGCGTATATTCCAAGCAGGATTCGATGCGGGCCGACGACGTCAAGACGTAACTGGACGGGCTGCGGACACGTCGCTTCACCACATCCCAGCATCACCCCGCTGAAGCCATCCGCGTCATACGGAACGGTGCGCCAGTGCCTCGGCAAGGCTACCGAGCTGGTCGGGCCTGACTGAACCCGACTGCCCAGATCGGATATCAACACGCTGTCGGTCAATTGTCCGCCCATCGCTGGATCCTCTCAGAGTGCCAGTTTCAGCCCGTCATACGCCAGTGTAATGCCCTTGGCAGCCAGCTTTCCCGCAACGTCGTGATACGGTTCCACGTTGTTCGTACTCAGGTGATCTGCCACGATCACCGTTCTGTCGTCGATGCACCCGATCTCGCGAAGCTCCGTGATGGTCTCGTCGAGCATCCCCCAGTTGAGGTGCCCGGACTTCAGAGGGTCGATGTCGAGAGGCCCAAAGGTCGCGTCCAGGATGGCGATGTCGAGGTGCGCGCCTGAGAGCATCCTCAGCGTTGCCGGCAGCATGTAAGAGGAGTCCAGACCGTAGAAAATGGTCTTCCCACGCACTTCAGCGAGGAAGTTCAGCGCCTGCTGCTCCATGATGGCGTAGGGCTTGTTCATGAAGTGGTTGCCGAGGAGGGCGGTCACGGTGGCATCGCCAGCTTCTACAGCCGTCCCCGGGCTGAGAACAGTCACCTCGATCTCGGGGACGCCTTGCCGCTCGACGAAGCGCCCTGACTTCTGATCGAACGTGTTTTGGCCACAGAAGTCGAGTGCGTCCCGGACCATTGTGTTGCCGTACACCATCAGCGGTTGCGGCAGCGACTCCGCGAAGCGCAGGATCTCGAGGGGCTGGAAGTGGTCGAAGTGCCCGTGGCTCACAAACAGATGCTTGATCACGCCTCTGTTGACCCCGAACAGGTCGAGGGCTTCCGGCGTCTGATGGTTGAAGTCGATCAACACATCGGGCGACAGGACATTGCAGGTATACCGGCGGATGTCTTTCACAGGCAGGTCGGCGCTGTCTGGGGTGCCGAAGTTGGCATCACCCGCACCGGTACCGAGAAACTGGAAGTAGCGTGTCCCATCCGGGGCGGCGGAGTCTTCTGCTATCTGCATTGTGCCGGAGTTCCTCTCACTGGTGACTATGATCAGAGGGGCGTTACCCCCAGCGTCCGCTGGAAGAAGGCCACGATCTTGTCTCGGGTCAGGTTGACATCCCAACCGTGTTTTTCGCCCGACAGGACATGCAGTGTAGAATCCACCCCCGCTGCGATGAGGGCCCGATGGAAGATGGTGCTTTCGGCCACGGGGACCGTCGGGTCGTCTTCTCCATGTAACACGAGAATCGGGGGACAGGCCGGGGACACGTGATGTATTGGGCTGACCAACCGGGCCGTCTCGCGGTGTTCAGCTACCGGGCCGCCGACAAAATTGTCGGTGACCTCGTGAAGTACGGGGCTCCGAGCTGCGAGTTCCGGGTCTGCCATCCGCTCCAGATCAGTGGGGCCGCACTGGTCGCAGGCCGCCTGAATCACTGTGCTGATTCCGGGGTTGCCTCCATCCCCTTCCAGCTCTGGGACGTCTCCCGACACGGCCATCAGCGCCGAAAGATGTCCACCCGCCGAACTGCCCCAGGTACCGATCCGCTCGGGATCCAGGCCATATGCCTTCCCGTTTGCACGCAACCAGCGGACCCCCGCTTTGCAGTCGAAAACTGTCGCCGGGGCGGTGACCTCAGGATGGACACGACACTCGATCGCGGCGAGTGCGAACCCGCAATTGGCCAGCCATGGTCGTCCTTCGGGCCGTTGGCTATTACGCCATCCGCCAACGGGAATCATCATCACGGTCGGCAGCGCTTCAGTGTTGTTTCCGGGCAGATATAGGTCGAGAAACAACTCACGCTCGCCGTATTGGGCAAACTTCAGGTTGTGGATTGCACGCTCGCCACGGTTCATCTGATCCTCTCCTCGGTCTCGGTGGCTGTCCGTCGGTCATGCATGGTTCCGCCATAGCAGCTCCATCGAATGTCGCTTCCAGGCGGCGGGACAAGGATAGCTTCTGCAGGCTGAGTAGCAAGGGACCCCTTCTACTCTCCCTGCTTGCCGACGACTGCTTCAGGAGGCAAAGTGGAGGCTGGCGGTTTGCACGTCTTCCTTCGAGGAATCCACAGGGCACGGACTCACATGAAGTCACAGTTCTTCGTTCTCGTTCTTACTATGGCTTTGCTGCCTCTGCGATCCTCGCAGGCGGGGCCGGCGTGGGCCCTCCCACTTGAGGCCCGGATCCGCAGCGAGGTGGCAGCTCTGACCTCATTCACTGTGGACTTGCCCAGCCCCGAAGCCGAGGTGACTGTCTCGGCCGGCGACTTCGGGCTCTTACCAGGCAAAGGCCCGCGTGAGAACGTTCTGGCCCTCCAGAGCGCTATTGACCACTGCAAAGCCAACGGGGTTTCCAGACTTGTTCTGCCTCCCGGGCGCTACCGGATGGGGACACTCAAGGCCCCCGGTGGGGAGCAGATCACCAAGGCCTCCGGTTACACGCACCACACCGGGCGGGTCTATCAGGTCAAACTCATCGGGCTTCGCGACTTCACCCTGGACGGACAGGGGGCAGAGCTGATCTTCCGCGAACTCCGCGACATCCCGGAGGCGAAGAAGCGGTTGGGCGGCTATTTCGTTGTGAAGGACTGCCGGCGTGTGCGGATCACGAATCTGGCTCTGGACTGGGACTGGGAGGACTACCCACTTGCGTTCTACGGTAAGGTCGTGAACGTGGACGAGGAGAATCTGACGGTCGATTACGAGCTGGAGGGCGGACCATTCCCGCGGCAGATGACTGTTTACATGATGCGGGAATGGGACCGAACAGCTGGCTGTCGCGATCCCGGCGTTTTTCACTTTGCCATGGGATATGTGATGGACCATGGATTCGTCTCTGAGAATGTCCTTCGTTTCCGGATGAAGAGAAAGAGCATCCTGAAGGGGGCGAAACTGGGGGATTGGGGGATCTTCAAGACCAGGACCCGCTATGCTCCGCAGGCATTCACCCTTGATCTGAATGAACACCTCTCCCTTGATGACGTGAGGGTGTATGGCGTGCCTGAAAACGCGGTCTGGGCTCGGCAGAACAGGTTTCTGCAGATCAGGAACTGTCAGATCACCCCGCGCCCCGGAACCACGCCTGTCTGGTCAAGCCACGGTGGATTCGAGATTCACAATCACTTCGGGTATTTTCGCATGGAGAACTGCGAGCTCTCCTATGTGTTCGATGACGCCCTGCACTTCAGCGATTTCTTCCTCGCCGGTAACATTGAACGCCTCGACGACCATACGCTCCAGGTTGGAGGCTTGATGTATTTCCAGTCGGCAGACACCTTCATGAACGGCTCCAGACTTGAGTTCCGCAGAGCCAATTTCGAGCCGCTCGGGTTCTCTGCGGAGATCGCAGATCACGAGTGGACTCTGGTGACGGGGAAAGGGCAGGCGAAACACTACGTCACCGTGACGACCAGGGAGACACTCCCGGAGCGAATCGAGCCTGACACGCTCCTTTTCAACACAACGTACGGCGTGGGGCGTTACGTTATTCGGAACAACAGGATTCGGACCGGGCTCTGCCACGGCCTCTATGTGTGTATGCCGAACGGGTTGATTGAGGATAACGAGATCGTCGGTACGGCTTATCCCGCGCTGGTCGTGCACTCTCTGCTCCGTTGGGGACGTTGGCCCATGGGGCACCCTCCCGCCAATGTGATTGTGCGCAACAACACCATCCGCAACTGCAACACCGCGCTCCGTCGCCCGGCCGACCTCTTTGTGGGAGGTGGGTACGACCCGCAAGGAGGGGTGTACCGACCGGTCGATTATCCCGTCGCCCAGAATGTCATTGTCGAGAACAACACCATCGAGGGCAGTCCCTGGCAGGGAATCGCCGCTTGGTCTTGCAGGAACGTGTTGATCACCGGGAATCAGCTGCGCAACACGAACAGGCTCCCAAGCCCGAAGGGGCAAGACGGATCCATCTTCGTTCGCGATGCGGAAAAGGTCCACATCTCCGGCAATGAGCGACGACTCGGCGCGGGATTCACCCCGAATGACGCCGGGATCAGCATTGATGCCGGCAGCACGAGGGACGTTGCGAAGGACCGAAACAGTGGCTTTGGCGCTCCCCATGCCGCCCCGCGATAGCTGGGCCTGCTGTTCCCGCGCAGAGCCCCCCGGGTGCAACGGATTCGGCAGGGGGGGGGGGATGTTCCAGAGCAGCTTTCCACTATCCCTCTGTCGCGAGTGTGTAGAGTTGGGCAGAGGCCTCTCTCACGGCTTCCCTGAGGGCAGGATACGGCTCACCGTAGCCATTGATCAAGCCGGAGTGCTGGCGTCCCTTCTTGCGTGGGACCAAGTTTGGAGCATCGATCAGGCCGCAGTAATGCCAACCGACAAAGTCCGGTCGCGCGAATGCCTTGCGGAAGAACTCAGTCGTCCATTCGGCTCGTTGTTCAATGCTGTCGGCTACCGGGCCGTACGGCCGTGGCATGGTGTCGGTGACCATCGTGAATGCAGAGTCGCCGTTGATCAACGGTTTGTCGGCAATCCCGGACCATCGGTTCATCCCCGGTTCCTGGACCTCGTACCGTGCGTACATCTGGTAGAACACGACATCGGCATACTGACTCGTGATGGGGAGCACGGTGTCCAGGGAATCGGTGTTGGCATTGACCTTGTCGCCGATGAACATGTGGTTCGGATCGTACCGACGAAGCGCATCTCGCGCTGTCTCATAGTATGTGGCGACGGTCTTTTTCAGGAACTCGATGTTGTCGCGCGTCTCGTTGCCATTGGACAGATCGGTATTGGGGCGCCAGTCCTCGGCCGTCTCAAGGGCATCGAAGGAATCGAACGGCGTGCCGTAGGTCGCATTGAAGTCGCTGATCTCTCCGCGGTAGAGGTCGTGCATTGCCTGCACGTATGCCTTCTTCCCCGCGGCCCTTGAACTGAAGTTGCGCAATCGGCGTGGCCAGCCGATCCGAGACTCACGCCGCCCGCCACCGATCACATCGGGTCTCTCCCGGCAATCCTCTTCCGTGAACAGCGGACAGTCGGTCATTGTATAGCCGAGCAGGAACGGGTCGTCCCTTGCTGGTGCGGCGGTTTCTCGCGCCAAACGATCGCAGTGTGCAGAAAATTCGTCTGAGAACACATCGTGGAAGTTGCTGTCGGGTATCTCCATCTTCCAGTGAGGGATGTCGACGAAGCGGATGGGCTGCATATAGGGCATTGCCGGTTGAGGGGCATTCACCACGCGCAGATCGTTGTGGACGCCAACCGTGTTGAACCGGTAATCGTGGCATGTTTGCAGAAACCAGGATCGGAGGGCCGGGAAGAACCCCGAGCCGTCCAGACTGTCCAGTCCCAAACGCGCCTGCCAGGCTTCTCGGTTATAGCCCTGATTCCACAGGTTGGACTCCAGGTGGTTTATCCCGAAACTCAGGAACGCGTTGCCTTCGGGAGTCACAAGCCACCATCGTTCGTCCTTCTCCACACGGAAGAAGCCAGTGGCTTCGAGCTGTTTGCCGGGCCAGCCGCCGAACCGGTCGAGTTCGCGGCACAACGCATCTGTCTTCATGGTCTACTTTCCTTGCGAGAGCCTTAGCCGTAGTACCGGTCGATCACGCGCTGCACTGTGTTGGCCCACTGGGTCAGGTTCTGCGGATTGTTGGCGATGGTGCTGATGTCCTTCAGCACGAACTCCAGCGTTGTGCCATTCTCCACGCACGCCTCGCAGTACCCGGCGATCTCTTCCTCGACAGGAGTGGGGTTGAACTCCGAAGCTGCCACGAATGCGGGGTTCGGTTTGGCTGCCAGCACGTAGTCGCGACCGATGTTCTCTGCTGCTCGGCGCGGATCAGCCCACGGTGTGATGGAGATCTTCCGCAAGTTCCTGAACCGCTTGCGCAGAATATCGATTTTGCGGTCCATCGGTTCGCAGCAACCGTAGTAGAGCAGTCCACAGTCGGCGAACAGCGTCTGATTGTAGGCGAGGTCAAACTCGTCGTGCATCTCAGGCGAGACCGCTCCGAAGATCTGAGCCGCGCATCGTCCCCAGACGTCTTTGGCGCGCACGTGGCCCGCGAAATCCTCCGCGGGGAGCTCGCGCGTGCAGGCCGGTGTGCAGTGCAGAAGTGTTGGGGACGGGTCAAGCAGATCCTGTTCCTCGAGTTGCTTGAACTGAGCTTGGCCAATTTCCATGAAACGCTGGGCGGTCTGGTGCATGAATTCGGGGCGCATGGCAAGGTCCGTGAGCAGACTATCGACGCCGCGGAGCGTCGAGATTCTGTCCCAGATGTTGTATGCCAGGCTCCCGGTGCCGGTAAGCTCGATCTCCATGAGTCCGGCGAACACCTCGCTCGCGGTGGCCAGCGCCTGTTCCGAGGCCTCTTTGTCATAGGTGATCTCAGGCAGTTGCAGTTTGGCCAGGTCTGCTTCCGTCTGGAGTTGGTCGGTGTACTCATGGGAGGAGATGTAAGCCCCCGTATCACCTTTGATTGTCTTGTCCTGGACCCCAACCCCGATTCCGGTCGCCCAACGGCTTCGTTTGGCCACGCGGAGCACGGGTGGCACAACGAGGTCGCCCTGGAAATGCTCCCACTGATACAGTGTCTGCCGCAGCGGAGTTTCCAGCCAGCCCAATTCGGGGGCGCACGTGTTGGTCAGTGCGTCCTCCCGGATCTCGCCCCATGGCACCTCGGCGATCAGAACAACCGGGCGCACGGCCTCCAGGCTGTTGCTCTCGGCATAGCGCCCCAGGCGCTGCTTCTGCACATCCAGATGGGCGATTTCGCTGTAGCGCCTTGCCAACGCGCGCAGTGTTCTCTTGTCATCTGCATTGATCGCCATGTGTCTTCACTCCAGTCATTGCTCGTGGACCGTGGCATCGCGCAGCACGAGTCTCGCAGGAACAGGTTGACCACACCTTGACGTTTCTCTCCAGAGGCGACCCGAATTCTCAGCAGCGCGGTCCATCGGCGTTGGGAAGATAGCGGGAAGGTGGCCGCTACTCAATGGCGAGGTATGGCTATTCCCGGCGGAGGGAGTTCTCAGGGCCGCGTCCCACCGAGATTCCGTGACCAGTCAGTTACGTCGGGACAGGACGTGCAGATCACGGTCCCGGCGCTTCGACGGCCCCGTGAATCTGGCTGGTTCGCCTCTGGTGTTGTCGTTTTCAGCCCCAACGGGGCGTCCTCATCGTAGCCTGGGGCACTCGCCCCAGGTCAACGGGGAAACAGCCGTTGTGCCCTGACGGGGCACTTCATCTCTCCCAATCGCTTCGGCAATCGATGCCCATCTGTGATGCCCCCTGTCAACCGTTTCTGGTTGGTCAAGATCGTGCCACCCGGGCGCTGCCCTGGCCTACGATGTGTTGCACCTATGGCGCAAGAACAAGGTCGCCTCGCGGCGGGCTTGGTCTCGGGTGAAGCCAGTCGGGCATCTTCCCTGCCCGGTGAACGCTTGGCTCTGTGGCGGCGTCAGCCGTTCGTAGCAGCCGGATGTTCGGCCTGTCTTATTTCTCCAGTTCCTGAAACAGTCTTGCCCCAAATTCCTTCCCTTGAGTATGCCCATAGCGCTGTCGACGGTAGTACTCGACTAACCCAAGTGCAAGAAAGCGATTCTGCCGGCACGTGGCAAGGCTCTTGGCCTTCGTTTTGGCATCGGCACCGTGCTCGTAAGACCGCACGGCATCAGCAACAGCCTTTGCCGCCCTGTAGTCTACATTCCTGTTCAGTACCAGCCCGCACCGCGAGAGCATCACGTAGTGGAACATGTCCGTGTAGATATGGAGTGGCATCGCTTCATCGAGATAGGCGGGAGACTCCCGGTAGACGATGGTGAGCCCTTCGGCCTCAAAGAAACCCTCGTGCCAAATCGCCTCTAGCGCAACGGCTTCATCTTGATAGAGCTGATGCATCCGTGTCGACGGCTGATGATCAGCCGGATCTCGCATGCCTCGACAACCTGCTGCAAAATGCTGACCGGACGTGAGAGCTTCTACGAGTCGCTCCGTCGTGCGAGTCGCGAATTTCTTCTTACTCACAGGATCGCCTGCGGGCATTATATCAGAGTCGAGCAGTGGCAGAGAGACGATTTGTGGCACTTCATGTCCCCATGTAAACGCTTTCTTGGGGATTCTCGGGACGGGCGGCATGACCGCCAGGTAACGGGTCCAGATCTGCCCGCGCTTCCCATCGCGATACACGGCGAACACATCGTAGATCGGGTGATCACCAACGTTGACGACGTGGTGAGTCTTGCCTCTTCCTTCGGGAGCAAGGACGGTGACCACGGGCGTCCGCGTCGTTGTTCCTTCGTAGAAAAGATACTTCTCCACTTCCTTGCCGTTCGAGACGTAGTGAGAGTCGACCTGACGTGCCACCTTGACCCAGTGGTTGTCCGGGAGATCCGCGCCACTGAGGGTGACGCCCTTTGGCAGGCTCTTCGAGAGCGTTAAGTGATGCCAAGAGAGTTCAAATCGCTTGTCGTCGGGGATCTTCGGTGGCCGCCGAGTCATGCGCTCCTTTTCTTGCTGTTTGCGCCATGCGTCCCAGTCGACCGCTTTGGCGTCGGCCACTTGATCAGGTGTGCGGTAGACGTTCACTTGCGGCCACCAGGCATTGGCATTTCCGTAAGCGAAGCGGACCTCGACGGCAACCGGAACGGCCCGGTTTGAGTATCCCTCCGCGTGGAAGTAGAGAACTGGTTTTGTGCGGACCCCAGAATCGGGCGGCATGTCTTTGACACGCAAAGCAGGAACGCGAACGGACCTGCCCGGCGCCTTATCTGTGTAGATGAAGTCTGGCATCTTCTGCGCGACCGCAACTCCCTTGGCCCAGTCGTAGTAGTTTACACCCCACTCGTGTACTACAAGTGTCTGGGGCCGCCACATGCCCGCTACCATCACGGACGCAGTGAACACAGTTAGAACACCAGCGAATATTGCCATCATGGAACTACGCATGGCGCAATCTCCTTGTGCCGAACGCTGCGCTCACCGGCCGACGATAGGAGGTCCGCCAGAAAGGGGCTGGTTCTGTTCCGGTTTCTTCCTGGCCAATCTGATGCGGGATTCGCATTC
>Ga0209045_1000447_pt1 | contig 49291 bp, 45 predicted proteins | sample SaaInlLV_10m_DNA_4_FD_184664 | JGI IMG/M metagenome (GOLD analysis project Ga0209045, IMG submission 184664) | Marine microbial communities from expanding oxygen minimum zones in the Saanich Inlet - Saanich Inlet SI072_LV_200m_DNA (SPAdes) (version 2) | ecosystem: Environmental > Aquatic >...
AAAATGGGCACTACAGGGTGTTTGTGGTCTGAAAAGCTAAATCTCATCGAAATCTGCTTCTAATCTTAAAAAAAATCTCCCGATTTTACCTTGGAGCGGTGTAAAAAAAATAGGCGGTGGATTTAGGTGACCTCTTTCCATTTTAAAAAATATTTTTCTTTGGTATCAATGGCTGCATGGGTAAGGCCTTCGATGTCATTGCCTGCCATGACATACTGAATGGTGCTGAAAAACGGCTTGATAAAAATATGTTTCTGATTATCCAGGTTTTGGCGGATGCCCTCAGATATGGATACTGTGCTGCGTTTTAGTTCCAGAACACCCAGAGCAATTCCATTGATATACAAAACAATATCAGGTCGTTTTTTGTGAATACCGTTGATGGTCACTTCTTCGGCAATGGCAAAATCGTTTTCCAAAGGGTTTTGCCAGTCAATAAGCCAGACGGTTTCTTTGTTCTGCCCTATCTCGGGCTGAACCGTCACACCATAGCGAAGAAGCGAATAAACCTCCTTGTTTACATCATATAGCGACTTGCTCTGGTCATTGACTGTTTTGCCAAATTCATACAAGGCTTTTCCGATCAGATCGGGGCTGTATTTTTTCCGGATGAGATAAGCGCTTAATATGTCTTCTTCAATGTTGCTGTTTTCTTCCCTGGATTCCCAATGCCCAAGATAGCGATATTTCATTTCATCTCGGAAGAGGGCAATAACCCTGTTTTGGGTTTCCCGTTCTTTTTTCCCTATTTTACTCATGATCTTTTGCCCTTATTTTGTATTGGGCAATTTCAATGGCTTTATGCAGTTTTTCCTGCAACAATTTTTTTGGCGGCAATATGGTTAAATAATCGGCTACCCTGATATTGCATTTATCCAACTGCAATAATTCAATATGCTCTTGGTTTTTACCCGTGCATAAGATCAAGCCGATAGGGGTATTTTCGCCTTCAACCTGCTCGTATTTTTCAAGATAGCGCAGATACAACTCCATCTGCCCCTTGTATGCGGCTTCAAATTCTCCGATTTTAAGATCGATCGCCACCATGCATTTTAACCTGCGGTGATAAAACAAAAGATCAATGTAATAGTCCCGGTTATCAATTGTAATGCGTTTTTGCCGCGCCATAAATGCGAAATCACTGCCCAGTTCTATAATAAAGCTTTGCAGTTCAACGATGATGGCAGTTTCCAAATTTTTTTCAGAATAGGTATCGGACAAACCTAAAAAATCGAGAAAATACGGATCTCTGAAAACCAGATCAGGGCTTAATTTTTTTTCATTTTTCAATTTGGTAAGATCGTTGAGAATGGTTTGCTCCGGCTTTCTGCTGATGGCTGTGCGTTCATAGAGCATGGATTGAATGCGGTCCTGCAATAGTCTCGATGACCATTTTTCAAGTTTGCTTATTTCTATGTAAAACTCTCTTTTCAAAGGGTCTTCCATGTAGATCAGACTTCGCAGATGTGTCCAGCTCAATTCTCTACGCAGTGCGTATACAATCTGCTCATCGGCAAATACATTGGCAAACTGCATACATTGCCTGAGATGTTTTTCTCCCCAGCCTTTACCATATTCTTCAATTAATTGCCGGGCCAGCGTAACGACAATCTGCTTGCCGTATTCTGCTCGATTATTTTTTAAAACTTCACCATTAATCCGTTTGCCGATATGACAGTACAATAAAGTGATTTCTGCATTTACGGCTAATGCTGCATTTTGCCGACTTTTTTCAATCAACTTTTTTATGTCAGCAGCAATGGGCTGAATATTGTTTATTTCCCGACTCATATCAACCTGATCCTCCCGGTTAATAAATTCTGCATCATGCCCTGTTTGATCATTTTATATTTTTCTAATTTCTTTTCCAAGGCATTTATTTCTGTGTCCATATCCGAAAGGATTTGGGCGATGCGGGTTTGTTCGTCAAATTTTGGGAATTGTTTTTCTATTGACTCGATAGTCTTGGCATTAAGGCTTGGAACTCCCGAGGCTTAGTTATAAGAATACCAATCTATAAGATTAAACATATAAAAAATAAATTTTGGATCATACCCTTGATTTATTTCTGTATAGAAAAGTGTATCTACAGACCAAAAAGGGGTATCCATGTATTGTGGTGCATCAATAGTCCCCTTGCGGCCAATTAAAACAGATGGTTTGTCATACAAAAAAAAATTTGCTCTACCAATGATACCTCCAGATGCTAAAATCGGGTAAACTCCATTATCTGTGGTTACTTCCTTTTGACTTTTACCATGTCTGATTTTTAGAACCTCCCCAAATTTTTTGACTTCCCACCCCTCTTTTATAAATGGTGAATTGTGAGTGGTAAATTGTGAATTTTGCTCTCCATTCTCCATTCTAAATTCACCATTCACCATTGGATTAAGCAACTCCTGCATGGCCCCTTGCTTGGTGGCCCGCTTTTTGGCAATGAGTTTTTCTACTTGGGTAATGAGGGCATCGGTATCGTTTAAGACAGTTGCTATGGCGGTTTGCTCGGCCTTGGTGGGGGGACTGGGGATAGATAGTTTTAATATTTTCACTATAGACAACCCAGGTTGTGCTGATGATTCTGAATATTGATTTAAATTCATATCAGCCAATACATAATAAAGCCATTTCACATCTGTTTTTGTGTTTGGGGTAACGACAACAGCATGTTCTGAAGCAAAAAATTCACCTTCAACATATTGGACATTCCCACATAGAGCACCTTGACGGCCAATCAGGGCAAAATCACCATTATGGGTAAATCTATGCGTGTATCCTCTAATTCCATTTCCGCCATAACAAGGATAAATATCAAACTCGCTAATAGTTTTTGAAGTAATAGTTTCACCGCTTTTCATATCTGACAAGTCGCCTAATTTATTCAAATTCCAATCAATCGGAATAACCCCGACTTCAGTTTCCTTAAAACCTGGTTGTATTTCCACTACTTCTACCATACAAAACTCATTTTTCTTAAATGGTTCTCAAGTTTGGCGGTCAGATCATCCACATCACTGAAAAGTTTAGGATATCGGGTGATCCCTTTTGTTTCCAGATCGGCTTCAAGGCGAGGAGTGACACTACCTAAAAAATCAAAAGTATAAAGGTCTTTGAATACCTGCCCTGAAAGGTCGGAGTATGCGGGTATATTATTCATTATTTTCCTCTATATTTCCTCTGGCGATTTCTGCTTCACTGCCGTCAGTCAAAAGCCTCTGCCATTCTTCTTCTGTGGGCAGTTTGTCTTGATATTCATTTGGAAGTTTTTGATATAATTGATATGTAGTTACTCCGATAGGGTTCGCTTTTGTCCGCAGACTTACTTCTACTTCCAGCTTGTCTTTTTCAGCACACAATATAATGCCGATGGAAGGGTTATCATCTGCTGATTTTTCCGTATCATTTAACAACTCAAGGTAAAAATCCATTTTACCGGCATACTCAGGTTTAAAAGAACCGGTTTTCAATTCCACCACAACCAGACATTTTAAAAATCGGTGATAAAAAAGAAGATCAATAAAATATTCTTTTTGGCCCAGCCTAAGCCTGTATTGACTTCCGATAAAACAGAATCCATAGCCGATTTCTATTAAAAAATCCTTTAGCTTTGCAAGCAGTCTTTTTTCAAGCTCTCTTTTCTGAACCGCCTGGGCTATACCCAGAAATTCCAGATTTATTCTGCTTTTAAGCATTTCATCAGCCTGCTCTGCAAGGTATGTCGGCAATGTTTTATTGAAATTGTGGGATTTTTCTTTTTTTTGATTTTCATAGGCATTGCCCTTTATCTGATTAAGAAGCACATTCCTTGACCAACCCAGTTTTGAGGAAGTCTTAAGATAAAATAACCGTTCATCTTCGTCCTTTATCTTTTGCATAATCAGGATGTTATGTCCCCAGGGAGTTTCTCCAACAAGTTGTTGGAGAATTGGAAATGGGCTGTATTCCAGATAAAACTGGCGTGCAAGCCATAAATTCTGGGAAGAAAAGCCTGTCATTTCAGGAAAAGCAAGTTTCAGATCTTTAGAAAGTATTTCAACAACAGACTTTCCCCATCCAAGCCGCTGCTGTTTTTCAACAATAATCTGCCCGATAAACCAATACATGCCGATTAAAGCATGATTAACCGATTTTGCCGCTTTGATCCTGCTTTCAACAACCTTATTTTTTATTTTCTGTAGAAAATTTCCATATTCCTTTAATTCTACAATTTCTGGCAAAGCAGCCTGGCTTTTCTTTTTTTTCATATTCTGAACCCCATCTTTTCCAAATGACCACTGACTTTTGATTCCAGTTCATCCACTTCCTTGCTAAGTTTCGGCAATGGTGTTTCATATCGTTCAGCCAATTCTTTGATGCGCTGGGTCAGACGGTAGCTGATGTTATCCATTTCATTGCGGATGAGTAGTTTCAAACTGTGTATCCATTTTTTTTCCACCACAATGGTTTTAATTTCATCAATACTCAATTTGGGGTATTGGGCAATCACTTTTGTTTCCAGATCAACTTTGGCAGTTTTTATCTTGACCTGCACTTTTTTTTCATCTTCCATCAGTTTTTTATACTGTTGGAGCATATCGTATTCTTCGGCATTGTCCGTATTTCGTTTGCCTGATTCTTTAACAACTTTGCTCAAATTGACCTTGCTGATTTTGCTTTTGTCATCCATAGCATTGACAAGCAATCCCTCCTCGCCACCATGTTCTTCCCGCAGTTCATCCATGCCTGTGGTGAGGGATTCCGCCCGGGCCTGCAACTCATTAATTGCTTTTTGTTCCGGGCTAAAATATTCTTGAATCATCAGGGCAGGCGGTATGAAGCGGCCTTCCAGTCCTTCAATCCCTGCCACCAGTTTCACGGCTTTTTTGCTCTTGTTTTTTATTTTCTTTTCCATGCGGCTCACACTATTGCCGGCGATCCAGCCATCAGCTGCCAGTTCATAAAAATCATCCTGCATGGTTTTGGCCCAATAATCCATCAGATGCTGATACATTGCATATGAATCGGTGAGCGGTTTGTTGGCGTAATGTTGCAGCAGGTTTTCAGAAATAGTGTGTATGGCATTTTTTGGCTTTAATCCTTTGTCCAAGGCTGTGGTAAAGGCTGTGGTTTGACTTGCCCATTGGTTAAACACGGCATCCATCTGTTTTCCGAAGCTGGTAAACTCGGAATGTTGAAAAATAAAAGATTTGGTTTCCTGGGTTTCAATGTAATGGTTAAAGGTATCCACTATCTTGTGGATGTCCTGTTCCCGCAGAGGATTTTGGTTACCATCCTTTATAAAGCCTTTGCTGGCATCCATACTGCCTCTGAGTTCATCACAACTGGCCCAGAGTGAGCTGTATAATTCAGATTTCTTTATTGCCATTTATTTCCCTTTTTCTATATGTTCTTTCATATCTATCCTATCTTGTATTCATTTGGCAATGGGAACAAAGATCGTTTGTGTATGTTTTTATAGGACTAACAACAAATTATATTTTTTTTAAAATTTACAATGGAAAAACAACTGACTAAATAACATTCAATGGCTATCAGAAAAATATAGAGGTGGCAATATCATTTTTTAAGAAAGAGTGGATAATAACAGGATAACAAGCAGACATTAGACAGGAGTTGATTAATTGTGAATTGTAAATGGTGAATTTTTGTGATATTTGATCGATAGTTCCTATCTGAGTGACTTACGGGTAGTTTGCTCAATTGTGAACGCAGTGCGTGCACAATTTCAATGTCCGGTAAAATATCAGCCACGCGGATACAATGGTAAATTGTTCGTTGGGGGACTATTTTTTGTTATTTTTATTCTCTTTTGATTTTATTATAATGGATGAAAGTAACTTTTTCAGTTCCGTTATATCTGGAAGGATTGACTTGTATTGAGTTTCGTTTAAGTATGTTGCCTGAAATAAAAGCTCAATCCAATAATCGGTTTCATTGGCTTCTTTTTGGGCAATTGCCATTTTGTGAATAAAGTCGGCTTTGCTTTCAGCTTGTTCGGCTTCACGAATCAATGCACCGATAGCTGTGCCACTTCTGAGTAATTGCTTACTCAAAATATATTCTTTCTTTTCAGCCTGCAAATATTGAAACAATTTTACAACCCTCAAAGCAAAAGCAAAACTCTTATTTTTTACAATATTCTCTCCCATTCACCATTTACAATTCACCATTTAATAATGCGTATCTGCATACTCAACCCATCCACCGGTTTTAATAAGGGCCTTGTCAAATTCTGAAATTTGAAATTTTATTGTTTTTGTTTGATCTTTTGATTGAACCATAATCTCGAAAGCTTCCATATCCACTGAAATTTTAGTATCGCTCTTTCCAAACTCTTTAAAGATGTGATTGATCTTATCTTCAGATAGTTCAATAGCAAGCATTCCGCAATTAAACATATTTTGTCTGAATATTCTTGCAAAACTTTGGGCAATCACAACATTTATATGATTCACTTCAAGTGCCCAGGGTGCATGCTCTCTTGAAGATCCGCAGCCGAAATTCTCTTTTGTAACAATAACCGCTTTTTCTTTAATATCCATTTCAGGATTAAAGCCATCTAATTTTAAGTCTTCAAATAAATGCTGTTTCAAAGCTGTTTTCTCAATTTCCGTGAGATATTTGGCTGGAATTATTTCATCTGTATTGATATCTGAACGATCAAGAAACAAAATATTCCCTTTAAATTCTTTCATAATTATTTTCCTTGTTCAAAAAAATTGGAATTTGAAATTTCACCTTTAATAGCACTGGCAGCAGCTGTTGCAGGGCTCACAAGGTGAACCATGCCGCCCTTACCCATGCGGCCTGCAAAATTTCGATTGGTTGTGGATGCTGCCACCTCGCCTTCGGCCAATACACCGTTGCTCATGCCAAGACAGGCACCGCAGGTGGGATTTGTCACACAAAAGCCTGAATCCATAAAAGTTTTAATAATCCCTTCTTCCAGGGCCTGGGAAAATATTTTTGGTGTGGCAGGAGATACAATTCCCCGGACATTGGGGCTTATGGTATGGCCTTTAAGAACCTTTGCTGCAATCTTCAAATCTTCAAGCCGCCCATTGGTACACGAACCAATATAAACCTGGTTGATCTTTGTTCCCGACATTTGTGATACGGGTTTTACATTGTCCGGTTTATATCCAAATGTAGTTAAGGGCTCAAGATCACTGACATCTATTGTTTTTTGCTTTGCATATCTGGCATCATCATCTGATCTAAACTTTGAAAATGCATCCAATGCATCCTGTTTTGTTTTATATTGATTTTTTATAAACTCCCAAAGAAAGTCAACCGTTGTCATATCAGGAAGACATATCCCGCTTGTGGCACCTGCTTCAACCGCCATATTGGAAAGGGTCATCCGCTGGTCCATGTTCATTTCATCCACTATATTTCCTGTGAATTCAATGACCATATTAGTGGCCCCGTTTACACCCAGGTCTTTGATTACCTTAAGAATGATATCTTTGGCATATACACCTGAAGGAAGCTTGCCAATAATTTCAATCTTATAGGTTTGAGGTGTTTTAAAGGTGCAGACTCCTTTTAAGATTCCCACTTCAAGATCTGTTGTTCCAACTCCTGCGGCAAAAGCACCAAAAGCGCCGTGGGTACAGGTATGGGAGTCCCCCATAATAATGACAAACCCGGGTCTTACAAATCCTTTTTCCGGAAAAAGCGCATGGCATACACCATTATGGCCGATATCAAAAAAATCTTTGATCCCGTGCCTTATGGCCCATTCACGAAGAATTTTTCCCTGGTGTGCCGTTTTAGAGTCTTTAGCAGGACTTACATGATCAATAACGGCTTTTATTTTATCCGGATCAAAAACTCTGTCCTTTCCCCTTGCCATTAGATCCTGGATAGCCATTGGTGTTGTAATTTCATGACAAAAAACCCTGTCCAGTTTCAACACACTGACATCCCCAAAAGGTTCATCCACCAAATGGGTCTCAAAAATTTTTTCTGCAATTGTCTTTCCCATTATTATCTCCAAATACTATATAGTGTTTGAACGAAAACTCACCCATCTACTTCGTTGCCGCAAAAGTTTGAAATCCTCATGTACTGTAGTACACTACGGTTTCAAACTTTCTTGCGCCTTGTATATGGGCAATTTTTCGCCCAAACACGGGTTTCCGGTCAGGCACTATATAACTTTATCGCCAAAATAATCTTCCCCTTCTGCAGGTGTGACCACCCAGTATGCCTGAAATATCTCCTCAGACAAATTTTGAATCACATGGGGAGTTTGTGAAAAAAAGGACACAGAGTCTCCTTTGCAAATTTCGTATAGCTCCTGGCCGTAAATTAATTGTGCAGATCCCTTGACAATGATTCCCAACTCACGTCCGAGGTGCCCGTCAACTGAGTCTCCTCTCTTCTGGCCCGGTGCAAGCTCTAAAAAAAAAGCATTAAAAGAGTGATTGCCTTTAGCCTGGCTTTCACCGCAGAGCATTTCATACTTAAACCCTTTTCGCTGATAAATCTTTCGATCATCCTTTCTGATAATCTCAACCCGGGAGTTGGTCTCATAGTCTTTAAAAAATTTATTTGGTGGAACACCATATACTTCTAAAATATGTAACAAGGTGTCCAGAGAGGGCGATATCCTGTTCCTTTCGATTTGTGACAATAAACTGGAACTGATACCTGCCTTTGCTGCAACTTCTTTAATCGTAAAATGTCTAGAATTCCGAATGGGCCTGAGAAGCGCACCAAGTTTTGTTTTCATGACTCACCATTTTTTAAGTATAATTAATTAAAATTTAATAATACTTAAAAAATTATTATTGTCAATATAATTTTTAAACCCTAACGTTGCAAAAGTCATTAAGGATACATATTCAAGACATACGGTCGCAGCAGTAGTGGTCTAACGGCTCAACCTTGATAACTAAGAGGATGGGATCTTCATGGCTTTCCAGGAAGGGTAAAAATTTTTATGCAATGATAGGGTAAACTTATGGGTGGTTGGCTATTACATTGAATTTTAGCTTTTTCCGGGACTGGTATTCAGAAAGCATATTGAGCAGTTTGGGATAATCTTTGAGTTCAATCTCAATCTTGTGAACAATTTTATCAGTATAGACCGTATTTTTGATCTGGGTTAAATAATTTTTTATTTGAGCCATCAGAATATAGTTAAACTCATAGGAGACCTCAATTTCAATCTCCATTGACTGAATCAGTTTTTTAAGTGGATTTAAGTTTAGAGTATATTTCACAGACTCGCCATAGGCTTCAATCAAACCTCTGACACCCAGTTTAACCCCGCCAAAATGCCGGGTCACAACGGCTGCAATATTGGTCATTCGATGGCTGACCATCGTGTTCAGCATTGGTTTTCCTGCAGTTCCAGAAGGCTCTCCTGCATCAGAACAATGAAATATTTCTCCTTTTTGCCCTAAAATATATGCCCAGCAATTATGGCTGGCTGTTTTATTTTCCTTTGAAATACGGGTAATAAATTTTTTTGCTTCTTCAATAGTGGCAGCATATTCCAGGGTGCAGATAAAAATAGATCGTTTTATTTTTATGCTTGTTGTTCGCTGATGGTCAATTGAATAAAAATAATTTTCATCTCTCATATTTCCATGATTTCCCAAAATGAATAAATTCTCAATACAGGTTATATGATCGCATATAATATAAATCCCCAAAAAAGGAAAGAGGGCGAGATCAGAGCCAACGCATGTAAACAATATTTTGCTCTGCTATCCGCTACATTGATTGTAATTGTCGGCACAGCAACTAGTTCAGGTCAGTTTGCCTTGGATGAGCATTTTGGAACCTGTCAATTATTCCCATCCAGCGAAGGAAAGGTAAGCTGACTTGAACGGGTATGAACGAATCATAAGGAAACTACATGCGATTGCCCTGAACTTAAACATTTCTTTTATTTTTTTTATTATCAAAACCTGATATTTATAATATTATTTTTGCTTGTTCAAGATTAACAATTAAAAGGGATGACACATGAGAATTGTAACACGCCCCGATTTTGACGGAATTGTATGTGCGGTCCTGCTTTACCGGGCCGAAAATATTGACACGGACATAAAATGGGTTGAACCCAATGAGATCCAGTCAGGAAAAACTCAAATTTTAAAGGGTGATATCATGGCAAATATCCCCTATTCTCATAATTGCAGCCTCTGGTTTGACCACCACATCTCCAACAAACCCAAGGGTAATTTTCAAGGAGATTTTGACATAGCCCCGTCAGCTGCCAGGGTTGTTTACGAGTATTATAAAGCAAAAGGTATCCTGGACAACAAATATGAGGAACTTGTTTTTAATACGGATATCATAGATGCAGCCGATTTAACCCGGGACCAGGTACAACGCCCTGAAAACTATCCGTATATTCTTTTATCCATGACCATCAAAAACAAAGATTATAAAGACATTGCCTATTGGAATAAGCTGGTTGATCTCTTAAGGGAGAAGAGCGTTGAGCATATTCTTGAAGATCCTGAAATCAAAGGGCGTTGCAACATGGTTATCCAGGAAAATATTGTCTATAAAAAGGTTTTAATTGAGCACACAAAAATACGTCACAAAATATCAATTACCGATTTCAGAGATCTTGACATTGTACCGGATGGCAACAGATTTTTAACCTATTCACTGTTCCCGGAATGCTATACCAGTATTAAAATCAGATTTAACGACCCAGGTCAAAAACAGGTATTGCTCAGTGTCGGCCACAATATTTTCAACATAAAGGGGCTTGTCAACATCGGCCGTCTTCTGAGCAAATTCGGCGGAGGCGGCCATGCCGGTGCCGGTGGCTGTACCCTGAAAGCCGAGACAGCGGATACGGCCATTGAGCAAATCATAGAAATCCTGTTTCAAAACAAAAAAGAACTTTAAAATGCAATTATTTCTTGCCAAAGCCTTTAAAGAAATATAAAAACTCAAAATTAATCAAACTATACCATTTACCATTGAAAAAGGGTAATCTATGATAGACAATTTCTTCGATATGCTCACAGATGAAAAACTTGGTCAAATCCATGAGGCCTCTCTTATTGTACTTGAAAAAACAGGTTTGCGCATTGACCACCCCTTAGCGCTTGAAAAACTGGCCGCAGCCGGAGCCCGTGTGGACAAGGCCCGACAAAGGGTTTATCTATCTTCCGACCTGGTTGAACAGGCCTTAAAAACAGTTCCTAAAAGCTTTACCTGTGCCGGGCGAACCCCTGAATTCGATTTTCCGGTTGGTAAAACGGGTAAGGATCTTATGCCCTCCTTCCGCACGGTGGGCGGCGCTATCAATCTCTATCACCTGGGTACGGACAGGGTTCACCCCATCGGCATAAAGGACTGCGGTGAGATGGCCCATCTTGTGGATGGATTGGAAAATATCAATATACTCGGTGCTTTGACACCCCAGGATATTCAACTTGAGACCTATGACATTGAAACCCTTAAGGTGATGCTGGAAAACGGCCGCAAACACATATGGGCCCTTACCACGGATTCAAAAAATCTCAGATACCAGCTTGAGATGATGTCGGCTGTTGCCGGCGGCAGTGCGGCATTATGCAAAAGGCCTGTCTGTAGCGGCATCGTCTGCATGATTGCACCGCTCTACTTTCCTTTTGATGAAATCGAAAGACTGCTCCTGTATGGGGAATACAACCTTCCAGTCCGGGTCCCTTTAACTCCCATCATCGGTGCCAACGCACCTTATACCCTGGCCGGCACCTTAACCCAGACCAATGCCGAAGCCCTTGGCAGCCTGGTTGTGCTCCAAACCCTCTGTCCAAAAATCCCCACCTGGTACTATGCGCTTATCCAGTCCATGGATATGGCAAGGGGCCATACCCAGTTTGTAAACCCGGAAGTAATGCTTGTTGAGACGGCGCATCTGCAACTGGCCCGCTATTATGGCCTCCCCGCGGCGACCTCTCCTGTTATGGGCAATACCTGCCAGACCCTTCAGAACATGTTTGAAAAGGGAACCAGCCTGACAATGACGGCCCTTGCCGGCATCAATGAAGTAGGCGGCGTGGGAGGTATGGAAAACGGTCTGATCACAAGCCCTGAATTGGTTGTGATCGAAAATGAGATGATCGACTATGCAAAAAGGTTGCTTAAAGGAATTGACATAAACGCTGAGACACTGGCTGCCGAGGTCATTATTCGAGACGACCATAGGGGCAAATACCTTGAAGACCCTCACACCTTCCAGCACCTGCGCAAAGAGGCCCGTTTCAAGCCATCTCTTTTTGATACACGTCCCCTGCTTGCATGGCAGAAAGATCCAAAAACCATTATCGACCGGGCTGAAGAAAAAATGGCGGCCATCATGAAGGATCACAGCGTGCCCCCACTGGAAGAAAAACTGACATTGGAACTGAATCAAATATTAAAGACAGCTAAAAGAGATCTGGGAGGCAGTGTATAGCCTCTATCGGGAAATAAATAACAGGACAAGTGCATGGGACCACATAAAGTCAGGCAGATGATGAAGTCTGAAAGAGATCTGGCCAGAAGACGATTCAGACGGCAGAGAAATCAAAATTATCTCGCAAAATCCGGACCCCACGAGTGTGTGATTGTGCTGGATCATTTAAAACCAAGCTATAATATCGGGAAAATTTTTCGAAGTGCAGAGGCTTTTGGTGCCCGGCAGATTCATCTGGTGGGCATTGATTTTTTTGATCCTGCACCTGGGATGGGAGCTTTTAAATGGGTGCCTGCTATATTTCATAAAGACTTTTTTTCCTGTTACACGGACCTTGTTAAAAAAGGCTATATTCCCTTTATCCTGGAACCCGGCAAAGGCTTGTCCATCACCCAGACATCACTTCCCCTTAAAAGTGCTTTTATCTTTGGTCATGAAGAGTTTGGTATCAGCTTTGAACCCGACCTGTTCCCCAAAATCAGACGGCTGACCATTCCCCAGTTTGGAAAATCCCAGAGCCTGAATGTGAGTGTGGCCGCTTCAATTATTTTATACGAATATATACGGCAGCATGGAAGGATTGACAAAAAAAGCCTGAGTTCTTAAGATCATCCTAAACATGAAGACGTGCTCCGGACAATAACAAATGATAGGGAATTATATTTATGAAAACAAAAAAAGTAGTTGATCATATTGTCCTATGGCTTTCTGACTATCTTGATAAATCAGGTTTAAAAGGATTTGTCATTGGTGTTTCAGGGGGAATTGATTCTGCTGTTACATCCTGTCTGTGTGCTAAGACGGGCAAGCCCGTCCTTGCGCTTAACATGCCAATTTACCAGGCCAAAGACCAGGTGTCCAGATCCTTTGCCCATAATGCATGGCTCAAAAAAAAATTTGATAACGTCAACACATTTGACATGGAGCTATCACCTGTTTTTGATCAAATTAAAGACAGCTTTCCAGAAAGTATCCAGGACGATATGACCATGGCCAACACGCGTTCCAGGCTTCGTATGCTGACCTTGTATGCCTTTGCTTCCAGCCATAAGATGCTGGTTGCAGGGACGGGCAATAAAATTGAAGACTTTGGGGTTGGTTTTTATACCAAGCATGGGGATGGGGGTGTGGATCTTTCCCCCATTGCCGACCTGACCAAAACACAAGTCTATGACCTGGGAAAAGATCTGGGTATCATGGAAGACATCCTGACAGCGCACCCCACAGACGGCCTGTGGGAGGATAACCGAACCGATGAAAGCCAGATTGGTGCAAGCTATGCAGAACTGGAATGGGCCATGCAGCATCTGGATGCTCCCCAAAAAGGGCCTTTGAACTCTAGACAAAAACAAGTTGTTTCCATCTATAAAAAATTCCATATGGCCAATAAGCACAAAATGGATCCCATACCGATTTGCAGCATTCCTAAAAGTTTAAAAGAATAATCAAAAGATAATTGTAATTGTTCAGCCCGTTATAAAAAAGTTATCCTCAAAACCCTGTCTGATGGATATTTGCAAAAGGTTATATCAATTCTCATAAGCATGTTCCAAAACCTATGCCGCCCAATGGCTTATTGCTGATTCAGACCGTTTTTTTAAAAATTGCTATAAACGTTTAGGGTTTAAGATGTTTTTTCTCCGGTGTTACCCTTCCTGGAAGCAGAATGCAAAATACAAAGCATAGGATGGAAGATATAAAAACAATAAGGAAAATGGAGAAAACGCCTTTTAATACAGCTTCTTGAAGAATTTGTCTTGTACTCTGTGTCAGCATGGCTGAAAATTCTGGTTTAAAAAGATTCTCCATGCTCTCCCGAAGCTGGTTTAAAAGCTGCGGGTTTAATATATGGGAAACATCTTCCAGGCGGTTTAAGAGCCCTGAAGTAGCAAACCCGCCACAAATCCCGACACCGATGGTCCCACCAAATGTCCGCGAAAATTGATGAAATGAGGTAGCCACACCCAGATCTTTTTCCAACTGGCTTTCCTGTGCCAGAATCAGTGTGGAAAGTGTAATAAACCCCATACCAAATCCCATCACCTGAAATACGATGAAACTGTAAACCATTGTTGTTGTTAGGTTAAACCCAAGGGTTAGCATACTTGCAGCCACCATAAACAAACCACCGGCAAGGGCTGCTGTTTTTGCATTGATCCTGCCGATACTTCTGCCAACCAGCAAAGACCCCAATGACCACCCAAGGCTCAATGATAGCATGGCCCAACCCACCTGCATGGGGGTCTGTCCCAAAGCCCCCTGAAGGAACAGAGGTGCATAGGCAAATAAGGCAAAAATAGAAAAACTGCTGAAAAAAGAGGCAAGATTAGCATGTGCAAATTGCTTGTTCTTAAAAAAACGAAGATCAAGAATGGGATCTTTTGCCCGCTTTTCTGCCAGAAAAAACCCTGTTCCAAAAATAAGGGTTGCAAAAGTTAAACTGATAATCTGCCAGGAGTTCCATTCAAATTCCCTGCCGCCTGTAATAAATATGGTCAAAAAAGAAATGATAAATCCAGACAAAAAAGTAACCCCGAAAATATCCAGGTGGACTTCCTTACTTTTTTCCCTGAATTCTTTCAGGTAAAGGCTGATTCCGACAAATGAGAGAATCCCCAGGGGCAAATTGATATAAAAAATCCATCTCCATGAAAAATAGGTAACAATAAACCCGCCCAGGGTCGGTCCGATAACACTTGAAATTCCCCAGATCGAACTTGCCAAGGACAGGGTTTTTGCCCGCTGGCCTGGCAGGGATATATCAGAAAGTATAATATAAACCAGTGCAAATATTCCGCCTGCTCCTATTCCCTGGAATACCCGGGCTGCAATAAGCAGTGCCATGGATGGAGATGCACCTGCTGCCGCGCTGCTAAAGATAAAAAGCCCTATGGAAAATAAAAATAATTTTTTAGTATCAAACAGATCGCACAATTTTCCAAATACGGGCAAGGCCACTGCCCTTGCAAGAAAATAAGCTGAATAAACCCAGGCATAAAGGTGAAGGCCTCCAAGTTCAGTCGTTATAGTAGGCATGGCCGCAGAAATAATAAGGGCATCCATGGCCCCTAAAAAAAGGGCTAAAAGAGCAGCACCAATAATGGGTATTCGCCTGGTTTTCATGGTTTCATTCATCTGGATATTATTCTTCACAAGCCTTGGAAATGATATTTAGGATTTATTTCGTCCTGTCTGGAAATAGATAGGGAATAAGAAAAACAAAACAGGCGACCAGGAAAATCAGACTGCCCAGAATGCTCAGCAGATCACGGGCCCTGATGCCGGCTGCTATGTAAAAAATAGCGCAAGTGATAAAAAGTATCCACCCCAATACCTGGCATCTTTTTTCAAAAATTTTTCTTTGATCTGTCATTGTCCTTCTTTCTTTTTCCCTATAAATAGCAGTGCTTAAAAAGCTTTTTTAAAAAGTCCTTCTATTTGTTCCCGGGTCATGGTTCGCGGGTTTCCGGGGATACTAGTATCTGTCAGCGCCCATTTTGCACAGACCGGTATTAACGCCGGATCTGCCTTGCATTCTGATAAAGTTGTCGGAAGCCCGAGAGATTTCTGTAATTGAAGGACTGCAAAAGCTGCCCTGGCTGCTGCCTCAGCATTACTCAACCCTTCTACTTTCTCTCCCATGGCGTGGGCTATCTCTACCATTTGATCATTACAGGCGATGGTATTGAAACCCATTACAATAGGCATCATAATTCCCATGGCAACTCCATGGGGAATACCATATTGTGAACTGAGCTGGTGACCCAGGGCGTGAACACCCCCGGTATTCGCATTCATGGCAAGACCCGCTTCCAGGGCGGCCATTGCCATTCCCTCTCTGGCAGCCATGTTACTGCCGTCAGCTACGGCAGGGCCCAGATGTTTTACAACCAGTTTTATCGCTGAAAAAGCATAGGCATCGGTTTGAGGCATGGCCCAGGGACTGCAGACCGCCTCAACTGCATGACTTAGAGCATCCATGCCCGTGGCAGCTGTTATCACGGGCGGCATACTGATGGTAAACTTGGGATCCACCAGGGCAATCTTTGGGATTATGCGTACTCCGCCAGGGCAAAATTTATAATTTTCCCTTGTATTGGTTATAACTGCCCAGGCAGAAACCTCGCATCCCGTACCCGCAGTTGTTGGAATTGCTATCAAAGGGGGAATTTTATTTACAACGGAATCATATGCCTCGTAGTCCCGTATTGAACCGCCATTATTGACGACTATTCCAATGGCTTTGGCGCTGTCAATGGAACTTCCACCACCAACGGCCAGTATAATATCTGAATGGGTTTGTTCATATAATTTTGCACCTCTATCTACCTGCAAATCTTTTGGATTTGCTTCAACATCCGTATAAAGGTGATATTCAATATTTTTATCTTTAAGAGACTTTTCTACTCCTTTAAAGGAATCCAGTCCCGCAACAAGTTTGTCAGTTACGATAAAAACCTTTTTCCCTTTTATAGAAGCAACACAATCTCCCAGTTGTTCGACAGCTCCTATCCCGAACAAAATCTGTTCAGGAGATAAAAAAACATGTTTAACAGGCATATTGCGCCCCTTCTAATTTGGATAGTGCTACAAAAAACCAACAATTTTCTCGATTATTGCTTTGGCTCAAGCACTAAATCTTTCAAAAAAAAACTTCGCCTCAATTCATTGATCCGAGGCGAAGTTTCACAATCAAATTATTTTTACTACTTAATCCACCGCGGTTTAATGAACTTATTATCCTTGTATGGTGTTACTGCTGGATCTGTGAAAAGTGTTACCAGTTCACCGTTCTGCACCTGGTAGTGAGTCATGGGAGCACCTGGCTGTGGATGAAGAGTATTGTTTTCACCCCAGCTTATATCTCCCATTAATCCCTTATAAGCCACTGTTTTCAGATGCTTGTTAACTGCTTTAAAATCATAGGCATCACCGGAAGCTTTTGCAGCTTCGGCCCAGGCCATGAAACTCGTATAGGTGACAAAAGAACCCACACCAAGATCATGTTTGTACCGTTTTTTATACTTGTCCAGCCATGCCTGCGCTTCTACCGTGGGTGCTTGAGGTACGGGCATGCCTGCCGGCATATCACCCATGACACCATCAGCTTTCTTGCCCAAAGTTCCGACAACCTCAAGGGGGGTAATACTCCATCCCAGACTGATTATCGTATTGGTCGGTCTTTTAAGGAATTGACGAACAAAGGTGATGGGTTCCTGTGAGGCGGCGATTTCAAAGTGAATTACCGCGGGTTTGATCCGTCTTACTTTGGTTAAAATCGGGCCCCACTCGTTGGTGCCGTAGGGTACAATTTCATGAAGCGCGACTTCCCAGCCGATCTCTTTAAACCGTTTTGCCATAACTGCCCCGATCTCTCCTCCCCAGGCATCATCAGTATTGATGAGAACAACCTTTTTATTGGGATAGTCATAGGGCAATGCCTGCAATACATTAAATACACTGCTGCCCTGAGCTGCTGCAACAGGGGTCATAAAATAGGCATTACGATATTTTTCAGGATCTTCCTTGTACACATCAACGGATGCCTGGGAACCATCGTCAAGGAAAGCCGGGACATCATATTTGCCATACGCTCTGACATCTGCTCCAGCTCCGGCCCAGCCTGCAACCACAACGGCGACTTTCTTTTGGTCCATCAGGTAATCGGCACCCTGCATAACCACTTCCGGTGCAAAATCCTGATTATCAAACATTACAATCTCAAGCTGTTTGCCCAACAGGCCACCAGCAGCATTGAGCTCTTCTACTGCCATCTCAACGCCTTTAAAATAATTATCTCCGGAACCTGCATAATCACCGGTCAGAGAAAATGCACACCCCACCTTAATGGTATCAGCGGCAATTGCCCATGATCCCATTACCATTAAGGTTGCAACAATCAACGACATCAAACCAATTTTTTTCATTTCTAAAATTCCTCCGTTTTATTAAGTTAGAGATGTTATAATAAAAATCCCTTTTCCGCCTATGATATTTCATCTGCAGTCCTCACTGAACCTGCTCCCGTTTTCCGGCTGAACGGAAAAACGAAAGTTTTTTAAACAAACCCGTCACGCCGTCCGGCAGCAGCAAGACAATGATGACCACCATCCCTCCCATGATAAGGAGGCGATAAATACCCATGGGCCTTAAAAGTTCATTCATGGTAACCGTGACCACTGCCCCTAGTACAACACCCGGATATTGGCCGATCCCCCCCACCACAATCATGATCAAAAGAACAGTAAAGACTTCCATACTCAGCATCCTGGTCGACAAGATACCTACATAGTGCACATACAGAGCACCAAACAACCCTGTGATAAATGAGGTAACACCAAACACCAGAAGTTTGTACTTAAATGCACTGACACCCAGGCTTGCGGCAAAATCCTCGGAATCCTTCAACGCCAGAAAAGCCGTACCCCAATGGGATTTTAAGATCACCACTATGATAACACTGCAGACAAGTGTCATTATAAGTGTGAGATAAAAAAACGGTACCAGGTTCGAGGAACTAAAAGATATACCGAAAATCTCAATGGGGGGAACACTGATTATACCCCGTGATCCTCCTGAGCCTATGGCTTTGCCAAGGGGGCCTTTTAAAAAAGGCTCCAAAGCCAGTTGAAAGGCAAAGGTAACAAGAGCAATATAGGGTCCGGCAAGTTTAAGGCAGGGCAGGCCCACCAGCACACCTATTATGGCTGTGATGATGCCGGCCATGAGGACAGCCACCACGGGCGGTACGTTTAATGATACGGAAAGTATGGCCGATGAATAGGCACCGATAACATAGAATGCCACCTGACCAAAAGAAAAAATGCCGGCATACCCCATTATGAGATCCCAGCACGAAGCAACAACGGACCATATCAAAATCATGGTGAGTATCCGCATCATGATGGAGCTGTCACTTACAAAAATAGGTAAAATACCAATGATACCATATATAACCGCAAGAATTTTGATCATGCTTTTAGCCTGCATAATTTATTCCCTTCCCATCAGACCCTGGGGACGAAATGCCAAGGTAATTAAAAGTAATGTTAAAACAGCGATATCGATGTGTATCATTCCCAGATAATATCCGACAAATGCTTCCAGCATTCCAATAATAAGGGCTGCATAAAGACTGCCCTTGATCGATCCCATGCCACCGAAAGCTGTGATAACCCAGGCTTTGATCATGATCCCCGTGCTGGCCTGTGGATTAACAAAGTTTTTCTGGGAAAGTAAAATCCCGCCGATCCCCACCATTATGGTTGAGATGGCAAAGGTGGCGGCAAAAACACGATCCTTGGGAATACCCACAATCTGAGCGCCGATGGGATTTTGGGCGACGGCCTGTACAGCCATGCCCACACGGGTATTATTTAATATCCAGGCAAAACACAATAGGCCTGAAATAGAGAGTATAAAGATAACGAGATCCTGTTTCATAAAAACCAGAGGCCCAATGTCAAGGGTCCCTTCCACGATATCAGGCAGTGATTTAAGCCTGGGACCAAACATTGCAATATATCCGATATCCAGAAACAGGGACAGCCCAAGGGTCAGCATCATGGCTTTCATCTGCCAGTCGGATCGCTTTCTTAAGGGTGCTACCAGGAGTTTTTCTAAAAAGAAGCCCACAACAAAAAGAAAGGGAATGGCTGTAAGGAAAACCGTATAATATCCGCCCGGTAAATTTAAGGGAACCAGAAACACCCAGGCAAAATAGCCGCCCATGGTGTAGAAAGACCCATATGCAAAATTAAAGGCCTTTGTTACCCCGTAGACAAGCGCAAGGCCAATGGCCATAAGAGCATAAACCGACCCGTTCAATAAACCGCTGATAATAACATCAAGAATCTCTATCAACATATAATATTTTCTCCCATGTAAAAGAGCTCAACCCGATATAGGTTCACCCCGATCCTTTTTCTTTAACCTTAGGTTACATTCCCAGAAAAATTTCCTTTAGATGGTCATTGCTTAAGGCATCATCTTTATTCCCCTCAAAGGTTATGTGCCCCTCTTCTAAAACATAGAGCTTGTCAGCCAGATCCGTTATCTGTGGAATATTCTGCTCAACCACCAGAATTGTTTTCCCCTGATTATTAATCTCCTTGATAATCCTGGCCACCTCCAGCCTCAGGTTTGGCTGTAATCCCAGGGCGGGCTCATCAATGGCCAGAAAATCCGCATTTGACATCAATCCTCTGGCAATAGCAAGCATTTTGGCTTCACCCCCGCTCATGGTTGAAGCATATTGTTTCTTTCTCTGGGCCAGCCGGGGAAACAGGGTGAACACCTTTTCCAGGTTTTCCTTTTCATATTTGCGTGCGTTTTTTGAATACGCCCCGAGCTTAAGATTTTCCATGACGGACATATAGGGAAATAATTCTCTGTTTTCAGCAATATAGGTAATTCCCAGGTTAACGATCTTCTCAGATGAGAATTTGATAATATCCTGATCTTTGTAAGATATTTTGCCCTGCTTTTTATCTACCATGCCGCAAAGGCTTTTCAGCAAGGTGCTTTTCCCGTGACCATTAGGCCCCAGCATCACCACAACTTCTCCTTTGTTAACGTTAATGGACACGTCTTTGAGTACATGGGCCTGTCCATAGTACGCATTTAAATTTTCTATACTAAGCATCATGTGTGTCTCCCAGGTAGCATTCAATCACTTCAGGATTGCTGGTTATTTCTTCAGGCGTCCCCGTGCAGATCTCGGTTCCGTTCTGGATAACCAGGATGGGATTGGCAAGCTCTGTTAAAACCTTCATAAAATGCTCGATAATGATAACTGTTGTATTCAGGTCCTGATTGATTTTTTTTATGAGATTTGTCATCTGATTAATCTCTGAAGCGTTAAGCCCGGCCATGGGCTCGTCAACCATGAGGATTTTAGGCTTTGTGGCCAGAGCAGCGGCTATCATCAGTCTTTTTTTACCCAAAAGGTTCAACAGGCTGGTATTATTGCTGCACTCATTTTTTAGACTTGCAAAAGAGATCATCTCCTCTGAATATCCAGGATCGTATTTACCGCTGTTGCCGAAACGACATCCCAGGTTCACACTTTCTTCCACTGTCAGGCTTTCAAAAATCTGAGGGATCTGGAAGGTTCTTGAAATTCCAAGGCGGGCGATTTTATGTGTGGGAAGTCCGGATATATTCTTACCGTCAAACTCTATTTTACCTTCATACTTGTAAAATCCAGTAATGAGGTTGTACAGGGTTGATTTACCCGCACCATTTGGACCGGCTATTCCAAATACCTGGCCTGCTTCCACCTCAAAACTCAGGTCGTTGACAGCTGCCAGCGCTCCAAACCTTTTGGTAATATTGATCGCCTTGAGCATTTTAACTTCCTCCAATTCTCTGAATCCTAAAGTCAGAGTTTATACCACGCATTCACAGCAAAATTATTATATAGAGAAAAACTCAGTTTTTATCAAGAAAAGAAAAAATCGAACCGGCATTTTTTACGAACATTACATATCCAATATCAAAGGAATAAAGACAATGGAAACCATTTTTATACCACACCAGATTTGATATATAATACGCGCTCCAAATTCATTGCCTGTTTTTTTGAAAAGCGATAAAAAAAGAAGTTTTTTACAGTTTACATAATACATAATATGTGATATTTTCTAATCTTAAAATAATCAATTTATTGAGGAGAGAGCCATCAAAGCCTTTATCCACACACACTTTGACAAATGCACAGGCTGCAGTATCTGCCAGCTGGCATGTAGCATGGACCTGATCAAGGGATATAATCCCAGACGTTCCCGCCTTTTGATCCAGCTCAAAAATGAAAACCTTTATCATCTGCCAGTGGTCTGCAATCAATGCGAAAATGCCTATTGCATGAATGCCTGCCCCGTAAAGGCCATCCAGAGAAATGACGATGGTATTGTCTGCATCGACCCAGATGAATGTATCGGCTGCGGCTTATGTGTCCAATACTGCCCCATTGGAATGGCAGCACTGGATCCAGACACCCAAAAAGCGGTTAAATGCGAACTCTGCCAGGGAAACCCTCTCTGTGTTGAGGCATGTCCAGCAGGAGCTCTTGAACTTATTTATAAAGGAGAAATCAATGCCTGACACCTATACTAACAAACTGCTGGTGATTGATTTATCCCGCAAATCCTTTGAAACCATTCCAGTGTCTGATCTTTTTAAAACAGATTTTATCGGTGGCAAGGGATTTGGAGCAAAGCTTCTTTCTGACATGGTTCCTCCGGGTACCGATCCTCTGGGTAAAGACAATCCTCTCATGTTTATGACAGGTCCGTTGACCGGTACCATGGCTCCTGCCATGAGGGGTTGCGTGGTTACAAAATCTCCCTTGACCGGTATTTTTCTGGATTCCTATTTTGGAGGCAGTTTCTCTCCGGAAATTAAGTATGCCGGTTTTGACGGCATCATCATAAAGGGACAGGCCAAAAATCCCGTTTATATATGGATTAATGATGATCATGTGGAAATCCGGGATGCCAGACACCTGTGGGGGACAGATATTCTGGAATCCAACCGGCTGATCAAAAATGAACTAAGGGATGAAACCATCAAAATTGCCGGCATTGGCCAGGCAGGAGAAAACCAGGTTCTTTTTGCCCTCATAGGCTGTGAATACAACCGCCAGGCAGGCCGGGGCGGCGCCGGTGCCGTCATGGGTTCAAAAAATCTCAAGGCCATTGCGATAAAAGGCTCCAAACCTGTTGCAGTACATGATCCCAAACGATTTCAAGCCGCCTGTGCAAAAGCTTTCAAAGAGCTTGAAGAAAGCCCGGATGTGGAGGCTTTCAGAGTGGCCGGAACAGCGGCTTCCGTTGATTATGCAAATGAGACCGGCCTTTTACCCCATAAAAATTATCAAAGTGGAACCTTTTCAAAGGCATCACAACTTTCAGACATAGGACAGTCCAGACACATTTGGCTTGGCAGCTCTGCCTGCATGGGGTGCCCTATTCGGTGCAGCAAAATTGGTGCCGTTAGAACGGGAAAATACAAAGGCATTGTTACGGATATTGTAGAATATGAATCAGCAGCTCTCATGGGCGCCAATCTTGATATTTCAGACATAAGAGCCGTGGCCCACCTGGTAAAACTCTGCGATCTTTACGGAATGGATTCCATGTCCACTGGCAATCTTATCGGCTTTGCCATGGAAGCATGTGAAAAAGGATTGATTAAGGCTCCCAAGGGAATTGAACTGACATTCGGCAATGTGATCGCGGCTGAACATATGATCCATGCCATTGCCGGCCAAAAAGGCAAACTTGGAAAACTTTTGTCCAAAGGTGTGAAGCAGGCTGCCCGGAAAATCGGGGGAACGGCCGTGAAACTGGCCGTGCACACCAAAGGGCTTGAATCCCCTGCGTGGGGTCCCCGAGGAGTCTCTGGCATGGGCCTGGCATATATGACAACGGACCGGGGCGGATGCCACCAGAGAGGATTCCCCGTTTCCTATGAATTGGCAGGAGAATGGGAAGGCAAACCCCTTGATCCCCTTTCTAGCGAGGGCAAGGCGCAAATGGTTATTGCGTTGCAGAATTATTCCGCTGGTCGTGACACCCTGGTCAATTGTGACTTTGGCAGTTATGGCATATCTGCTGAAACTTATGCAGAGCTTCTCAGTGCTGCAACGGGGAAAAAAGCAGATCCTGATCTCATTATTAAGACGGGTGAACGGATCTGGAACCTTGTCAGGTGTTTTAACCTGGCCCAGGGTCTGGATGCAAAAAAGGATATCCTGCCCCACAGATTTGTAAAAGAATGTCTTCCAGACGGTCCTTCCAAAGGCCACAGGATTTCTGAAAAGGACATGGACTATATGAGGCAAGAATATTATCAATCAAGAGGATGGGATAAAAATGGGGTCCCCCTTGATACTACCTTGAACAGGTTAGGGATAGGCTATGCCGGACCTCATCAATAAAAAAGAAGCAAAACGAATCACCACCCGGAAACGAATCCTTGAAGCAGCCACCCATTTATTTGCACGGCTGGGATACCACAAAACAACGATTCAGGACATTGCCAATCACATTGACATGACAACGGGAGCAGTTTTTCACCACTACGATTCAAAGCCGGATATTCTGGAAGAAGTGGTAAAAGAACTTGACCATAGTTTTGACAAGTACATTGAGTATCTGAGTCAAGACCATATTGATTACAAGAAAATGATCACGGGCATGATGATTATTTTCAAGGATCAGTTTAACTATCATCCAGACACCATCATTGCCCTGGCTTCTCTGGCAGCCGAATTCAGCGGTATAAGAGGAGCGGTCATCGTAAAAATCCAGGCAGCCTATGACAAATTTGTGGATGCCTTTGAGGATTCCCTTGACCGGATTTGTCTAAAGAAATCCAACAGGGCTGCTGCAGTCTGTTTTATTTCAGGCCTGCAGGGTGTTGCCCTCCAGGCCCTTGTAAGGAATGACGAAATGGATATTAATGACCTTGTGGATGGATTTATCAGCCTGGTGACCTAAAATTTCAAATATTATAAAGGAGTCAAGAAAATGAAAGAAAATTATGATTATATAATTATCGGCGGTGGTTCTGCCGGATGCGTTCTGGCCAATAGGCTAAGTCAGGACCCTGCAAACAAAGTACTGGTCCTGGAAGCGGGCAGGCCTGATTATATCTGGGATATTTTTATTCACATGCCCGCCGGCCTTACCTATCCATTGGGCAATAAATATTATGACTGGTGTTACGAATCCGAGCCTGAACCCTATATGAACGACCGGAAAGTTTTCCACGGCCGGGGCAAGGTACTTGGCGGTTCCTCCAGTATAAACGGCATGATCTATATCCGGGGCAATGCCATGGACTATGAAAAATGGGCCAAAGACGAGGGTATGAATAACTGGGATTATGCCCATAACCTGCCCTATTTTAAACGGGCTGAAAATCGTCTCAAAGGACCGGATGACTATCACGGAACGGATGGCCCCCTCACACTTGAAACAGGACCCTGTAAAAATCCGCTCTTTGCGGCATTTCTCAACTCCACGGAGCAGGCTGGCTATCCCTTGACCAACGATGTCAACGGATATCAGCAGGAAGGATTTGGAGCCTTTGACCGAAATATCAGCCGGGGCCGCCGTCTAAGTGCAGCCAGGGCCTATCTCCATCCAGTATTGAAGAACCGACCCAATCTGGATGTCATCTGCCGGGCGCTTACCACCCGAATCCTGTTTGACAACAAAAGAGCTATTGGTGTGGAATTTGTCAAAGGTAAAAAAGGCAGTCCAAAAACAGTGAATGCAGGAGAGGTCATTGTCTGCTCCGGTGCGATCAACTCTCCCCAGGTCCTCCAGTTATCAGGTATTGGAAATGCAGAAGAGCTCAAAGCGCTTGGCATCGATGTGGTCCATGATCTGCCTGGGGTGGGAGAAAACATGCAGGATCACCTGGAAGTCTATGTCCAGTACAAAAGCAAAAAACCCGTATCCATGAACCCGGCCCTTAAATGGTGGAAAAAGCCTTTTATCGGCTACCAGTGGCTCTTCCACAGATCCGGTCCTGCTGCCACCAATCATTTTGAGGCAGGCGGATTTATAAGAAGCAACGAAGATGTCAAATATCCCAATATCCAGTTCCATTTTTTACCTTTGGCCATCCGATACGACGGCACCCAGCCCAGCCACGGCCACGGCTATCAGGTCCATGTCGGCCCCATGTATTCCAATTCCAAAGGATCAATTAAAATAAAATCGACTGATCCACGGCAGCACCCGGCTCTTAAGTTCAATTACCTGTCCACGGACCAGGACAAAAAGGAATGGGTGGAAGCTATCAGATGTGCCAGAAAAATAATGAACCAGCCGGCCTTCAGCGAATTCAACGGTGGGGAATCCTCTCCTGGCAATCATATTCAGACAGATGAAGATATTTTAAACTGGGTGGCAAAGGATGCTGAAACAGCATTGCATCCATCGTGTACCTGCAAAATGGGGAAAGATGACATGGCTGTTGTGGATCCGGACACCATGAAGGTCCATGGCGTGGAAAATCTTCGCGTAGTGGATGCATCTGTCATGCCCTATGTGACCAACGGCAATATCTACGCCCCCACAATGATGGTGGCGGAAAAAGCCTGTGACCTCATCCTGGGCAATACCCTGGAGCCACCTTCAAAAGCCTTATTTTACAGACATAAAGCATAGAAAACCTTTACCACCCCAGCCGGTTGATAAGCCCCTGGCTGTTCCCGGCCGGGGTGTGATGATTTATTAAAGCCGAACCCTTGTTTGAAAAAAAATACCGACAACCCGCGCCGGACCCTTTAGGATAAGTCTATGCCTGACGTGTTTTAGAGCAATCGGCGGGATAATAAATTATTCTAAAAATATCCATTTAGGGAATTTGGCAATGTCGCCATTTTCCCTAAATGGTTAAATACTACCCGGTACGTTTGCGGCCTTGTGTCAGACTTTGATTCAAAAAGCCCCGGGACAATTGCCAATAATCCCGGGTCTGGTGATATGAAATAGCGATATAAACAGATACAGATCTCACACCATTATCAAAATGGATGTCGATTAACTTTGTCTCCAATATAGAACATTCTGGCAGATACTTTTTGAATCAATTAGATTTTCACTAAAATTTATTTCTTAAAATGCCTTTACTCATTTTTGAAATATTGTTAAAAAATCTTTAGTCCAGGTTTTAAAACTCATCTGGTAGACATCATTCAAATTTATAAAATGAATCGTTCAATTATTTTTTATTATGAAAAAAAAATAAAAAGCTATTTTTGAAGGGATAGATGAATTATGAAAGTTAATATAGTATTTATTTTTTATATTATGGATTATATTGTTTTCAATTGGTATTTTTATGCCATTTATCCCAAGTAATCATTTAGTGGTATCTTCTTCCATCCTATCAATATTGCTTACTATAATAATTTATAAGAAATATAAAATCATAATTGATTCTATACAAGATTATATTAAAAGAAAATATTTTACAAAATTAATTAAAGTGTTCGTTTTTATTTTTACATTTATGTTTATTTTTGAAACTTTCGCAAAACCAATACCATTTATTATAAATATTTTCATAGGAAAGCCCCACACTATGTCAACAAAGATTGAAGCTAAAGACTATTCAGCAAATAGCACTTCTAAAAGATACTATATTATAACTGAAGAACAGGGTTGGTGGTTTCTTATTGGGCGAGGAATAACTATTTCTGAAAAACAATATAAGAAATTTAAAATAGGTGATCAGGTTTATTTCAAAGGTAACAAGTCATTTTTGGGCATGAATGTTGATCACGTTTTTTCGAAAACAAAATAAGGCAAAAGAACAATTATTATATATACCCCTTATCTTTAAACCAACTTAAAGTACCGACTGAGTATAGTCATTTCCTTGGTTTAAGATGAATCAGAATATCGGGGAGAAGTGTTTGAGACTTCTATTGATTGGTTTGACTGTTTTAACGTTGGAGATTTGACTCCTGAGCGATTATACCATCTATAAACGTTAGTATTTCAATCTAAGCTAAAATTTTTCGATGACTAAATTATCAATAACTTCTGCAACAGTTCTTCCGGGTTCATTATATAATAGAACAGCATTCTTTTTTCATTGCAGCATTATCTTTACATCGGAAGATTCCATCACTTCAAGAATCGTAAAATATTCAGCCTGGACAATATCATCAAAAATCAGATCTGCTTCTTTTACCCCGAAATGATCCATGGAGCCGCCACAGATATAAAAGATGGCACCAAGTTCTTTTAACAGCCGGATTTTTTTTTCTGCCGGTAAATGCCCTGCCTTTTCAAGACCGCTTTTGGCAAACCCGGTAAAGGGTTTGGATATCCCTTCCAGACTGGCAGTATAACCGTTTTTAAGAAGACGGGTTCCCGGCCCCTGGAAATACAGGTGTACCTGTCTGCCACTGATGGCCGCGCTTAGTGCCAGTCCCAGCGGGGACAATAATTCTTCAAGGGAGGTACTGGATATAATCATGGCCAACGATTTTTGATTTAGATCAGGTATACCTTTTCGAATATAGTAGAGTTGAGATTCTTCTTTTATCTCTGTCTTTTCCAATAGATGACCGGTCATTCTGCACCATGCGTTGATATCACTTTCAATAGCTTTGAAAATATCGGTTTCAATCATTAGTACTTCATCCGGTTCAATGGATTGAAGAAGCTTTGCCGCATGAAAAAGAATATAGGGGGTAATGGTTTTACCTGTCATATCCAATGGTGTGCTTGCATCAAATGGTGTCATATTCATCTCCTTTTCCCTGGGATTTGCGCTGGCGCATCCGATGGCTGTCACGAGTAGAAAAATTACAATCAGACTGCGAATCATTTTTTATCTCCTTTTTGTTCGTACTAATTTAATAAGTAAGTCGAACAAGGAGATGGAAAAGATTCAAAAAAACTGATTTCCAGCTCAATTCCTATGGCTGTTTAATAATCCGTGAGTAGTTGTCGGTACAATTGATATCAGATATAGATCCATCCGTGCTGTATTGAACGTCGCAGCAGGCTTTTAGTTTTTCATTCAGCATGGCTTTGCCACGAAGAATCCTTGATTTGACAGCAGAATGGGAAAGCCCGGTTTCTGCAGCGATTTCTCTGGCAGTTAATTTTTTCAGTTTAAATAATTTTAATACCCGGGCATATTTATCCGGCAGGGTATCAATAATGGTTTTGATGGCATCAATCCCCTGGGCCACGGCCACATTTTTTTCTATCTGAACATCGCTTTTAACCACATCTGGCAGGGGTTCAAATCTTTTAGAACGATAGAAATCAATAACAGTGAATTTGGCAATTTTAAAAATCCAGGCTTCCAGTTTTGTTTCATCTTTAAGCTTATCCAAATCACTTTGAATTTTTAAAAATACATCCTGACAGATATCTTCAGTTAGATGCGGATCATTGACCTTGCCACGAATATAGCTGATCATCCGGTCATAATAGGTATCATAGATGGTTTGTAAGTTCATTGATGTCATAATGAATTACTATACATTACAACTGAAGTTCAGAGCAATGGTATTGATAAAAAAGAGTCGTTAGATGTTGTACAACCAAGGACTGGCTTATTCAACTCCAATATAAAAAGTTGATTCGAAACTAACATCTGATACTTTTTCCTTTGTCTTTCTATATGGGGTTTCGCCTGGAAACCTACAACGATAACTGGCATTTTAAAGACTCAGTCAAAACAAGATTCGGGAATCCCTATATGTGGCATATGAATATTTTTCAGTTTTGAAATTTTGATTCCACTATATGAGCCTCAACTGCTGTTAAAAGCCAATCTTGCACTATAATTTTTATAATATATTCATCCCATTCTGAAAATTTTTCCGGGGTACGAACAAAAGGATATAAAAAATTTTAGGGAACCTTGAAACTCAATCTCCAATAAAAGTTAACGGAGCCTTATTCAATGCGGTCTTGCTCATTTCCATATAATTGATTTTTACGTCCAAGGATAAAAAAACTGTCTATACAAGATGTGGTATTCTGGAAATATTTAAAAAGCCCGGACTGGTAAAAGAAATGCTCGGTAAATTAGGGAGTTTGACTCCTGGGCGATTATACCATCAATAAACACTATGGATTTGTTACAAAAATTAGTTTCTAATCATTTCTACGCTGGATATTTCCTTTTCTATAAAAAAAGAATCTGGGCACGGAATCGAATTTGCAATAGCGCACTATTTATTGTATTTTCATTTTTATTGAACAGCCTTTAAAAGGCTATCATATTTATGAGATTTTATGGTTTAGAAATTAAGAAGAATATGGCAAACATTATACAATTAATTCTATAATTAAAGGATTTAATTGTTAACAAATTTTCTTTTATTTTCTTTCTCATCAAATAGTTTTCCTTTGAGGTAATGATGTAATGGGTGGTCCTCAGAATGTAACAAATGCAACTCTTATGGTCAGAGTTAAAAAAGGAGATAGAGATGCTTTTGCAACTCTGGTACAGTCTCACCAAAATTCAGTTTTAAATTTTATCTGGCATTTCATGGGAGACCGAACAGAAGCTGAAGATCTGGCCCAGGAAGCATTTTTAAGGGTGTGGGAGTCAGCAGCAACATATAAACCCCGAGCTAAATTCAGCACATGGCTCTATCGTATTGTAACAAATCTCTGTATCAACAGGCACCGATTTTTAAAAATTAGAAATTTATTTTCCATCTCTTCGTCCCCAAAATATAAGCCGGATATGATGGATATATTGGAATCCGAGGCAGGTGTTAATCCTGTAACACCGGAAGACCGCCTGTTGAAGGCTGAACAATATCACCAGATTTTCAATGCCCTTGACACATTACCACCTGCCCAGAAGCTGGCTATTGTTTTAAAAATTAACCAGGGATTGTCCTATAGTGAAATCTCTCAAATCATGGGTCGTTCTGTCTCAGCAGTGGATGCACTGCTTATTCGAGCAAAAAAAAATCTCAGAAAAAAAATGGGTGTAAAAAAATAAAACGCAGGTTTTATGGTTCTCGGGTGTTTAATAGTATAGAAAGGGCAAAAAACCATTAAAAAAAGATTTGATTAATGCCCCTCTATTTGAAGCTAAACTAAAGGATTATAATGAAAATATGTCACAAGATTAGACAAAAGCTGTCGGCTTATCAGGATGGAGAAGTCAGTCAGTCCCAAAGGGATAATATTAAAGCTCATCTTGGCAATTGTGATTCATGCAGAAAATATCTTGCGGATTTAGGGCAGACGTACCAATTGATTAATAGTTTGCCACAGATCAAACCTGATCCTATGTTTACACGTAAGGTTATAAACTCTGTGGCTGAGACTTCCCTGTGGAATCGTTTGTTTGGCAAACCTTTAAGGCTGTTCCCCGTTCCATCAGCTGCGATAGCTATGATAATCGTCGGTCTTTTAACCGGAACCCTTTTAGGTAATTTGTTGATTCAAAATCCTTATTCTCTTTCTGACCATTCTTCATCCAGTTATTCCGGCCGGGAACTTACGCTGGCATCCTTGACGGTTTTCGATGCAATACCTATAGGGTCAATAGCCGATGGATATTTTAATATGGTATCCACAAATATGGAGTATGAATATGAAAAATAACCTGGTTGTATCTCTTCTGATTTTGTCAGTGGCAATGAACGTCGCTGTTTTAAGCGTTGTTGGATATAACTTTTATTATCATCGTCATCAACCATTGCCCATCAGAAACTTTTCAAGCCGGATGAATCATCATTTTTACCAGGTATTGAGACTCACACCGGCCCAGCAGATAAGGATGGAACCCATGGCCGCTTTGTTTCATCGCAAGATTGGAGCGCTTTATTCAACCATAACAATAAAAAAAGATTTGCTTGTTAAATTTTTGTCTCAAAACAATATTGACCAAACCCAAATTGACCGATTGCAAAAACAGATCGCTGCAACTCAGTATAATATACAAAGGATAGTGATATCTCACCTTCTTGATGTCAAAGATATTTTGAACGAAAATCAGCAGGAGCGTTTTTTCGCACTCCTGAATAAAAATATGAGTACAGAACACTGTTTTTTCCTTAACAATGGAGACCAATGATGAATTTGGAATATCTATTAAAAGAGTTATATTTTCGAAAAAGAAGAACACTTACGGCAATATTCAGCCTTGCCCTTGGTATTTGCATATTGATCACCATCAATGCACTTTCATCGGCATATACTGAGGCCGCTCGAATGCCCCTGAAAGAAATTGGTGCCGACATCACTGTACAACGGGCCGGTAATGTACCGGAAAATCTTGTAGGGCCGGTTTTTGCCTGTTCTGCTGTTACCATAAAAAGTGATGAAATTAAACAAATTCGTCATTTACAGGGAATACAGGGATTTGGCCAGGCACTGCTACTCTGGGTGTTTGATGCAGATCGCTTTACCATAGTTCTGGGGATAGACCCTGAAAACCCTGTCGGGCCTGGAATTTTACGCACTCAAATGACCCATGGAATATTCTTGGAAAAAGGAAAAAATCAGGCTCTTGCCGAGGTTTCTTACGCTAAAAATTATAATATCCAAACCGGAGATAACGTAACCGTGGGCGGAAAGACTTATCAGATTTCAGGTATTGTAGATGCATCCAAGGCTACCAAAATAGCCGTAGCCAATATTTATCTTGATATGGTTGACGCACAAAAAATGGCCAAAGAATCCAAACAAGTACAAAATGTTTCACCCTTTGAATCAAAAGATGCCAATCTTCTGTTTATCAAGGCAAACCCTAAACAAATTGATGCGTTGGCTCGTTCAATTAAAGATATTATTGGAGAAAAAGCCAGTATAACTACCCCTGCTTCTTTTCTCAAACACCTGGGAAGTCTTTTTTCATTATCGGATAAATTTTCTCTGGCAACGTCTCTGATGGCTCTTGTCATCACTGTTTTGATTGTATTAAAAACTATGGCAGGAAATCTTGCAGAACGGTCAAATGAAATAGGTGTTCTCAAGGCAGTGGGATGGTCAAACAAAGATGTGGTCAGTCAATTTTTAGGGGAATCAATCCTTCAATGCCTGGCAGGGGGAATACTTGGATTGATATTCACACTCATAGCAACATTTCTGTTAGGACACATGCAAGTCAACATCCCCATTCCCTGGGAAATGAGTCCAACGCCCCATTTCCTTCCGGGCGGAGGTGATCCGGTTTTTAAAACGCTTCAATTACCCGTAACTATATCATGGCGCCTGGCTGCTTTCTCTATCATATTATCCACGGTCATAGGTGCGGTAACCGGTGGCTTGCTAAGCCGGCACATTGCACGCATAAAACCCTCGGAGGTACTTAAGAATGAATAATATTTTAACCGCAGTAAATCTTAGCAAAACATTTGACTCTTTACAGGTAGTTAAAGAAGTTTCTTTAACAATAAAAAACGGGGAATTTGTGTGTCTTGTGGGAAAATCCGGTAGTGGAAAGACGACCCTTTTGTCCATTCTTTCAGGTCTGGAGCAGCCGACATCCGGTACTGTCAGTATCAATGGTACATCAATTACAGATTCTTCTGAAAATGAACTGGCATTGTTTCGCCGTGGGAAAATGGGTTTTGTTTTTCAATCATTTCACCTTATCCCAACCCTTTGCGCTTGGGAAAATGTTGCCCTGCCCCTTTTCCCCATAAAAATGGACAAAGAAAAACGCAAGAAAAGAGCAATGGAACTGCTTTGTCAAATGGAGATAGATCACAGGGCTGATCACAGACCTTCAACCCTTTCCGGGGGAGAAAAACAACGGGTGGCTATTGCCAGAGCTTTGGTCAATCGTCCTGAAATTATTTTTGCAGATGAACCCACGGGGAATCTGGATTCAGAAACCAGTGGGGCAATAATAAATATTTTAAAACATCTTCATGAGAAAAATGGAATGTCCATACTGATGGTCACCCATGATCAGGATCTGGCAACATCTGCTGATCGCATAGTTCGCATGCAGGATGGAAAGGTTGTATCATGAAAAACAAAGTTTTCTTTTTTATTATAATAGCTCTCTTAATGGTCAGTCCATCAAGTTCTTTTTCCAAAGAGCCTGTACATGTTGATGTCCTTTTCATGAACCATGGTCCCCTGCAGCCTACCCTAAGAAAGCTGCGCGCTTTATTTCCGAATTACAAAGATAAAGTAACTGCATCCTGGTATGATTTTGATAGCAAAGAGGGGATTGATTTTAAAACCAAAATGGGGATAACACAACACATTCCCATGATCATATGGGTTGATGGTCAGTTTGAATTGCTTGTCAACGATCGTAAAATCAAATTTTCAGGTTTTCCCACCGGATCTGGGCCATCTTCTTTTCAGGGGAAATGGAAAGTTGAGGATCTTGCTGATTTACTGGACCAACTAACGAAAGATAAATAAAGGTAAGATATGTATTATTCCTATGTTTTTAAAGAGTTGAGGCATCGCAATAACAGGACTTTAGTGAACATTCTCGGAATTAGCGTCGGAATAGCTTTATTTATTTCCATCAATGCCCTGTCGTCTGCCTATAAAAAAGCTGCGGAACAACCATTTAAAGATATGGGGGCAGACCTTGTTGTACAGCGTGCCCAAAAGCAACAGAGTAATTCCGGCAGCCAGCCGAAATCAATGCGAGGCATACGACTGCCGTTTTCAAACCAGCTGTTTTCACCGCAGGATCTGACAATACTCAAAAATCTTGAAAATATTAATGCATCTGCCCAGGCACTATTGCTTTGGGAATTTACCAAAACCGGGTTTAGTTCGATTTTGGGAGTAGATTTACAGCAGCCTGCTCTGGGTGGTCTGAAAGCAAAAGATTGGATATATAAAGGCCGTTTCCCTGAAAAAAAGGGTGAAATAGCTTTAGAAAAACATTTTGCCAAGTTTAAAAAAATTAAACTGGGAAGTTCCTTTATAATAAGCGGTCAAGCTTTTGATGTTGTGGGAACCATTGAAATCAAGGAGGGTGCCCAGGTTTCGGCTAGTAATATATATATGCTCATTGATAATGCCAGGGATTTGCTTGGAAAAAATACAGATGCAGTAAATCTGATTTACCTGGGATTAAAAGATCCCTCAATACAAAACCGAATCAAATCACAAATTTCTTCAAAAATCAAAGGTGCTTCCATTAACAGTTCAGATTCGTTTCTTGAGCTTATGGGAGGGGTTTCTATGATTTCAGATAAGTTTTCTCTTATCGCTTCAATGGTGGGCCTTATAGGGGCCGTCCTGCTGATCATAAAAACCATGATTTCCAATCTTGTGGAACGCGTTAAAGATATCGGTATTTTAAAGGCCCTGGGCTGGACAAGGACAGACATTCAAAAGCAGTTGATGGTTGAAACATTTATCCAGACGATTATGGGCGGATTGCTTGGAATTATGATGGGTTATTTGATTTCTTTTTTATTAGGATTCCTATCCATTTCTATTCCGATCCCAGGGGAGATGGGCTTTGTTCCGTCCATGGCAAATCATACACAGGATCTAAATCAGATTGTCCGCCTTCCCATTTCAGTTTCATTATCTCTTGCCGCAACGGCTATGAGTTTATCGGTAATCATAGGCTGTATAACAGGCTATATATTGGGCAAAAGAACCGAGCAAATGAAACCCGCTGATATATTTCGACAGCTTTAGATACAAAATATTCCATTTTAATGGTTAAAGATGATTATCCAATCTCAAACTGTAGGCAGTGCCAAAGGACAGAAAGCAAATCCATGACTGTCAAAAAAGATTTTTGATTTGACAGACGCTGACGTTTTGACATAGTATCTGCGTAGACGCTTAATCAAAAAGGAGACAGCCGTGTCTGAGACGAATAAGACTGCCCAGATGTTCAAGGTGCTTTCCGTGGACACGCGGGTGCGGATGGTTGAACTGCTCAAGCAACGGGCTTTATGTGTAAATGCTCTCGCCGCCCAGCTTGGCATCACCCCCCCGGCAGTTTCACAACACTTGCGCATTCTGCGGGACGCTGACATTGTCAAAGCTGATAAGCAGGGCTATTTTGTCCATTACAGGGTTAACGAGACGACCCTGGCCCAATGGAAAAAGTTGGCCGACAATGTGTTGAGCCCGGAGGGCAGTTAACGTCTCTTTTTTCCAGTGCAGAAAAGTGTCTGCGCGGCAACCAAAACAAAAGGAGTATAACTATGTGTGATACAAAGAAATGCTGCGAAAAGCCGGATCAGTTAAAGGGAAAGCCTCAAGAGTGCACAACCGAGCAAATCAGCATGTGCCATGGCGATGTGAAAACCCATCCGTGCATCTCAAACAAGGGGTGTCAAGAACCAGTGCTTCTGAAGGATACGCCAGAGGCATGTTCGTCCGAACAGATCAGGAAGTGCCATGGTGACGTCAAGGGACATCCATGCCTGTAGAGTTCCATCACCGAGAGAAGCTGCCAAAGCTCTTCCAGGCTTTCCTCAGGCTTGGCCTCACCGCCTTTGGTGGTCCGGCAATGGTGGCTTATATCCGGGACCTCGCAGTAAAGAAAAACAAGTGGCTCACGGAAGAGTCCTTCAAGCACGGTGTAGCCGTGTGCCAGTCCATGCCGGGTGCTACTGCGATGCAGGTTGCGGCTTACGTTGGATTACGCGCCCGAGGGCCGTTAGGGGCAGTGGTCACATATGTGGGGTTTGGCTTTCCAGCCTTCCTGTTGATGATGGCCCTGGCAGCGTTTTACAGCGAGGCTCACGACCTGGCAACAGTGGTTTCGGCGTTCAAAGGCCTACAGGTTATTGTGGTTGCCATGGTGGCAAATGCGACCTTAAACTTTGGCCGCACATCGATAAAGAAATGGCAGGATGTGGTCCTGGGTCTTGGTGCGGCTGCGTTTATTGTCGTGCAGGGTGGTCCCATTATTGCGATCATCGCTTCAGCCCTCCTGGGTTTGATTCTTTACAAGAACCTGAATTTCAGGCAGGAGGAGAATGTAGGCAATGGGACCATGTTGCAGAATCTGGGCGTGCCGCTCCTGATGATTTTGGCCCTGGCGGTGGGGTTGCTTACCCTCTTTTATTTTGATCGAAAACTTTTTGACCTGTCTGCCTTGATGTTGAAGGTTGATCTCTTCGCTTTTGGCGGGGGGTATGCTTCCGTGCCGATCATGCTCCACGAAGTAGTGGGGGCAAGACACTGGATGGACAGCAAGGTGTTTATGGACGGCATCGCTCTGGGGCAGGTAACGCCGGGCCCCATTGTCATCACCGCCACCTTTGTGGGATATCTCATCGCTGGGCTGCCTGGTGCACTGGTCGGTACCATAAGCATTTTTACGCCATCATTGGTCATCCTCATGGCGGCTGTCCCTTATTTTGACCGCTTGCAAGGCAACCCGTTCTTTCAGAGGGGACTTCGCGGAGCGTTGGTCTCTTTCGTGGGGCTGCTCCTGGCCGTGACCATACAGTTCACTCTGGCCATCAATTGGGGCGTCTACCAAGTACTCATAGCCATCGTCGCTTTCCTGGTACTACGGCTTAAAGTTGATATCCTCTGGGTCGTCTCGGTCGGGGCTATTGTATCGGCGTTGATCCTATAAAGGCAAGACAATGAAGGATGCCAAAGATGAGCAACTCTTGCTGACGCTGGGTAAAGGCAATCTTGATGTCCTGGGTGAGCTCATTATCCGTCACCAGCGTTTCGTGTGGTGAATCGCATGCCGATTCCTTGGTGATCCGGCGGAGGCCGAAGACGTTTCCCAGGAAGCCTTCCTTAGACTATTAGATGCAGCACCCAGGTAACGTCCGACCGCAAATTTTCGCACCTATCTCTACCGGATTGTCAGCAGGCTCTGCATAGAAATTACACTGGAGAGTGATGAATTAAGAGACCGTCTCCTTAATCCAGAAAACTATGTCATGCCCTCTGTTTCTGATAATGGCACTGGGATCAGTCCTGATATCAGGAATATGATTTTTGAACCCTATTTCACAACCAGAAAGAAAGGTAAAGAAACTGGTCCTGGCTTGCGGTTGTTTACGGAATCTTTAAGGAGCATAAAGGTGATATAAAAGTCAACAGCGAAGAGGGAAACGGTACAACTTCTAACGTTTATTTACCTTTGATGAAAAAATCTATTGAAGCCATTGTGAATGATGAAGTACTAAATCTACAAGCTGGCACAGAAAACTTATTGTTGGTTGATGATGAAGAAGCGGTTGTTCGGCTTGAGAAGCAAATGCTCGAACACCTTGGTTAAGTATCCCATTCTTGATTTTCACCGGACTTTAATTTATCAAGAATATCCGTTGTAAGTTTGAGCATTCTGGACAGAAAAATTTTCTATTTTTAAACTGGAAAATTAAGATGTCGAGGGCGATTATATTGTCTATCTATATGGGGTTTCGGCTGGAAATTAACGACGTGTACTGGCATTTTAAAGACTCAGTCCAGACAAAATTCAAGTGCCCCTATATATAGTGTGCCAGGTTTTTTCAGAATAAACATTGTCGTTCAATTATATAAGCCAATGACGTCATGGCCGGTCATGTTTCCATATTAAAGTGTATAATATATAGATCACATTATAGTACTAAATAAATGATCGGACTTTCTTCCCGAAATATAATGTTGTAAAACTTTTGATGAGCCTCACCCATTTATTGGACAGGGTAATTGTAGAAAATCCGAGCTCAATAATGCAGTCTGATTAACTGTATTGGGTCTATTTTTTTCATTGGGCTACCCTTTGCATTTTAATGTGCATAGGGTGGCTTTTTTTTTGCTTCTGAGATTGAACAGAATATTTTTTTGGCCGGTTGCTCTACTAATATAATAAACACTGCCGGCACTTAACTGCAAAAAAACAGCGCTATGGTCCAAATCCCCAATCCTGACTTATTTTAATCCTGTTTGATTTTGGACACCTGACCTAGGAACATGGAAATAGAATAATTGTCCCTTTTTCAAAAAACAGCAACTATTATTTGGTTTTACTTTTTTGATAATATTTTTTATAAAACATCTATACCTTTGAATCAATGCGATGAAATTTTTTAAAGGGGATTTGGATCATGCCCATAACCGACCATAAAAATTATCCTTTTTCTTTTTCTATGATAGACATTAAAAAGATTGATCCTTCTCCCTATCAGCACCGTAAATACTTTGATGAGAACAGCTTAAAAGAGCTGGGTGCAAGTATTTTGCTTGACGGCTTGATCGAACCCATTGTCGTGCGGCCGCAAAAAAAGGACAGGTTTCAGCTTATTGCAGGCGAACGAAGATTAAGGGCCATTAAAGATTACACAGACATGACAATTATTCAGGCAAAAATCGCAGAGGTAGACGATCTTCAGGCGTGAAGGATAAGGTGGGCAGAAAATCTTTTAAGGCAGGATTTATCAGCCATTGAGTCCATTGAAGCCTTCATTGACATCATTGATGTGGAAATGGGCAAAGAGCCTGAGTATTTGACGGTAGCCAAAACACCCCTTGGAAGGGTAAATAAATTGCTGTCAAAGATTGATTCCATAAGGGTTAGCAAAGATAGGGGGTCCCTGGTTTCCAAGGAGGGGGATGATCTGTTCCACAAATATGTGGAACAGATAGAGTCAATTTTCAAAAACCTGCCGAAACCTTTGAAGTGGAGGTCTTTCCTGATGCATGATCTAATTTTATTAACCGACATTCCTTCAAAAGTTCAAAAAGCATCAGTTAAACACAAATTAAACAAAGCACAGACAAAAGCTCTTGCAAGACTTGAGCGGGCATCTGACAAGGTTTTTAACGATGTTACCCAAAAAGGTTCCATTCCTTTCAAGGGTCAGAATAGTGATCTTTTGCCGAAACTTAAGCTGAATGAGTTCAGCGGAAGAGAAATCCAGGCGTTTGCAGAAGATCTGGAAAAAACAAATAAAAAAGAGGAGCAAAAACAAGTCGATCGTCAACGTGAATTTTCCGTCCAGAGTAAGGTCGCTTTGATGACACGTCTTGGCATCCCGCATGTTCGTATTGCCCAAAGGTTAAATATCCACAGAGAAACCATTTCAAAATATATTCCAAAAAACCAGGACCTTTTTAACAAAATGCTAAAGGATTTTAAAAGTGGGTCCTGTATCCCTGATATTGCACAACAATATCTTGTTCCGCAACCTTTGGTATGGTCTGTGGTTCTTCAAGAAAAAACAGACCAGGAACGGTTTAAGGATTTAAACTGGGGATTGCGGACATGGGATAATTGGTATTTCAATGATGTGGATCACAGGTTCGGAGATGACTGGCCCGGAAGAATCCCGGCCCAGCTCGCGGCTCATACTCTTTTTTACTTTACAAAAGAAAAAGACCTTGTGTTTGATCCAATGGCAGGCGGGGGTGTGGTTGCAGATACCTGTCTTGCCTTTAACAGAAAATGCTGGTCTTTTGATCTTTTGGACCGGACGAAAACAAGGCCTGAAATAGAACCCTTTTTGTGGGACCCTGAAAACCTGGCCTGGCCAGTTCCGGCTGGTAAAAAACCTGACCTGATCTTTTTTGATCCCCCTTATTTTAAAAAAATGGCAGAACATTATATGAAAGGCAGTATTTCAGATTTCTCAAAGGTCCGATATTTAAAATTCTTTAAAGATCTTTTCAGCCTCATGAAAGAACATTCAAAACCATCAACTCGTATTGCATTTCTTAATGCAGACTTCAGAGACTTCCAGGGTATCCCTGCTATTGATGAAGACCCTGCAAACGGCATCCTGGTTTTAGAGTATGCGAAACTGCTTGAAAACTGCGGATGGAAGATCACGCATTTAATAGACTGTCCCCTTTCAACGGAAAGGTTTACGGGAAACATGGTAAGCCGCATGCAGAAGAAAAGAACCCTCGGCATTATCAGACGAACCTTGATCATAGGAAAAGCAAATGTGGTTCAATCCCGGGGAGTGCTTTTAAGTGTGATGGTTCCATATCAAACAAAGGATGCTTAAAACAATTAAAAAAGGTCATTGTCTAAAACCAGTGAAGAAAGTGAAACAATGCCTACAATATCACCATCTTTTTCAACAGGGGCACGACGGATCCCGGCGCGGTAAATCAACCGGGCCACATAACGAATATCCATATCCGCTGGAACAGTAATGATGGGCTTTGTCATTATTTCATAGACATGGACATCTTCTGGTGATCTGCCGGATATAATGACACCCTTAACCAGATCCTGAACAACTACAATCCCCCATGCATCATCCGGATGTCTTTTGTTGACAAGCAGACAAAAGGTTTTTTTTTTCTTCATTTTTGCGGCAGCCTCTTTTGCCGTGGCCATCCCGTCAATAGTAACAATTGCTTTTTGCATTACTTCTCTTGCTCGAATAATTGATTTCTTATCAATTTCCATAATTATCTCCAAAAAATAAAACTTTTATGATTAAAAATAACTTTTACGAACATCTTCTTTAAATTTATCCATTTGACTATCCAGGCCAACAACATTTTCAATTGGAACCACAAACGCAATGCCTGTTCCCGGTTTATGAAATTCTCCTGCTGTTTTTACAGCGTCCAGTATTTTTGAAACAAGGTGCTCTTCAACAAGAAACATGATAATGTCGGTCTGGGCTTCCAGGGTTAGACCAAAAAAGGTTTTTGCCTCATGGATACCCGTTCCTCTGGCCGGTATGATCGTGGCCCCCGTAGCCCCTGACTCTTTTGCCGCATCAACAACGCGGTCGGTGATATCTGTCTTTACGGAAGCTAAGATGAGTTTAAAACGCATTTTTTTTCTCCATATATTTTGTTTTTCGTTGACTATACCATTGCATTAACTGAGCATATCCCATAACTGCTATTATTGGAAACAGACTGGCAAAGGCGATAAGACCAAAACCGTCAAGGGCTGGATTTCGGCCGGGTACGGTGGCGGACAGTCCAAGACCAAGTGCTGCAACAAGTGGTACGGTAACTGTTGAAGTCGTGACTCCGCCGGAATCATATGCCAGAGCTATAATATTTTTTGGGGCAAATATGGTCTGCACAATAACAATCATATAGCCCACAAGAATGTATAGATAAAGTGGTGTGCCCGTAACAATTCGAAAGGTTCCAAGGCTTATTCCAAAAGCAACTCCTATGGCAACTGTTATTCTTAAACCCCATTGCTTGATAGTTCCGGCAGAGACCTCATTGGCCTTAAATGCAATAGCAATGAGAGATGGTTCGGCAATGGTGGTGGCAAATCCGATCATGGCTGCAAAAAGATAAATCCAGCCATATGCCTTCCAGTCTGCCTGGGTAACAATTTCTCCCGGGCCATAAATAAACGCCGGATCAGATAATTGTGCAGCCATAATATTTCCAAGTGGGAAAAGAGCTTTTTCAAGCCCTATTAAAAACAGGGCAAGCCCAAGGACAACATAAACACCACCCACAATAAGACGACTTAAATGGGGAATTCTTTGACGTAGAACAAAAAACTGAAAACCGACTATAAGAATAATGATCGGTAATACATCTCGAAAGGTGGTAAGCAATATTTTACCGAACTCATATATAAATTCCACTTAACTTTCCCTTTTTCATCAAAAAATTATTATTCCATACCCCATGACAAAAATCATGGGTAGAAGAGAGGCAAAAGCGATTAGGCCAAACCCATCCACAAGAGGACTCCTTCCTCTGATAGATGAGGCCAGACCTACTCCAAGAGCTGCAACCAGCGGGACTGTAATGGTGGATGTTGTGACACCGCCGGCATCATAGGCGATTCCGATAATTTCTTTCGGAGCAATGAAGGTCATCAGCATGACAACAACATAGCCGCTGATGATCAAATAATGAATGGGCCAGCCGCGCAGGATACGCATGACCCCGATAAGGATGGCAAGCCCCACGGAAAAAGCAACAGATATTCGAAGTCCAAAGGCATATTTACTTAATGATTCCCGACTTGTGTCTATAAGTCCTCCCTGGCTTGCTATTTCAGCAGCTTCCCAGGCTACTGCTATGAGGGCAGGTTCTGCTATGGTTGTTGAGAATCCCAAAGCAAAGGCGAAACTAAGTAACCAGAAAAGGCTACCCTTCCTGGCTAAGGCGTGAGCCATTGACTCACCAATTGGGAACAGGCCCATTTCAAGCCCCTGAACAAACAGAGTAAGGCCTGTCACTACAAGAAGAGCACCAAATAGGACTTCTCCCATTTGTGGTAATGGCTGTTTCAACACAATAATTTGGAAAAAAGCGATAACTATAATAATGGGCAGCAGGTCTGTTAAAGCGTTTTTAATTTTTATTGCAATGAGTTTTAAAATAATCATTTTCCTTTTGATTGGTTGACACATTAAGCCGCATGGAATCAGGAAGGTCTGTAATTTTAATGTTATCCATACCAGTTTTAACAGATATTTCAAAGGATATATTTTTTGTTCAGTAAAAAAGCTCCTTTTTTTACGTTTAAAGTTTGACAGACGATTGCCGCTGCAATAGCTTTGATAATCGTTTTCTCCTTTTATTAAAAAAAAAAACGATAAAGACATATTTAGTCTGCCATTAACAACAATTTGTGAGACGTTTTAAAAAACTACCAATATTTCTTGGCAGTTTCTTAAAAAAGAATTTTGAATGCCTTCGGAAATAACAAAATATTCACCTGGCCCCAGACCTCAAGGCACTTGAGGCACTTGGGGTCAGGTGAAGTTATCGATTATACCTTTATACGAATAAAATCTTTCTAAAGTATACCCTAACGTTGTAAAAATCATTCATGTTTCAATTATCCGACAATATTATCCTTCTGCCTTTTTTTCGAGTTCATCCAGTTTATCAGGATCAGAAACGGCAATGTCAACAAGGCACTGTGGGATAGAACTTTGTTCACACATAGTCCTGATTTCTTTCTCTACTTCGCTGAATTCCATGATTTCGCGAATTGCATCGATGTGGTCAATCATATCATCCGGGGTAATATCTTCCAAAGAAGGACCTGCAGCTTCCGCCTTTTTCTTCGCAGCTGCTTCCTCTGCTAATCTTTGTTTCTCCTTGATTTCCTCTTCCATGGCTTTTTTGGCATTGTTAATAGCAACCTGGTCAACTTCTGCCATCTCTATGATCAACTCCTCTGCCACATTATTGGTAATTAAGTGCTTAACCTTTTCTTCTTCTGATTTACCGGCAACCTTCTCCAGCAGTTTTGCCACTCTTTTTTTCTCTGCCTTTTCCTTTGCAATCTGGGCCTCCACCCCGGCCAGTTTTTCTTCTGTAATGCCTAATTTATTTACAATCACCTCTCGTTCCACCTGTTCTAAAATGAGGTATCGGATACTTTCATTTTCAGACAGTTCTTTTGCTTTTTTTACAAGCAAATCAAGTCTTGTCTCTTCGACAATCCTTATTATGTCTGGTCTACGTTCGACTTTCCAGAATTCTTTCCACGTTGCACCAATATTGTCGATAAGCTTAGTGGTCGCTGAATAAGGATCGAGCACGTCCTCCAGTGAAAGCGCTGAGATCGCATCGTTAAAATCCTTCATAAGCGGCCTCCCAACTTCCAGCATGTCATCCATGGCCCATCGTAACTGCATAATCTTGCCTCCGCTTTTGGAAACATTAAAACCTGCATTGTCAAGGTCGCCGATAATTTTTTGAATTGCTGTTTCCTTGGCTTGCCCTGAGAGTTCTCCTGGGTTAAGCTCAAGTAGATTCTCCTCAATTTCTAACCAGAGTGGCTTTTTTTGCATTTGGTCGGTCGTTGTCATTTTTTAATCTCCTTTTATTGATATGTCTTGTCTAATTTCAATTCGCCGCTTTAATTATAGCGAAAAGGGTTCATTATCGATAAAGTTTACTTTTTTTTAATTTCTCACCCAGCCTGCTGAAAAATATTATATGTAATTTTTTGCCCCATGAAAATTATTATCCTATTCAAAGTATTGGGTCCCTGAAAAAAACAGTTTTGAGACTCAACCTTAACTTTTTGAAGAATTAATGCTTTTCATATCTTTGTATATCGGATTTTGTAAGTGACCTCAAGCTACATAACAGGTAATTTATACAGATTTGTCGAATATGTGATTTTTAATGATATCCAGCTAATAAGCCATAAAAATTGGTTTCTTCGTGAGTAATTGTGGAATTTTCTGTCAGGGGCAACAATTTTTAATAGAGCGACAACTATCAAAACAAAAAATTAAGTTTGGATAATGCCATATAATTTGCTGTTTATTTATATTTGCATAGAGATTGGTATGGATTTTGCTCTTGTCAGAGTTTAAACAATATTATAATAAATAGATTATTCATCGTTAGTATCGTATCAAATTTTCTTGAGAGGTGATTTATGACTGATGACACCAAGCCCATTACACCGGAAATAGTCGAAGATGAGAATGAAAGCAAAGACGGTCAACTGGTTCAGCAAAGTATAAAACCCGATATTTTATATCTTATCCCCATAACGGGTCGTCCTCATTTGCCTGCACAGGCTCAGCCCCTTCTGGTCAGCAAGAAGAGATGGGAAGAAACGCTGACAAAGGCATCCAAAGATTCTAAAAATCTTTTGGGCCTTGCATATGTAAGAGAGGTAAAGGGAAAATATGTGTATAAAGAGGATTTTCCAAAGGTTGGCTGTGTTGTAAGGATGATGAATGTAGTGGAGTTTCAAGGCAATATTCAGTTTATTGCCCAGGGGCTTGAAAGGTTTCGAATCAAGAGGTTTCTTTCTGATAAACCGCCTTTTGTTGTTCAGGCTGAGTATTTTGAAAAAACACAGGAAAATGAAAATGAGCTTAAGGCATATGCAATTGCAATTATTAACGCCATCAAGCAGCTGCTCTCATTAAATCCCTTATATTCCGAGGAAGTCAGGCAGTACCTGGGAATGTTCAGCCCGGACCAGCCTTCTCTTCTTACTGATTTTGCAGCAGGCATAACGACGGCTTCCGGCGATGATTTGCAGAAAGTTTTAGAATTGTCTTCTGTTATGGATCGAATGAAAAAAGTAATGATGCTGCTGCAAAAAGAGATAGAAATTGCAAAGCTCCAAAGCAAAATTCAAAAAGATGTAAATACCCAGGTGGATGAAAACAAACGAAAATTCTTTTTAAAAGAACAGCTTAAGGCAATTCAGAAAGAACTTGGACTGGCAAAAGATGATAAGACTTCGGATGTGGAAAAATTCAAAAAAAAGTTTGCCAAACTTGAACCGCCTGAACATGTGACGAAAAGATTTAATGAAGAGATTGAAAAATTATCCGTACTTGAGACCGGTTCTTCAGAATACGGGGTTACCAGAAATTATCTGGACTGGATCACATCCTTTCCCTGGGGAGTTTATTCCAAGGATAACATTGATATTGATCGGGCTGAAAAAGTACTTGATCGTGATCATGCAGGCCTTTCCGATGTTAAAGAAAGAATTATAGAATTTTTTGCTGCAGGAATTTATAAAAAAGACATTGCAGGTTCCATTATTTTGTTTGTAGGTCCTCCAGGTGTTGGTAAAACCTCTATTGGTAAATCTATAGCAGAGGCTGTTGGAAGAAAATTTTACCGATTCAGTCTGGGTGGGATGAGAGATGAGGCTGAAATAAAAGGGCATAGAAGAACCTATGTGGGTGCATTGCCTGGAAAATTGGTCCAGGCCTTAAAAGATACTGAAGTGGCCAATCCTGTGATAATGCTGGATGAGGTTGACAAAATCGGAATGTCTTACCAGGGAGATCCTGCATCTGCTCTTCTTGAAGTGCTTGATCCTGAACAGAATTCTGAATTTCTTGATCACTATATGGATCTTCGGATTGATTTGTCAAAAGTCTTGTTTATCTGCACAGCCAATCAGCTGGATACGATTCCAAGGCCCCTCCTGGACAGGATGGACCAGATAAATCTATCCGGTTATATTACCCAGGAAAAGATGGAGATTGCCCGAAAGCATCTATGGCCAAGGCTTTTAAAACGCAACAATCTGACGTCCAAAAAGATTACCATTACAGACCCAACCATAAGACACCTTATAGAGGGATTTGCCAGGGAAGCAGGGGTCAGAAATCTTGAAAAACTTTTAAATAAAATAATCAGAAAAAGTATTGTATCCATTTTAAAGGAAAAGAAAGAGAAAATCAGGATTAATATTAAATCACTGGAGGATTTACTGGGACCGCCGGTTTTTAAAGATGATAACCAGATGTCGGGTATTGGCGTGATAACTGGCCTTGCCTGGACTCAACTTGGCGGAGTTACCCTTCCCATTGAAGCCATAAGAGTTCATGAAAAAAATTCAGGATTTCAACTCACGGGGAAACTGGGCGAAGTGATGCAGGAATCTGCAACAATTGCCTATAGTTATGTCAGGGCAAATCTTTCATCATTTAAAATTAATAAAGATTATTTTGATAATGCCTTTATCCATATCCATGTGCCGGAAGGAGCCACCCCAAAAGACGGCCCTAGTGCAGGGATTACCATTACAACAGCAATTGTCTCACTTGCAACGGGAAAAAGGATTAAACGACCCCTTGCCATGACAGGAGAGATCACTTTAACAGGGGAAGTCCTTCCCGTGGGCGGTATAAAAGAGAAAATAATTGCAGCACGGCGATCCAATATCCGTGAGATTATTCTGCCGGATGGGTGCATCCCGGACTTTAAAAAGCTTCCAGAGCACATTAAAGAAGGCATCACCTTTCATTTTGCAAAAAAATATAAAGATGTGTTTAAAATAGTATTTACTAAATAGATATCAGATCAATTTTTTTATTCTTGCCCAGGCATCGCAAGAAAGATGGGCGCCCATTACCCGGCAGACCTCGTAGCCGCAGGCTGAGGCGATCCGTCCGCTTTTTTTAATGGAAAATCCATGGGCAATTCCAAAAAGAAATCCGGCAGCCCAGAGATCTCCTGCACCGGTTGTATCTATGGGCGCTTCTCCTGACTGGGCGTAAATTCTTGTGATAGTGTCATTATATGATACATAACTGCCTCTTTTGCCAAGTTTCAGGACAGCATATGTAACATGCTGAGACAGTGTTTCAATTGCTTTTTGTTCATCTTCGTACCCAGTATAGGCCTTTGCTTCATCTTCATTGGCAATTAAAATATCAACAAAATCTTTTATGATATCTTCAAGGATTTCCCTTGCGGCATTAACCACTTCAAAACTTGCAAGATCCAGGGCAATAAGAGATCCGGAAGCTTTGGCAGCTTTTATCGCAGCCATCATTAACTCTTTGTTAAATAAAAGATATCCTTCAATCATGGAGATGGCCGTGTCTTTAAACATGTCAGGAGAGATTAATTCGGGATCAAGCTCTGTGGATGCACCAAGAAAAGTAAACATGGAGCGCTGGGCGTCCGGAGTAATGACTGACAATACTTTGCCGGTTGGAGAGTCTGAGATGGAAACAAGTGGCTCAACATTGCATTTGACGATCTGTTTTTCAAACACCTCACCATATCCATCATCGCCCCTCCTGCCTATAAACCTGGCATTTCCGCCAAGGTTTCCGATTCCCACAATTGTATTGCAGGCAGCACCACCCGGAACAATAACAGGTGTTTGATTTGTCCGGGTTAATATTTCTTGTATATCCTTATCTTCCACAAGGGTCATCCCGCCTTTTTCTTTTCCAAGGTTTGTTAAGAATTCATCGGATTCATTGATCAAAATATCAACAAGTGCGGAACCGATCCCTGTAATTCTTGTCAGGTTTTTTTCTGTCATGTTTTCTCCTGGAATATAGTTTGGTCATGGATTTTATGTAATACTCTGTTTTAAATTTACCCTAACGTCAGGGTTTACTCAAAGAATAAAAAGTATGAGATAATTGTCAAGTGATTTATGATTTTTTATGATTACTCCATACCCGTTCAGGTCAGTTTACCTTTCCTTCGCTGGATGGGACATGTTGATAGGTCCCAAAATGCTCATCCAAGGCAAATTGACCTGAACTAGTTGCTGTGCCGATAGCTACAATTATTTTAGCGGATACTAGAGCAAAATATTGTTTATATGCGTTGGCCCTGGGCATATGGACCCTGATCCACCATCAAGGTACCACCTGCTACGTTGACTTCGGTCGTTCCTCCCTGCGGAGTATGACTTAGGCCTCAGTCGTCACTCCTTGTCGCCTTGCATCTGGCACCTTGCTGATGGCCAGGGATGGTGCACAACCCATGGCCCAGCAGGCAAACGAAAATTTGATGGTGGATTTGGGTGGAGGGGGCATATTGACAAATAGAAAATAAAACCTTATTTATTATAAACTTAAATTGAAAGTGTTTGATTAATATACCTCGTTACCTTGAGACAAAAGGAGTTTTAAATGTCAGAAAAACAATCTTATATGTTTACATCAGAGTCTGTAACAGAAGGTCACCCTGATAAAGTGGCTGATGCCATATCCGACGGTATCCTTGATGCCATCATGGCCCAGGA